>Ga0187784_10000594_pt1 | contig 26883 bp, 25 predicted proteins | sample 1015_SJ02_MP15_2_FD_132964 | JGI IMG/M metagenome (GOLD analysis project Ga0187784, IMG submission 132964) | Tropical peat soil microbial communities from peatlands in Department of Meta, Colombia - 1015_SJ02_MP15_20_MG | ecosystem: Environmental > Terrestrial > Soil > Wetlands > Peat | place... | reverse complement strand
CGGGTGCAGCGGATGACCTCGGCCATGGTGCGTCGCAGCGTCTCGGCGACCGGTGGGTAGTTGAACCAGACCTCGCCGGCGTCGTCGATGTGCGCCGTCGGCTCGCCGTCGGTCACCACGATGATCTGCTTGGTGCCGTGCTGGTGGGCCAGCATGCGCCGCGACAGCGCGAGCGCGTGCTGCAGGTTGGTGCCGTAGACGTAGTCCCACATGGCGGTGGGGATCTCGTCGGGTCGGATCTCGCGGGCCACCTCGGAGAAGCCCACGATGCCCAGATAGTCGCGGGGGAACTTGGTCGAGATCAGGTTCTGTAGCGCCATGGCCATCCGCTTGGCCGGCACGAAGTTGTCCCGCATGGGCATCGACATGGACAGGTCCAGGGCCAGCACGGTGGCCGAGCGCGACAATGCCTCGACCTCGACCACCTCGAAGTCGTCGGGGTGCAGACGCACGGGCACACCCGAGCCGCCCCGCCGCACTGCGTTGTGCACCGTCGAGGTCAGGTGCAAGTTGAGCGGGTCGCCGTACTCGTAGGCCTTGGTCGTCTCCTCGCGGTCGTGGCCCGAGCCGGTGCGCATGGCCGAGTGGTCGCCGAGACGGTCCTTGTTGATCTGGCCGAAGAGGTCGGCCAGCGCCTTTTGGCCCAACCGCCGGACGCCGCGCGCCGTGAGCTCGATGCGCCCGCCCTGCTGCTCGATCAGCCCCGCGTCGGCCAGTGACTTGGTGAGGTTGGCCAGGCGGTCCAGCGCCCGGGCGGCGTCCTCCCCCATGTGCGCCTTGACCTGGTCGAGGTCGATCTCGCCCAGTGCCGCCGGCGACGAGGCCGACTGGAGCACCTCCTCCATGCGGTCGAGCTGCCCCAGCCGCGAGGCCAGGTCCGTGGCCCGGTCCAGGCTCATCGGGCCTTCGCCGTTGAAGTCGTAGGAACGCTGCCAGCCGGCGTCGGGGAAGGCGCGCTGGAGGTTCTGCGACAGGCGCTCGACCTGCCAACGCAGGTCCATGTCCTCGAGCAGGGCCTCCATGAGTTGGCTCAGCTGCGCCTGCTGCTCGGGGCTCAGCGAGTTCCACACCGCCTGCGCGGCGGCCATGCGCTGGGCGAGCTGCTCGAGGAGCTCGTCGAGGTTCTGGGGGTCGCCCGGGAACAGGTCGCCGAACTGCTCCATGAATTCCTCGAAGCTGGGGTCGAGCTCCTCGCCGCGCTCGCGCTGCTCGAGCATGCGGTTCAACGCGTCGTAGGCGTCGCGCATACGCGCCATCTGCTCGGGGCTCATGTTCGAGAGCGCCTCCGAAGCGCCCTCGAAGAAGGTGTCGGCCATCTCGCGACGGAGCTCCTCCAGGAGCTCTTCGAACCGCTCGCGGGCTTCGCTCGAGACGAATTCGTAGTGCTGCAGGCTGCTGATCCGGCCTGTCGGGTTGTCCGGCTGGAGGTCCAAGGCCATGCGGCGCTCGGTGGCCACGTCGTCGGTCACCTCGGCCCGTCGCTGGTCACCCGAGGCGTGCGCCTCCTCGACCAGCTCGTCGATCGCCGCCCGCTCGTCCTGCTCGATCTCGTCGAGCTGCCGGGTCAGCTCGGCCATGCGGCCGTCGGGGTCGCCCTCGGCCAGCATCTCGGCGCGCCGGCGCCGGAGCTGCTCGAGCAGGTCGCGCAACCCCGGGACCTGGTCGCCGTCGGCCGTGCGAAAGCCGCTGCGCAGCATGCGCCGCAGCGCGTCGTCGAGGTCTCCGCCGGCGAGGAGGTCGTCGGTGAGGCCCGCCAGCAGGTCGTCGGGATCCAGGTCGGAGAACTGCTGCGTCCCGTCCCACTCGGAGTAGTCGTAACGGACACTCACCGCCCGGCGCCTACTTCCGTCCCCGGTACAAGGCGCGCGCTCCCGACGCGTCCTTGTTCAGCCGCTTGGTGAGGTGCAGCCCTTCGAGCAAGAATTCGAGCGCGCTGGCCATTAGCGCGGGCGACTCGGCCTGGGCGGCTTCGGGCCCGGCCAGGGCCCGCGTCGGGGGCTCGAGCTCGGGGATGTCGGCGAGGACCTCGAGGTAGGCGGCTGAAGGCAGGTCGTCGCCCACGTGCACGACGACCTGGTCGTGGAAGGCGGCTGCGATCGACTGCGGGTCCTGGAGGGTGACACGCCGGCGGAACACCGACAGCGTGGCGGCGGCCAGCAGCTGCGCCACCACCTCGTCCTCGTGCCCCTCCTCCATGGCTTCGACCTCGATCTTGCCCTGGGTGGAGGGGACGAGGGACGAGAGGTCGCTGATGCGGGGCACCGCCACGGGCTCCCCCGTGCGCAGGGCGCGCCGGACGGCGGAGGCGACGAGCGTCTCGTAGTTGGCGATGGACAGTCGGACCGACACGCCGCTGCGCTGGTTGAGGTGCGTGCTGCGGCGGGCCAGCTGGCTGATCTCGGCGATGATCTCCTTCATGAAGGCGGGCACCTGCACCGGGACGCCGGCGGTGGGTAGGTCCGCCTCGCTCTCCATGATCCGGACCTCGGTCATGGTCTCGAAGGGGTAGTGGGTGCGGATCTGCGCGCCGAAGCGGTCCTTGAGCGGCGTGATGATGCGGCCCCGGTTGGTGTAGTCCTCGGGATTTGCCGTGGCGACCAGCATGATGTCGAGCGGCAGCCGGATGCGGTGGCCCCGGATCTGCACGTCGCGCTCCTCGAGGATGTTGAGCAGGCCGACCTGGATGCGCTCGGAGAGGTCGGGCAGCTCGTTGATGGCGAAGATGCCCCGGTTGACGCGCGGGATGAGCCCGTAGTGCAGGGCCAGCTCGTCGCTGAGATACCGCCCTTCGGCGATCTTGATCGGGTCCACCTCTCCGATGAGGTCGGCAATGGAGGTGTCGGGCGTGGCCAGCTTCTCGCCGTAGCGCTGCGAGCGGTGGACCCAGTCGATGGGAGTGGCGTCACCCAGCTCGTCCACCCGGTCGATGGCGTAGCGGGACACCGGGTTGAAGGGGTCGTCGTTGATCTCGGACCCGGCCACGATGGGCATCCACTCGTCGAGGAGGCCGACCATGGAGCGGATGACGCGCGTCTTGGCCTGGCCGCGCTCACCCAGCAGGATGATGTCGTGCCCGGCCAGGATGGCGTTCTCGAGCTGGGGCACCACGGTGTCCTCGAAACCGAGCACGCCCGGCACGAGCGACTGCCCGGCCGCGATCGCCTTGGCCGTGTTCCGGCGCATCTCCTCGGCCACCGGCACCGACTCCCATCCCGAGGCGCGCAGCTCGGCCAGCGCCCTCGGCAAATCGACCGGTGGCTTGACGCGGACCGGATTTGGCGTGGCCGAGGGGTCGTCGTGCGGGTGGCCGTTCATGGACGAAGCCTAAACCCACGGCTGACCGCACGGTACGGCCGGCCTCCGCTGCGGCGGCCTGACCTGGTCGTTCCGGACCGCCCTCGGCGACTCCTCCGCCGCTGGTCCCATGCCCCGCGCGCCGTACATGCGACGGCGCGCTCGCGTAGACGCCGCGCCACAACCACCCCGAGGCGCCGCGTATACACCACCGAGCCATCCCCCGCGGTCCCCATCCCCCGCGGTCCCCGTACGCGACGCGGCACCCATCCCCGGGCGTCCAGCGCTAGCGGGTCGGCTACCTCCGGGCTCTCGCGGTTGCATGCCGGGCCAGCAGCTCATCGGCGAGGGCGCGCGCCGGTCGGGCCAGGGCGCGGCCGCCGCGCAGGGCCAGGGCGACGGTCCGGCTGAGCGTGGGGCTGGTGAAGGGGACGCCCACCAGCGAGCCGTCACCGGGCAGGGCGATGGCGGGCACCACGGCGGCACCCAGGCCGGCGGCGACGAAGGAGAGGACGCCCGCCATCTCGCCGCCCTCGCTGACCAGATGCGGCTCGACCCCCGCCTCGGCGCAGGCCGCCAGCGTCACCGCCCGCAGGTCGTAGCCCTCGCGGAACGTGACGAGGTCGAGGTGGTCGAGCTCCGCCACACGAACCTCTCGGCGTTCGGCCAGGGGGTGACGGGGCGACACGGCCAGCACCAGGGGGTCGTCGAACAGGGGCGTGGTCACCACCATGGGGTCCGCCACGGGGAGCACCACTAGGGCCAGGTCGACCTCGCCCGCTGCCACCTGGGGCACGAGCTGGTGCGATCCTCCCTCCACCACGGCCAGGTCGATGCCCGGATGTCCCTCGTGGAAGGCCACCAGGGCCGGGGCGAGCACGCTGGTCACCAGGCTGGGGGTGGCGCCGACGGCCACTCGGCCCCGGGTCATGCCCGCCAGCGCACGGGCCTCGGCGCCGGTGGCGGCCACGTCGGCCAGGACTCGCTGCATGAAGGGGAGGAGCACGGCGCCGTCGGGGGTCAGCGTGACCGGACCTTGGCCGGGGCCCCGGTTGAAGAGCGACACCCCCAGCTCGTTCTCGAGCAGGCGCACTTGGCGCGACAGCGAGGGCTGGGCGAGGTGCAGGCGCTCCGCGGCGCGGGTGAAGCTCCCCTCCTCGGCCACGGCCACGGTGTACGCCAGCTGGTGCAGCTGCACGGCTCAGAGCCTAGTGCTCTGAACATGATGCCATTTATGTCTTTGACGTGCCCCAGTGCGGCCCCTAGGGTACGGGCGCGCTGCGCCCACGCCGAGACGGCGCAGGCCACGAGGCGAATCCCCTGAGCTGGCGTCGCCGACGCCCGGGCGCGCGCCGAGCGGGGAAGGGTGATCGAGGAGGAGCATGTGACGACCACGGCTGGAAGCGTGACCGGGACACCGGTCGCCATCGGGAAGCGCGGGGGGCCCGACAAGCCGACCCTGCGCGCGGACGGCTGGTGGGTCGACCCGGTCGTCACCGTGGTGATCCTCACCGCCTTCGTCGTGTACTCGACCTGGGCCGCCTTCGTGGGCAAGAACTACTACGCCGGCGCCGACCTGCACCGCGACCTGATCTCGCCCTTCTACTCGCCGTGCATCGCTAACAGCTGCGTCGCGGGCAGTCACGCCTTCGGGACGCTCCCGTTCTGGAACTTCTCCCCGGCGCTGCTGATCCTGATCTTCCCGCTCGGCTTCCGTCTCACCTGCTACTACTACCGCAAGGCCTACTACCGCTCCTTTTGGTGGGCGCCACCGGCCTGCGCCGTGGCCGACGCCCACGGCAGCTACAGCGGTGAGACCCGGTTCCCCCTCATCCTCCAGAACGTCCACCGCTACTTCTTCTGGATCCTCCTCGTCTTCAACTGCATCTTGACCTACGACGCCGTCATCGCCTACCGCCAGCCAGGCCTGGGCGCGGGCTGGGGCATCAGCGTGGGCGCCCTCGTGCTCACCTTCAACGCGGTCTTCTTGTGGCTCTACAGCCTGTCGTGCCACGCTTGCCGGCACTTCTGCGGCGGCCAGGTGCGATCCTTCGCCAAGCACCCCGTCCGCCACAAGCTCTGGAAGGCCGTGACCCCGCTCAACGCCATCCACATGCGCTTCGCCTGGGTCAGCCTGTTCGTGGTGGCACTGTCCGACCTCTACGTGCGCCTGGTGGCCAGCGGCACCATCCATGACCCCGGCTTCCACTTCTAGGCCGGAGGGACGAAGCATGGCTGACTACGAGACCCACGACTACGACGTCGTCATCATCGGCGCCGGGGGCGCCGGCCTGCGCGCCACCATCGAGGCCAAGGAGCGCGGACTGCGCACGGCCGTCGTCTGCAAGTCCCTGCTGGGCAAGGCGCACACCGTCATGGCCGAGGGCGGCATGGCTGCCGCCATGGCCCACGTGTGGAAGGAGGACAACTGGCAGGTCCACTTCCGCGACACCATGCGCGGCGGGAAGATGCTCAACAACTGGCGCATGGCGCAGATCCACGCCCAGGAGGCCCCCGACCGCGTCTACGAGCTCGAGCGGTGGGGTGCCCTCTTCGACCGCACCAAGGACGGCCGGATCTCGCAGCGTGACTTCGGAGGGCACCGCTACGCGCGCCTGGCGCACGTGGGTGACCGCACCGGCCTGGAACTGATCCGCACCCTGCAGCAGAAGGTCGTCGCCATGGACACCGACGTGTTCATGGAGACCAAGATCCTGCGGCTGCTCGCGGATGGCGAGGGCAGGATCTCGGGCGCCGTCGGCTACCACCGCCCCACCGGCAAGATGGTGCTCTTCACGGCCAAGGCCTTCGTGCTCGCGACCGGTTCCATCGGCAAGTCGTGGAAGTACACCTCCAACTCCTGGGAGTCGGTGGGCGACGGCCACGCCATGGCCATCTGGGCCGGCGCCGACGTCATCGACATGGAGTGCGTGCAGTTCCACCCCACCGGCATGGTATGGCCGCTGTCGGTGCGCGGCATCCTGGTCACCGAGGGCGTGCGCGGCGACGGCGGCGTGCTGCGCAACTCCGAGGGCACTCGCTTCATGTTCAACTACGTGGCCGACATGTTCCGGGCCGAGACGGCGGACACCGAGGAGGAAGCCGACGCCTGGTACGACGACCACATCAACAACCGCCGCACGCCGGACCTGCTCCCGCGCGACGAGGTGGCCCGGGCCATCAACTCCGAGGTGAAGGCCGGCCGGGGCAGCCCGCACGGCGGGGTCTTCCTCGACATCGCCTCGCGGCGCTCTGCCGAGTACATCCGCCGGCGCCTGCCCTCGATGTACCACCAATTCATGGAGCTGGCCGGCGTCGACATCACGGCCGAGCCCATGGAGGTGGGACCCACCTGCCATTACATGATGGGCGGCGTACGCGTCGACCCCGAAACGCAGGCCGCCACCGTGCCGGGCCTCTTCGCCGCCGGGGAGGTGGCGGGAGGCATGCACGGCTCGAACCGCCTGGGCGGCAACTCGCTGTCCGACCTCATCGTCTTCGGTCGCCGGGCGGGGCTCGGGGCCAGTGACTTCGCCGAGGGGCGCAGCGGACCGCCGAGCGTCGACCCGGCCGAGGTGGACGCGGTCATCGAAGGTGCCCTTGCTCCGTTCACTCGAGGCAGCGGGCCCAACCCCTACGACGTCCACCACGAGCTGCAAGACACCATGCAGTCACTCGTCGGCATCATCCGCAACGGGCCCGAGCTCACCGAAGCGCTGGCCAAGCTCGAGGACCTCAAGCACAAGACGGCCAGCGTGAAGATCGACGGGGCTCCCTCCTACAACCCGGGCTGGAACAAGGCCACCGACCTCCCGTCCATGATCACCACGTCCATCGCCGTGGCCCAGGGTGCCCTCAACCGCACCGAGTCGCGCGGCGGTCACACCCGCGAGGACTACCCGGGACCGGACCCCGAGATGGGCAAGGTCAACTTCGTGCAGCGCCAGACAACCGAGCGCGGGTTCCTGGCGCCGATCTCCATCAACGCCGAACTGCTGCCGGAGATGCCCGCCGAGCTGCGTGCGCTCTTCGAGGAAGGCAAGTGAGCCATGGATGACGAGACGGTGACCATACGGGTCTGGCGGGGCGACGAGAACGGAGGCGAGTTCACCGACTACGTCATGCCGGCCGTCGAGGGTGAGGTGGTCCTCGACGTCATCCACCGGATCCAGGCCTCGACAGCCCCCGACCTGGCCTGCCGCTGGAACTGCAAGGCGGGCAAGTGCGGCTCGTGCTCGGCCGAGATCAACGGCCTGCCCCGCCTCATGTGCATGACCCGCATGGACACCCTGCCCGAGGGTGAGCCGGTGACGGTGGCTCCGATGAAGACGTTCCCGATCATCCGAGACCTGGTCACGGACGTGTCGTTCAACTACGAGGTGGCCAAGACGGTGCCGGCATTCGAGCCCGGCCCCGAGCCCGAGGGCGGCTACCGCATGATGCAGGTCGACGTGGAGCGGGGGCAGGAGTTCCGCAAGTGCATCGAGTGCTTCATGTGCCAGAACGTCTGCCACGTGATCCGCGACCACGAGGAGAACAAGCCCAAGTACGCCGGGCCGCGCTTCTTCATCCGCTTCGCCGAGCTCGAGATGCACCCGCTCGACGTCAACGACCGGCGCGAGCTGGCTCACCAGCAGGGCCTGGGCATGTGCAACATCACCAAGTGCTGCACCGAGGTCTGCCCCGAGCACATCAAGATCACCGACAACGGCATCATCCCGATGAAGGAGCGTGTCGTCGACGCCCGCTACGACCCCGTGGCCTGGCTCGGCCGCAAGATCCTCGGACGCTCCAAAAAGTCGGCCGAAGAGGCCTCGGCGGGCTGAGCCGGCGCCGGCGGACCAGACTCTCCGCATGGCCCGCTACCTCTCGCCCGAGTGGGTGGAGTCCTTCGACGCCGCCCTGCGCGCCCTCGACCTCTCCGACGTCATCGCCGCCGCCGGCGAAGGCTCCCTGGCCGCGGCCGACGGTTCCTTCAGTGTCGTGCAGGTCGTCACGGGCGTCCCGGCCGAGGTGGCCGGAGGTGACGGGGACGAAGTGCGCGTCGTGCTGACGATCGAGGGTGGGCGGGCCCGCCTGGAGCTCGACCCCAGCGGCGCCCGCGCTGCGGGCACGGCCACCATCGTGCTCGGCTACGCGCACGCCCTGGCGCTGGCCCGCGGCGAGCTCGACGCGGCGGACGCCCTGGCCGCCGGGCGGGTGCGGGTGCGCGGCGACCTGGCGGCGTTGGTCGCCGGCCAGGACGTGCTGGCGGCGGCCGCTGCCCTGCTGGGGGAGGCCCTGGAGGGACTGACCGACCCGGCCGGCGACCAGCCGGCCTGAGCCGACGCCATGGTGGCCCGCCGCTTCTCGCCTGCGGCACGCCCGCCCAGCTTCGGCGGCCGCTATCGGGGCCAGGTGGCGGTGGTCACCGGGGCCTCGGCGGGCCTCGGAGCACAGCTCTGCCGCGATCTGGCCCGCGCCGGGGCGATCGTGGTCGGATTGGCCCGCAACGCCGACCGGCTGGCGGCGCTCGACGCCGAGTTGCGGGCGTACTCGCCCGGGGTGACCACCATCCGCTGCGACGTGGCCGACACCGCCGCACTGCGGCGCGTGCTCGACGACGTGGCGACCGCCCACGGCCCCGTCGACCTGCTCGTGAACAACGCCGCCTTCGACCCGGGCATCCGGCTGGTCGAGATCACCGAAGACGACTTCCGCCGGACTTTCGACGTCAACTTCTTCGCCCCCGTCGCGGCGACGCTGGCGGTGCTGCCCGCGATGAGGGCCCGTGGGGGCGGCACGGTCGTCAACATCTCCTCCGACGGTGGCCGCCTTCCCTCCCCGGGCCCCGGCGCCTACCCCTCCTCGAAGGCCGCCCTGTCCGCCTTCACCGAGTCGGCCTCGTTCCGACTCGGGCCCAATGGGGTGCGGCTCCACGTCGTCTACCCGGCCTTCATGGCCACCGAACTGGGAGTCGGCGCCCTCGGGCGCGGCCTGCGCCGGCCGCCCCGGCTGACCACCCGCTCCGTGGAGCACGTGTCGCACCGCATCTTGGCCGAGGCCGGCGGCCCCAGGACCGAGATCAGCGTCTCGGGGCTGATCGACGCGGCCACGGTGTTCCGAGCCCTCATGCCACGCACCTACCACCGGCTCCGCCGGAGCTGGTAGCGGGCGGGAGCACGGCCGTTGCCACCCAATTGCCGCCCAATTGCCGACCAACCCGGTGACCACGGCATGGCCCAGAGGCGAACGGCGCGTGACGGAGGTATGGTCGTGGTACCGGCTCGCAAAGGTCGGGCCGGCGTAGGAGGGACGACGTGCACCAGCCGATCGACGACCACTTCCTCTTGAGGTACCGGACCCTTCTGGACGCCGAAGACCTGGCGTTCGACGAGCTCGAGCACGCGTGCGAAGAAGGAGACCGCACGCAGTTCGACAAGGACATGGTCGATTGGCAGAACGCCCTCGAGCACAAGCTCGCCTTCCTCGCGGCCGCGGGAATTGAGCTGAAGTTGCCCGTCCTGGGTTAGTCGCCAGCACCGTTTGCCACCGTCGCCGTCACTGGCGGCGCGAGGATGGTGCGGTGCCGAAGTCATCCGACAAGCGCCCGCCGGAACCCGACGCCGGCGGAAGTGGGAGCGCGCGCAACGGGGTGGCCCGCGGCGTGAGCTCGTCCAGCCGGGTCAACGTGGCATTCCCCTTCTCGCAGATCAAGCTCCAGGAGCCCAGTCGTGAGCTGACCGATCTCGCCGCGGTGATGGTCGACCTCGTGGCCGCCATGGCCGAGTGGATCCCCGAGGAGCGCCTCGAGGACCTGCGGTCCCGGGCCGAGTCCATCTACGAGAGCTTGCGCTGACCCGGCGCAGGGGTCCGCTCAGCCGAGCCCGACCCTCCGGGCCAGATCACGCATGGTGGCGTCGAAGAACACCTCCGGGTCGAGGACCGTGTTGCGCCAGTGGCCGAACACTTCGAGGCTGACCATGCCCACGACAGTCGACCAGGCCCCGACCGCGGCCACCACGTTCCCCGCCGGCACCCCCGGCAACAGGGCCGCGGCCACTGGCGCCACCGAGGCGGCGGCGGCGTCGGGGCGGGGACCGAGCGACCCGGCGGGGCGCAAGCGCCCGGCAGCGAAGGCTTCGACGACGGGTCGCGACATGGCGGCCGCCACCCGGGCATAGGGCGCCACGGTGCTCTGCGGGGCCTCGTAGCCCGGGACCGGGGTGCCGAACACCAGCCCCCACTCGTGGGGGTGCGCCAGGGCCCAGGCGCGCACGGCGCGGGGAACCGCCAGCCAGCGCTCGACGGCGCCGACGGCGTCCCCCGGCCCGCTCGTCTCGCCGTCGGCCCCGCCGGCGCCGGCTACACCCGCCGCAGCCTCGGCCTCCGCGGCCAGGCTTTCGAACGCGTCGAGGATGAGGGCGCTCAACAACGCGTCCCGGCTGTCGAAGTAGCGATACAACGCCGAGGGGGCCATCCCCAGCTCGCGGGCGACCGAGCGCAATGACAGGGCTGCGGCTCCCTCACGGCCCAGGTGCCGGCGGGCCACGGCGAGGATCTCGGCCGTCAGCTCTCGGCGCACCCGTTCCCGGGCCGTCCGTGACCGCGGCGCCGCTGCGCTTGGCGTCTCGACCTCCGGCATGGGGCAAGTCTGGTCCCTCGTACGCGTGAACACAAGTACTTGACACGAACAGTGTTCACGTTCAGAATCAGTGTTCATGACAGAGCTTCGACCGACTGACCGGACCCCCACGAAGGAGACCGCCGTGAGCACGACTCTCGAGACCATGCTGACCAACCCGCCGGCCAACCCGGCGGCCAACCCGCCGGCCAACCCGGCGGCCAACACGCCGGCCCCGCACTACCTGCGGCCAGACTGGTTCACCCGCAACGTCGCCAACCGCGTGCTGCGTGGCCTCACCGGCCTCGGCCTCAGCGTCCGCGGCTCGCGCATCCTCGAACACCGTGGCCGGAAGACCGGTGCGCTGCACCGCACCCCGGTGAACCTGCTCCTGCTCGACGGCACCGAATACCTGGTCGCCCCGCGGGGCGAGACGCAGTGGGTCCGCAACGTACGTCACTCCGGAGGGCGCTGCGTGCTGATCCTTGGCCGCCGCCGCCGCCAGTGCACGGCCCGTGAGGTCCCGCTGGACGAGCGCGTGCCCGTGCTGCGCGCCTACCTGCGCAAGTGGGGGTTCGAGACCAAGCTGTTCTTCGACGGCGTCTCCGCCGACTCGAGCGACGCCGAGTGGGAGGTGGCGGCGGCGCGCCATCCCGTGTTCGCTCTCGCCTGACCCCGTCCCGGCCGCTTGGCATCATGGCCCGATGGACCCCGGGGCCGAGCTCGGTCGGCGCAACCTGATCGCCTTCCACCGTGCGCTGACCCGCTGGGGTAGTGTCGGCGCCCTCGAGGAGGACGCCGACGTCGTCATGTGCGCCGGCGGGACGTGGATCCCGGTCGTGGCCAACGTCGCCTTCCGCACCGGTGTCCACGTCGACCCCGCCGCACTGCTCACCCGGGCCGACTCGTTCTTCTCCCGCCTCGGCCGGGGCTTCACCGTCAAGGTGCGTGACGACGGCGCTGACGAGGACCTGCGCGCCGCCTGCACGGCGGCCGGCCTTGAGCCCTTCGGGGGGACGGCACCCGAGATGATCCTTCGCCGGCCGGTCCCTAAAACCCCGACCATCGAGGGCGTCATCCTGCGCGTGGTGGACGACGTGGACGGGCTGCGGGCCTTCCAGGAGGTCAACGCGGCCGCCTACGCGACCTACGGCATGCCCGCCGAGGTCCTCTCCGAGCTCTTCGACCGCTCCGATGCGGTGCTGGGCGACGGCGGCGCGCACGTCGTGCTGGCCCGTCGCGGGGACGAGCCGGTCGCCACCGCCATGGCCTACGAGAGTGACGGCGTGGCCAGCCTGCAGTGGGTCGGCACCGTCCCCGCCGCGCGCGGCATCGGACTCGGCGCGCAGGTCACCGCGGCCGCCACCAACCTCGTGTTCGCCCGCGGTGCGTCCTCGTGCACGCTCCAGGCCTCCGCCATGGGCGAGCCGGTGTACCGGCGCCTGGGCTACGAGGCCCTCTACGGGTGGGCCGAGTACGTCCGCTGGCCCCGGCCACCCAAGTCGCCGGGGCGCGGAGCGGCCCGCTGACCGCCCCGAGCTCGCTCAGGGTCCGGCCCATCCGAGCCCGAGGAGCCCCCGGACGTACGCGGCCTGGCCGGCGTGCTGGAGGGAGTCGTCGGCGATGCTGACGAGGCGCACACCCATCGTCACGGGCGGGTCCCAGCGGCGGTCCACGATGCGGTCGAGGTCCGCCGGTCCCAGGCCCTCGAGCATGGTCCTGGTCCGGGCGTCGACGGCATCGAGATACGCCAGGAGCACCTCGGGCCCGTCGGGCCGCACGGTGCGCACGTCGTCTTCCCGGTGGCCGAAGCCGATGTTGGCCGGGTCCGGCTCCAGGCCGCAGCGCGGCGCCCACTCCCCGGCGCTCCAGATCTGATCGGTCCCGAGAAGCTCGGACACGTGGTGGTCCTGCACCCGGGTCAGGTGCCACACCAGCCACCCGATGGGGTTGGTGCCTGGCACGGGCGCCCGGCAGAGATCGTCGGTGTCCAACCCCTCGACCGCGCTGGCGGCGAGGGGCGGGATCCGGCCGTAGAGCTCGAGGAGCAAAGGGGCGACGTCCATGCCCCGACCTTAGGCCCGCACCCCGCAGCGCGTCTCGGGCCCGTCCTCAGATACCGCCAGCCGTCTCGAGGCCGGGGGCCTGGATGTCGTAGCGGGCCGTCGCCGTGTAGGCGACGAGCACCACCACGAGCGCCGTCAGCACGAGCGCCGTCTGCCAGTCGCCGAAGCCGAGGCCGCTCAGGTCGTGGCCCTTGCTGAAGTAGTCGGCGAACGACGCGCCGACGGGACGGGTCATGACGTAGGCGAACCAGAACGAGAAGATGGCGTTCCACTGGAGGAACCTCCAGCCGGCCCACGGGACCAGGATGATCAGCGAGAAGAGGATCGCCGAGGCGAGGTACCCCAGACCGAGCGTGGTGGCGGCGAAGTCGCCCAGCGCGGTCCCCAGGCAGAAGGTGGCGAACACGACCGCCCAGTAGAACGTCTCGCGCCGCTTCGTCGTGATCGAGTGGATGTCGAGCGTGCGCTCGCTGCGGCTCCACGCCAAGAAGACCAGGGCCAGCGCGACCAGCCAGAACGCAGAGGTGACGGCGTAGGGCATGCCGAGGACGAGGTGCATGGTATCGGCGACGCCCGTTCCGGCGGTGGCGATGGCGAGGGCCAAGAACCAGTAGGGGACGGCGGCGTAGCGCCGCGCGGCGAACTGGAGGAACAGCGCCGCCACGAACATCGACACCTCGACCACGAAGCCGAGCACCTTGTGGTTCACGAACGTGTCCGAGATCGCCTCCCCGGCCGCCGTCGTGGAGATTTTGATGACCCAGAACATCGCAGTCACTTCGGGCACCTTGGCCGCCAGCGGCTGCCGGTTGAGCACTCGGAGCAGCGAACGCATGCTCGTGTGAACCTCCTCCCTAAGGTCCGGGCACGCCGCTGCGAGGTGTAGGTCGGCGTGGGTGAATCGTACCGTCGTGCTCGGGGTCCTCCGGTGCACCGCCAGACCCTTTTTCCCTCTTCAGAGCGCACTTTGGCCACCGCAAGATCCGACCTGGGGAGGAGGCGCCACGGGCCGAATTCCACCCTCGGGTGGAGCCCCGGCCCCCGGCACCGGGCGCCGCGGGGTCCGGGGCCGTCAGGCGTCCCCCGGCGTCAGCGGAACACCGCCGGCGGCCGCGGAACGATAGGCGGCGTCGACGAGGCGGTGCGCGGCGAGGGCCTCGTCGAGTCCCGGCGCCGGCGGGCGCCCCTCGGCGAGCGCGTCGAGGAACTCCCGGTCGGCCCCCACGTAGGCACGCACCGCCAGTCCCACCTCGTCGTCGGCCAGCGGCAACGCGTCGACCCAGGGCGGCGACGGGCAAGCGCGCACCTCGGCGCCCTCGCTCGTCTCGAGGTGCAGCGGGCCGCGGAAGTCGTCGTCGAGCCAGACCATGCCCCGCCGGCAGAACACCTCCACGCGCCGCGTGGAGCCCCGGCTCAAGATGTCGTGCCAGACGCTGGTGAGGTTCGCCTCGAAGCCCGAGGCGAACGACAGCGACACGGCGGCCAGGTCCTCGACTCCTTCGTGGCCGGCGTGGTTCGCGGTGCGGGCAGCGACCGTCGCCACCTCGCCGAAGCAGTGGCGCAGGATGTCGAGGTCGTGGATGGAGTGCTCGAGCAAGCAGCCGCCCCCCGCCTGGGCGACGTCGGCCCTCCATTGCGACGCATACGTGCCCTGAATGGGGAAGTACTGGTCGTCCCGAAAGACGGCGGCCATCGGCTCGCCGAGTGACCCGCTCGCCACGAGATCACGCAGCGCCCGGAACACGGGGGCGCTGCGCAGCACCAGCCCGCTCTGGCTGGGCACACCCGCGGCTCCCACGGCACGGACGAGTTCCTCGGCATTTCCCAGGTTCCGGTCGAGAGGCTTCTCGCAGAACACGGCGCACCCCGCGGCGGCGGCCGCCTCGACGGCCGGCCGGTGAGCCGCCGTCGGCGTGCAGACCCACACGGCGTCGCAACGCCGGGCCACCTCGCCGGCGTCGGCCACCACCTCGGCACCGGTGCCGCCCACGGCTTCCAGGAAGGCGCGAGCCTGGCGCTCGCGCTGGTCGTGCACGGCCATGATCGACGCGTCGAGCACGCCCCCGTCGATCATGGCCTTGAGGCCGAGGCCGTGCGCCCAGCCGATGAGGCCCGACCCGACGAAGCCGATGCGCACCATGCCCCGGACACTAACGAGGTTGCGGCGCTTCCCCCTCCGTGCCGTCGCCCCCGTCGCCGGCGTCGGCCGACCGCCCACCGAGCGCGTCCATGAAGCGCGAGGCGACCACCACGAGCAGGCCGATCTCGGCCCGCTCCCGCCGCCGGATGGCGGTGGGCCGCCCCCCGCACACGACGAGTCCGGTCTCGGGCACCGGCTCGACGAACACGCCCGAGCCGGTCGTGTCGTTGGCTGGGTCCGCCCCGCTGCGCGCCCCCTCGGCGAAGGCGGCCACCCACCGCACCGGGGGGACGTCGCCGTGCACCTCGAGGTAGCGGTCCAGGGCCTCGTCGGCCAGGGCGATCCACGACAGGTCGAAGAGCGCGCGCAGGTGCCCGCTCAGGGCCCGCAGCGCGGCCGCTGGGGTCCCGGCCTGCAAGATCCCCGCCGCCGCGGCCAGGACCGTGCCCTCGCGGTCCGTCGCCTCCCCGGGGACCTCGGTCACCACCTCGACGCCGGCCCCAGGGACGTTGCGCACCCCGCGGCAGACGGCGTCGACCGCGTCGGGGTCGTCGGGCAGTTCGACGACCAGCTCGTCGATGGCCACCCCGGCGCCGCGCTCGAGAACCTCGAGACCGACGACGTTGCCCTTGGCCGCACCGATCTCGGCCGCCACGGCGCCCAGCACACCGGGCGCGTCGGGGAGCCAGATCCGCATGCGGGTCAGCACGGCATTCCCCGACAGGCGGGTTGGAGTCCCAGGTTCATCCCCTCAGTGCACCCTCGTCATCCTGACCACGACCCTCATGGTGTTCTCTGCGCTGCCGGCGTACACGCCCTTGACCGGCGGGACATCGCCGTAGTCACGCCCGCGGGCGACCGCGACGTGACGCTCCGCCACGCTGCAGGCATTCGTGGGGTCATAACCCCACCACGCGCCGGTCCACAACTCGATCCATGCGTGGCTCTGGCCGGAGATCTCCTCACCGATGATGGCGTCTGCATCGGGATGGAAATACCCCGACACGTAGCGCGCCGGCAGCCCGACTGCCCGGGCCAGCGCCAGCGCGAGGTGCGCGAAGTCCTGACACACGCCGGCACCGTCGGCGTACGCCTCGTTGGCCGAGGTGTGCACATGGGTCGCCCCGCGCACGTAACGCAGCGCGTCGTGCGTGGCAGCAATCACGCGCCGGGCGGTTTCGAGCGGTCGCTCCGCTCGGAGGCCGGCCGCCAGCTCCTGCAGCTCGGGCCCCGGCGCGGTGTAGAGGTGGTGCGAGAGGTGGTCGGCCATGGTGGTCGACGCGTCCGCCACGTCGTCCCAGCTGCAGTCTTCGGGCTCTTCGGCTTGCTCGGTGTCGACCAGCGCCTGCCCGGTGATGGAGAGCGCCTCGTGTGCACGGTCGACGTTGAACGCCACGACGTGAGTGCCCCAGTAGTCGAGGTACGAGTACTGGGGCGCCGCCGGCGCGGTCACCACCCTGGTCTCGAGCACCGTCTGGCGCTGCTCGGTGCGCGGCGTGAGGCGCAGCTCGTTGTACGAGGCCCGCACCGAGGCGTCGTAGTCGAACCTGGTGTCGTGGGAGACGCGCAACCGCCAGCCCTCCTCGCGGCTCACACGCTCCCTCCCCCCCGCTGCCACTGCACCGGCTGGTCCTGCGCGAAGTAGCGTCGGGTAACGGCGTCGCTCACCGAGGAGATGGACGTCTGCAAGCGCTCCAAGCGGGCCTCGAGGTCCTGCGACAGGGTGCTCGGGGCCGAGTACTCGAGCTCGGCCCGGGCCAGGCCGGTCAACCCCCGGGCGTCGTCCCACGTCGCCTCGTGCCCGGCGTGGATCTGGTCGAGGCAGTCCTCGGCCAGGGTGAGCGAGGCGAAGGCCGAGCGCGGGAAGAGCCGGTCGCGCAGCAAGAAGTCCAGCACCCGGACGGGCTCCACCACGCCCTGGGACAGCCGCAGGTAGGGCTCGTAGCCGCCGCACGAGCGCAGCAGCATGACCAAGCCGCTGTCGAACACCTCGTCGAAGGCCACCGTGGCCAACTGGCGCGCCACGATGTCGGTGCGCTCGAGGCACCGGCCGAGCGTCAAGAACAGCCAGGTCTGGTCCCGGCTCATCATGGTGTCGGCGAGGCCCATCATGCCGGCACACTGCGTCTTGACGAAGGAGAGGTACGGGGCGGGCCCCGCGCTGCGGCCGACCTGCCACTGCGCGGGGAGCTGCGACCAGGTGGCGTTGATGTGCTCCCAGAACTCCACGGGTACGACGTGGCGGACGGCCCGGGTGTTCTGTCGCGCCGCGGCCAGCGCCCCGGCGATCGACGAACGGTTCTCGGGGTCGGTCGCCAGACGCTCGGTGGCCTGCCACAGCGTCTCGGTGCCCGAGTCGGGAAGGCCCATGACGGCGAGCAGCCGGCGGGCCACGGTGGACCCCTCCACGTCGCTCTGCTCGAGGGCCTGGTACACCGACACGTCCAAGATCCGCGCGGTCCCTTCTGCCCGCTCCACGTAGCGGCCCACCCAGAAGATCGACTCGGCCACCCGACTCAGGAGGGCAGGGCTCATGGGGCGATTCGCCGCGTCGGCGGCGATTGCGGTTCCACCGGAAAAGTCTCCTGTTGCCACTGTCGCTGCTGTTGCCGCTGTCGCTGTTGTTGCTGTTGTTGCTGTTGTTGCACGCCGAGCTCCTCCTCGGCGACAGGCCCCGCGTCCATGGGCGGGCCGGCCAGGCGCAACGACGGCTGCCGGGGTGGCAGGACCGGCATGGAGGGTCCGCCCCCCACCACCCAGGTGTCCTTGGAGCCACCTCCCTGGCTGGAGTTGACCACCAGCCCGCCCTCTTGGAGCGCCACCCGGGTCAGGCCACCGGGCAGGACCCAGATGTCCTCTCCGTCGTTGACGGCGAAGGGCCGCAGGTCGACGTGGCGCTGCGCCATGGTGTGGTCGACCCAGGTGGGCGAGGTGGAGAGCGCGACGACGCGCTGGGCGATCCACCGCCTCGGGTCGTCCTCGACCTCGGCCTCCAGCTCGTCGAGATCCGCGCCGGTGGCAGCCGGCCCGATGACCAGACCCTTGCCGCCGGAGCTGTCGACGCGCTTGAACACCAGCTCGTCACGCCGGGCCAGCGCATCCCGGCGGACCGTGTCGTCTACCAGGTGCATAGTTTCGACGTTCTGCAGGATGGGCTCCTCACCCAGGTAGTAGCGGATCATCGCAGGCACATAGGTGTAGACGAGCTTGTCGTCGGCCACGCCGTTGCCCAACCCGTTGGCGATGGTGACCCGCCCGGCGCGGGCCGCGTTGACGACGCCAGGGCAGCCCACGAGGGACTCGGGGCGGAACTGCAAGGGGTCGAGGTAGTCGTCGTCGATCCGCCGGTAGATCACGTGCACTGGGATCTCGCCTTCCGTGGTGCGCAAGAAGACGTCGGTGCCGTGGCACACCAGATCACGGCCCTCGACGAGGTGCACACCCATGAGGCGGGCCAGTAGCGCGTGCTCGTAGAAAGCTGCGTTGTGCACGCCGGGTGTGAGCACTACGACCGTCGGGTCCTGCGCTGAGGCGGGTGCCGCGCAGCGTAGTGCCTGCACCAGGCGGGCCGGGTAGTCGGTGACCATCTTGATCGGCTGCCCCCAGAACAGCTCGGGAAGCACGCGCTCCATCGCCGATCGGTTGGCCAGGACGTAGCTCACCCCCGACGGGCTGCGCAGGTTGTCCTCGAGCACGCGGAACTCGCCGTCCTCGTCGCGGATCACGTCGATGCCGGCGACGTGGATGCGCACGCCGTTCGGTGGTGAGTACCCGTAGGCGGCCCGGACGAACCCGGGCGAACTGGTGATCACCGCGTGAGGGACGAGTCCGTCGCTGACGATCCGGGCCGCGCCGTACACGTCGGCCAGGAAGTGCTCGAGGGCCCGCACCCGCTGCGCCACGCCGTCGGCCACCCGCGCCCACTCCCCCGCGCTGAAGATCCGCGGCACGACGTCGAGAGGGAAGGGACGCTCCTCTCCGTCGAGGTTGAAGGTCACCCCCTGGTCCATGAAGGCGCGCGCCAGGCGCGAGGCGCGGGCCGAGACGTCCTCGGGGCTCAGCTGGCCCAGCGAGGACGACACGGCGCCGTAGGCGGGCCGTGTCGCCCCCTCGCGGTCGACCATTTCGTCGAATGCGGCGCCCGTGGTCCCGCGCGCGCCGATGCCGTAGCCCTCGAAGAGGTCTCCCACGGGCTTCAGGCTGCCAGCCGTGTGTTTCGCCGCCGTTTCACGGCCGCGAACAGAGAGTGACGAAGCGCTGTGCAGAGGCGGGCGGCCGGCCGCCCACCAGGGCCTTTACGGGATGAGCCCAAGCTCCTTCACGTCGTTGCGCTCGGCCAGGAGCTCCTCGGTCGTCACGCGGATGCGCTCCTGGGCGAAGTCGCCGTGGACGAACCCCTCGGCCACCGTCCACCCCCCCTTGCCGTCGGCCACCACCGGGTAGCCGAACTGGAGGCCCTCGGGCGCGCCGTACTGCCCGGTGCTGGCCACGGCCACCGAAAAGGAGTCGCCCGCCGACGTGGCCGTGCCCAGGCTGACGACCGTGTCGATCGCTGCGGCCGCCGCCGAGGCAGCCGAGGACGAACCCCGGGCGTCGATGATGGCCGCACCCCGCTTCTGCACCGTCGTGATGAACTCGCCGCGTAGCCAGTCCCCGTCGGCGATGACGTCGGCGGCCGGCTTGCCACCGATGCGCGCGTTGGCGAAGTCGGGGTACTGCGTGGCCGAGTGGTTGCCCCAGATGGCCACGTTCGTGACCTCGGCCACAGGGACCCCCGCCTTGGCCGCGAGCTGCGCCTTGGCCCGGTTCTCGTCGAGGCGGGTCATGGCGAACCAGCGGTCCGCCGGCACTTCGGGCGCGTTGGAACGTGCAATGAGGCAGTTGGTGTTGCAGGGGTTGCCGACCACCAGGACGCGGACGTCGGAGGCCGCGTTCTCGGCGATGGCGCGACCCTGCGGTTTGAAGATGCCCCCGTTCACGCTGAGCAGGTCACCGCGCTCCATCCCGGCCTTGCGCGGCACCGAGCCCACGAGGAGCGCCCAGGACGTGCCATCGAAGGCGGTCTTGAGGTCGGAGGTGGCCACGATGTCGTGGACCAGCGGGAAGGCGCAGTCGTCGATCTCCATCACCACACCCTCGAGAACCTTCATGGCGGGCTCGATTTCGAGGAGCCGCAACACGATGGGCTGGTCCTCCCCAAGGAGCTGGCCCGATGCGATGCGAAAGAGGATGGAGTAGCCGATCTGGCCACCGGCGCCGGTGACCGTGACGTGGACGGGTGACTTGGCCATGGGGATGATCCTTTCCGACGGTTCCGACCGGGCTCAGAGGCGGTCGACGATGGCCGAGGCGAACTCGGAGCACTTGACCTCGGTGGCGCCCTCCATCAGACGGGCAAAGTCATAGGTGACGATCTTGTCCGCGATGGTGGCCTCGAGCGCGTGGACGATGTCGGACGCCGCGTTGTTCCACCCGATGTGCTCGAACATCAGCACGCCCGAGAGCAGCACCGACCCCGGGTTGACCTTGTCCTGCCCGGCGTACTTGGGCGCCGTGCCGTGCGTCGCCTCGAACACGCCGTGCCCGGTGACGAAGTTGATGTTGGCGCCGGGTGCGATCCCGATGCCGCCGACCTGGGCCGCCAGGGCGTCGGAGAGGTAGTCACCGTTGAGGTTGGTGGTGGCGATGACGTCGAAGTCCGAGGGTCGGGTCAGGACCTGCTGCAGGGTAATGTCGGCGATGGCGTCCTTGACCAGGAGCTTGTCACCGGGGTCGCCGCCACAGTCGTCCCAGCCGACGGCAACGTCCGCGAACTCCTCGCGCACCAGCTCGTAGCCCCACTCCCGGAACGCCCCTTCGGTGAACTTCTGGATGTTGCCCTTGTGGACGAGGGTGACCGAGCGGCGCTTGCGTTCCAGCGCGTAGTTGATGGCCGCCCGGATCAGGCGCTTGGAGCCCATTGGCGAGATGGGCTTGATGCCGATGCCCGACTCCGCCCGGATGGGCCAGCCCATCTCCTCGCGCAGGTAGGCGGCCAGCTTCTCCGCCTCGCGCGTGCCCGACTGCACCTCGTAGCCGGCGTAGACGTCCTCGGTGTTCTCCCGGAAGATGACCATGTCGACCAGCTCGGGGTGGACCACCGGCGAGGGCACCCCGGTGAACCAGCGGACCGGGCGCAGGCAGACGTAGAGGTCCAGAAGCTGGCGCAGGGCCACATTAAGGGAGCGGATGCCCCCGCCGACGGGCGTCGTGAGCGGTCCCTTGATCCCGATCAGGTGCTCCCGGAAGGCCTCCACGGTCTCGTCGGGGAGCCAGTTCCCCGTCTCGTCGAACGCCTTCTGCCCGGCCAGCACCTCCTTCCAGGCCACCTTGTGGCCGTGCTTGGCCGCGGCGGCGTCGAGCACGAGCTTGGCCGCGGGCCAGATGTCGACGCCGGTGCCGTCGCCCTCGATGAAGGGGATGATGGGCTCGTCGGGGACGATCAGGGTGCCGTCGTCACCCATGCGGATGAGATCTGCCATGGACCCGATGCTAGGGGCCGGGATGGCCGTGTCCCAATTCGGGACGTCGAGCGGGCGCGGCGCCCCTCGGAGCCGACGCGGCGCCCGCCCGTCGTCAGCCGCCGCAGAGCCCGACCCCCTTCGAGTCGAACTGCGGCACGCAGGTGTTGCCGCTCCAGGTGTTGCCGGTGCCGAGGTCCTCCAGGTCGTAGGTGACGTTGCGCGCCACGGTGTTCGCCGAGACGGTGTTGGTCCCCGTCCCGGTGTCCGCCATGATGCCCGCCCGGGTGTTCGAGCGCGACGTGTTCCCCGAGACCGTGTTGCCCGAGCTGCCGGTCGTGACCGACGTCCCTGGGCCGCCGACGTAGATCCCGTCTCCGTCGTTGATGCTGGTCATGTTCGCACTGACCGTGGCGTTCGAGACCCCGAGCAGCGAGATCCCGTTCTCGGCCGAGCCCTTGATGGTGTTCTGGGTGACGGTGACCGGATTGGTCGTGCTGTCGAGCTGCACGCCGTCGCCGTAGCCGGGAGAGCCCCCGGTGATGTTGTCCGTGGCGCCCGAGATCTTGTTCTGGCTGATGGTCCATGTGCCTGGGGTCGCCGTGGGGATGATGCCCGTGTACGCGTCGCCGGCGTAGATGTTTATGTCGCTGTTCGAAACCTTGTTGTTGGTCACCGACAACGTGCCCGCGTCGAGGAGCAGCAGGCCGGTGGCCTGGTTGCCGTCAGCGTTGGACGCGTTGCTGTAGGAATTGGCCGACACCGTGTCGTCGCTGATCGTCGCCGACGAGTCGCCCCAGATCTGGATCCCGTTCTGCGCGATCAACGGGGTGGGGCCGATGCCTGTCACCATCGAGTGCGTGACGCTGCACGTGGTGTTGGTGTCGTCGCAAGTGATCCCGTTCTTGTCGTAGGCGTTGACGGTGACGTGGTCCATGGATACCGCCGACGTGCCTGACGAGTCAGACGCCACGTAGACGCCCACGCCGTCCTGGCACCCGAAGTCGGCCTGGGGCAGTTCGATGTCGGTGACGGTGTCCTTCGTCATCGTTCCCGACGCGTCGTGGAAGTAGACCCCGATGAAGTTGTCGGCGCAGCTGTCGAACTGGCTCTCCGCGTTGGTGCCGTTGACGGTGAGACCCTTGAGGGTGACGTTCACGCCCGGCGTGACGTCGATGATGGCGTACTGAGGCGTCGTAGAATCGGTGTCGGTGTCGGCCGTGGAGAGGGTCGTCGGCTCGATGACCGTCTGGCCGGCGGATCCCACGATGGTGAGGTTCTGGCTGATCACCAGCTGCTGGGTGTAGGTGCCCGCACCGACGGAGATGGTGGAGTTCGGATTGGCCTGGCTGATGGCGTAGGCGATCGTCGCGCACGGGTGCGTGTGCAGCCGGCACGTCCCGCTGTCAGTCCCGCCCGATGTCACGTAGAGCGTCCCCCCGGTGGCCGCGGCCCCTGCGGGTACCGGCACGCTGAGCGAGAGCGCCCCGCCCATTGCGGCCACCGCACCGAGTGCGGCAAAGGAACGTAGCCGCTGGAGTCGCCGGAACCGACGAGCCGTCCGCGCCGCCCTGAGCCCGATCAGCGCCATGCTGTGGCCTCCTGTCTCTCGACCTCCGTCTTGTGCACCTCCTCACCGGCGACCCAGAGGCCCAGGCGCGGCGATGCGTGCTGCGCAGCGTGCCACACTGCAGTTGCACACCGCAGGGGGCGGGGCCGGGGCCCGCGAACAACGCGCGAAGGCCCCAGTGGCACGTGATCGTGGCGTGACCAATGTGTGAGCGTTGCATGGCGCCCGCTCCGGACGGGCCGCCTCGAATGCCACCGCTGGTGCCGCTTCTGAGGGTGGCCTCCCCCGCCGTCCCGGGACCGCTGGCCCGGGGACGGGCTTCGGCCGGCCGCCTACTTCCCCGCGCCGGGACCCAGCCCCAGCGCGGCGTAGATCTCACGGGTCGCGCTCGAGGTGTTGAACGTGTAGAAGTGCAGACCCGGCACGCCGATCTCGAGGAGCCGGCCGCACAGCTCCGTCGCCAGCTCCACGCCCTCCTTGCGGACCGCCTCACGCCCGCCCCGGTCGTCGGCGGCGAGGAGTCGCTCCTCCATCCACGCCGGGGCCGCCGCACCCATGGCACCGAGTCGCCCCATGGTCGACAGCGACGTCACGGGCAGGATCCCCGGCAACACCGGCTTGGTGACGCCGCGGACTTCGAGGTCGTCGACGAGGGACTCGTACTCGGAGACCTCGAAGAAGAACTGGGTGACGCCGAAGTCCGCCAGCTCCAGCTTGGCCGCCAGGTGGTCGCGGTCGCTGGCCAGGTCGGCCGAGCGCGGGTGGCCGGCCGGATGGGCTGCCACGCCGATGGAGAAGCCCCCGATGGCCCGGGCCAGCTCGACCAGCTCTGACGCGTAGGCCAGCTCGCCGAGGGCGGCCTCGGGATCTTCGGGCGGGTCCCCACCGAGCGCCATCAGGTTCTCCACCCCGGCCTTGCGGAGGGCAACCAAGATCTCCGCCAGCTCGAGGCGCGTGTGCGCCACGCAGATCAGGTGCGCCATCGGGTTGAGCCGCGTCGTGTGCAAGATGCCGGTCACCAAGTCGAAAGTGCGCTGCCTCGACGCCGCGCCACCACGGTAGGTCACCGAGACGAACGAGGGCTCCAAGGGCTGGAGCTCGGCGATGGTGCGCGAGAGTGTCGTCAACTCCTTGTCGTTCTTCGGTGGGAAGAACTCGAAGGAGTAGGTCGGACCCTGCGACAACAGGTCGGCGATCCGCGTCACGACGGCGCTCCGGCGTCGACCCGTCCGAAGTCGTCCTCGAGGCGCACGATGTCGTCCTCTCCGAAGTACGTGCCGTGCTGCACCTCGATGAACACCAGGTCGGTTTCGCCCACGTTCGCGATACGGTGCGCGCTCCCACGCGGGATGTCGATCGACTCCCCGGGGCCCAACGCGATGTCCTCTCCGTCGAGGGTCACCTTGGCCGCCCCCGAGACGATGAACCAGTGCTCGGCCCGTTGGGCGTGGCGCTGGTAGCTCAGCCGCTTGCCCGGATGCACCACGATGCGCTTGACCTTGTGATCCGGCGCGTCGTCATTGAGGACGGTGTAGTTCCCCCACGGCCGCTCGTCGTACTCCCGTTGGTTCGCGCTCACCTGCATCCCTCCCTGGCCACTGCGGGCTTGGGAACCAGGCGTGAGGTTCGCCGGATCACGTGGCCGACATCTCCGCTGCCCGCAGTGCATTCCGTAACAGCATGGCACGCGTCATCGGCCCCACCCCGCCGATGCGGGGTGTGATCCATCCGGCGACCTCGGCCACGTCGGGATGGGCGTCGGGAATCAGCTTCCTCCCCTCGAACGTCGTGCCGGCCGACACCACCGCCGCGCCGGGCTTGACCATTGCGGGCGTGAGCAGGTGCGGGCGCCCGGCGGCCGCCACCACGATGTCGGCCGTGCGCGTGATGGCAGTCATGTCCTCGGGATCGACCCCGGTGTGCAGGACCGTCACCGCGGCGTTGCACCCCGGGCGCTTGAGGGTGAGCAGGTTGGCCAGCGGCCGGCCGATGGTGACACCTCGGCCGATGATCACGACATGACGTCCCTCGACGGGGACGTCATAAGCGTGGAGTAGCTCGACGATCCCGGCCGGGGTGCACGGCAGCGGTCCCGGCGTTCCCAGCACCAGGCGCCCCAGGTTGACCGGGTGCAGGCCGTCGACGTCCTTGGTCGGGTCGACAGCCAGCAGCGCGCGCTCCTCGTCCAGCCCGGGCGGCAATGGCAGCTGCACCAGGTAGGCGCTCACGGCGGCGTCGGCGTTGAAGCGCGCGATGACGTCGAGCACCTCCGCCTGCGTGGCGGTGGCGGGGAGGTGCTCGCCGACCGAGTGCATCCCTACCGAAGCGCAGTCCTCGTGCTTCATGGCGACGTAGCGGGCGCTCGGCACGTCGTCACCCACCAGCACCGTGCCCAGGCCGACCTGCACACCGTCGGCACGCAGCCGTGCCACGCGGTCGGCCACCTCGGCGCGGATGCGGGCCGCCACTGCCTCACCGTCGAGCAGGATGGCGCTCATCAGTGCCGGAAGTGACGCTCGCCGGTCGTGACCATGGCCAAGCCCGCCTCGTCGGCCGCGGCGACGACCTCCTCGTCCTTGACCGAGCCGCCGGGCTGGACGACCGCCGTCACCCCGGCGTCGGCCAGCACCAACAGCCCGTCGGGGAAGGGGAAGAAGGCGTCGCTGGCGCCGGCACCGCCCTTGGCACGCTCGCCGGCCTTCTGCACGGCGATCTCCGCCGCCACCACCCGGGACTGCTGCCCGGCGCCCACACCCACGGCCTGGCCGTTGGTCACCACCGCGATGGCGTTCGAGGTGGTGCGGCCGCACACCCGCCAGGCCAGCACCAGGTCGCGCCACTCGTCCTCGGTGGGCTGCCGCGCCGTGACCACCCGCCACTCGTGACGCGGCGTCACGAAGTCGTCGACGTCCTGCACGAGCACGCTGGCGCCAAGACTGCGCAGCTGGCGCGCCGCCCGCTCGGGCGGAGGACCCGAGAGGATGCGCGTGGCCTTGCGACGGGCCCGTAGCCTCTCGAGCGCCTCGGGCGCGTATGAGGAGGCGATGATGACGTCTGCCTGCGGCCCCGCCGCGACAGCGTCGGCCACCTCCGGCGTGACGTGGCCACCGATGGCCACCACGCCGCCGAAGGCGCTCAACGTGTCGCACTCGAGGGCCTTCTCAAAAGCGGTGACGAGGTCCTCGGCCACCGCCGCCCCGCACGGGTTGGCGTGCTTGATGATGGCCACCGCCACCTGGCCCGCACCGGCGTCCGCGGCCAGCTCGTGCACCAGGCGCCAGGCGGCGTCGCCGTCGAAGATGTTGAGGTACGACAAGGGCGTGCCGCTGTGCTGGGTCATGGCGTCCCACCAGCTCGGCCAGCCGGCCACCCGGTAGCGCGACCCGCGCTGGTGCGGGTTCTCGCCGTAGCGCAGCACCTCGGTGCGCTCGAGCGTCAGGTGCAGCGTCGGCGGCAGCACGGCGGCCAATGTCGCCTCCTCGGCGTCGGCCTCGGTCGACCCCTCGAGTCCGGTGGCCGGAGCCGGTCCGCCGGCGTCGAGCCAGGCCACGATGGCGGCGTCGTAGGCCGCCGTGTGGGCGAACGCGGCCCGGGCCAGGCGGCGGCGCGTGGCGGGCGACAGCAAGCCCGTGGCGCGCAGCTCGGCGAGCACGGCCGGGTAGTCGGCCGGCGAGGTGACGATCCCCACGTACTCGTGGTTCTTCGCCGCG
>Ga0187784_10000593_pt1 | contig 26903 bp, 21 predicted proteins | sample 1015_SJ02_MP15_2_FD_132964 | JGI IMG/M metagenome (GOLD analysis project Ga0187784, IMG submission 132964) | Tropical peat soil microbial communities from peatlands in Department of Meta, Colombia - 1015_SJ02_MP15_20_MG | ecosystem: Environmental > Terrestrial > Soil > Wetlands > Peat | place... | reverse complement strand
GCTACTACCGTTCTTATTATGGCAGCAAAGAGCGGTAAGGAGGCCAACCCAGGCGCTGAGGCATGAGCCAACTTTACTCTGAAAGGAAGGCTGGGTTTTCGCTCCAGTCGCGGTGGCGGGCCTGCTTGTTTTTGCTGGCCGTCGGGCTGCCTGCCCTCACTATGGCGGGTGAGGCTGCACGAATTGTCATCGCCTCATCGCTGGAGGACTCTGCCAGGCTTCCGCAACTTCGCCGAGCCTTAACCCTTGATCCTGACAACCCCAAACTTCACTACCGCATCGGCTTGGTCTACTCCTATTCCCCGGACGCTATCGACCCGGCCGAGGCCCTAAAGCATTTTCGTCGGGCCACGGAATTGGATCCCTACGGGGCAACTTACTGGTCGAGCATCGCCTCAGCTTGCGACTCGGTGGGTGACCATGTTTGCGCTGACCGGGCCTTGGAAAGAGCTGTGGCCCTCAGCCCCATGACTCCGCGTCTCCAGTGGCTCACTGCCAACCACTTTCTGGTGACGGATCGGGTCGAGATGGCCTTGCCTCACTTCCAGCGCTTGCTGGAACTGAGTCCCGAATACGCTTGGCCAACGTTTCGGCTCTGTCTGAAGGCCACCGGGGATCCCCAAGTGGTGCTGGAGAAGGTCTTAACTAGCGGGGCTGATGCAAAGCTCAAGCTGGCCTACATCGATTTTTTGAGCAACGAGGGAAACCCTGATTTTGCTTATGTAGTCTGGCACCAGACGGTGGCCAGCGCTTCTCCGTTCGCCTTCTGGTTGGCCGCACCTTATCTCCAACGTCTACTCGATCATGGCCGGTACAAGGAAGCAACCCACGTCTGGGGGGACCTTGAACGGTTGGGAATTGTGAGCAAGCCCCCGAACGAGGACCGCGACAATCTCATATATAATGGGGATTTCGAGCAAGCCCCCCTGAACGCCGGCTTAGATTGGCGCACTTCGGAATTGCCGTATCTTTGGTTTGCTTTCCCCAATTCCGGCGCCTACCGGGGTGGTCACTGCTTGCGGTTGGATTTCACGGTGGGCCGGAACGATGAATCCGAGGCCGTTTATCAATTCGTACCAGCCGCTCCTAACCAGGAGTATCTGCTGACGGCATACACGCGCTCGGACAATATCACTTCCGATAGTGGCCCCCGCTTGCGTGTGCTTGATCCGGCCTGTCCTACCTGTCTGGATGTTTCGACTGAAACGACCATTGGGACAACTCCCTGGCACCCGGTGAGCCTGAAGTTCTTGACCGGTCCCCTGGCCCAAATCGTACGGGTGTCGGTTTGGCGGCCGCGCAGCCGAACTTTTCCCACAGAAATCACTGGAACTTTCTGGCTTGACACCGTTTCTCTGAAGCCGACGAGTCCAGTGAGCGAAAAAACCGCCCCGCAGTTGGCCCCTTAAGTACCCCATCTCTATCGACAAAAGTGAGCAGTGCTCTTATGTCCTTTGAAACCGCTGAGGCAACGACAGGGAGAAGCTTCCTAGGGTTTTCGCTGGCTCGCCTGCTGTTGGTCGTGACATTGTTGGCGGCGCCTCTGGCTTTTGGGGCTGTACAGTCCTGGGCTTGGGCGTCCTTGGCCGGTCTGGCGGCGGTCTCGCTGTTTTTATGGAGTGTCGGGTGCGTCGAGCGGGGCGCGCTGAGAATTGCTTGGTCGCCGCTTTACTTGCCCGCCCTGTTATTTCTTCTACTGGCGACCATTCAGTTTTTCGTACATCGCACGCTTGACCCCGTCTCCACCCGAGAATCGCTCCTGAAGCTGGTCACCGATCTGATTTTCTTTTTCCTGGCGGGCCAGCTCTTAGCCACTGGAGCTCAGAGAATATTGCAGGCTTTTGGGCTCGCGGTAGTGGTCTACGCGTTTGGGTTGGCCCTGTTTGCCATTCTACAGTTTTTCTCGAGTAAGGGACTGATATACTGGAGCGTGCAAACGGCGGGTTGGACCTTTGGCCCGTACGTCAACCACAACCACTATGCTGGCCTGATGGAAATGTTGATTCCGGTGGGGGGCGGCTACGTCCTCTCCCAGCGGCGAGACGATCCCATGCGAACAATGCTGGGGTGCGCCTTGTTGGTCCCGATCGCTTCCTTGCTGCTTTGCGGCTCGCGGGGAGGGTTCATCTCCCTCATTGTGGAGGTTGTGATTCTGGGCGCGATGGTTTTCAGGTATGCCCCCACGCCCCGCCGCCGACGCTTGGCTCTCGTGGGCGGACTGGGGATGGCAATCGCCGTGTTGCTCTTTTTCTGGATGGACCCGGGCGAGATCTCGAAGCGCCTGGGAACGATAGCGTCCATCCCGCATTCATCTGACGTGACGGTGGGGGGCCGGGTAGTTGCGGCACGGGACTCGCTTCGCATCTTCCGGGACCATCGTTGGATCGGAACTGGCCTCGGCAGTTTTGATGCAGTCTTTCCTCAGTATCAGAGTTTTCCCGCAGACGAAACCTGGGATCACGCCCACAACGACTACGCCGAGGCGTTGGCCGAGACCGGCTCGGTCGGAGGCCTGCTGATGGTGGCGGCGCTGGCGATCTTCCTGCGCCTGGGGTTCAGGAAATTGGGGCAGCGCCTGCGACACCGCGCCGGCTGGATTCAAGTGGGCGCCACCATTGGCTGCTGCGGTCTGCTCGTCCACAGCTTCGTGGACTTTAATCTCCACATTCCAGCCAATGCCGCTTGGTTCGTTGTGTGCGCGGGGGTCGGTGTTCTTGGTACTACATGTACCCCGCTGTCAGGGGCCCGAAAGGGCGGCGAAGGGTCACTGGGCTATCATGAATCTTTCTGAGATTTCCGACAAGTCGCTTGCGGGGAAGTTCCTGCAATCGCCTCTTCACCCTCTTACCCTGAGGCAACGATACCGATTCTTCATGGGGCTAAAGGGTCGGAGGTGGGTTGTGGGTTCCTGCGACCACGGCTGCCGACTCGGAAGTTACGAATACGAGAAGCGTCGCGTGGGCTTCCTGGCTACCCACGGGTGCGATGTACACCAGCGAGGCTGCCGACTACTGTTGGCCTCGCTGGGGTATTGGCTACAAGCGATAGGTGAAAACGGCATCAAGCACTTCGACGAAGTACTGGCCGTGCTGAAAACGGGCTAAGAACGGTGGCAAACTTTTATGGGGGCGGGCCCCTCGGCGCACAATGTCTCGGCGAGACACGCGACGCCCCAGTCGCTGCGGCGGGTTTTGTAGTGGGCGCTGCGGCAGCAGCGAGGCTCTGGCGCGGAGCGTATCAATGACTAACGCCATGCGCAAGGTGATGGTGGCTTTTGGAACAAGGCCGGAGGCTATCAAGCTGGGCCCGGTGATTGGGGAGCTCAAGAGGCATCAGGAGGTTGCTGACACTCGTGTGTGCGTGACCGGGCAGCACCGGGAAATGCTCGACCAGGTTTTGCGCATCTTTTCCATTCATCCCGATTTCGACCTGGACCTGATGGAGTCCGGGCAGACGTTGGCAGGGTTTGCCGGACGCGCTCTTGCCAAGCTGGACGCGCTATTCCGCAATGAAAAGCCCGAGTATGTTATCGTGCAAGGCGACACGACGACGACCTTCGTTGCATCGCTCGCGGCCTTCTACAACGGGGCGAAGGTGGGGCACGTCGAAGCGGGGTTGCGGTCTTTCGACAAAAGTGCGCCTTTTCCCGAGGAAATCAATCGCGCCCTCGCCACGCACCTCGCGGACCTGCACTTTGCCCCCACCGAGCGAGCTCGCCGGAACCTGCTCCGGGAGGGTGTGGGCGAGCAGAAGATTTTCGTGACCGGAAACACCATTGTCGATGCTTTACTCGACATCACCGCGCGGCTGGACTCCCAACAACTAGGGCCATCGCTGAGCGGGCGCTTTCCAAAGCTCCCGGAAAGATTCATCCTGGTCACAGCGCATCGCAGAGAGAGTCTCGGCCAGGGGTTGAGGAGCGTCTTCCTCGCCATACGCGAACTGTCGTCGCGGCTCCCGGGTTTCGACTTCATCTTCCCCGTGCACCTGAATCCCGCGGTGCAGCGTCCAGCGCACGAAATGCTTGGGAACCTTCCTCGCGTCCATTTGCTGCCGCCGGTCGATTATGTCTCGTTCGTCTGGCTGATGAAGCACTGCACTCTCATACTGAGCGATTCGGGCGGAGTGCAGGAAGAGGCCCCCTGCCTCGGCAAGCAAGTTTTGGTCATGCGTGACGTCACCGAGCGCCCCGAAGCCGTCGAGTCGGGCTGGGCTCAGCTCATCGGCGTGGAGAAAGACCGCATTGTTGAGGCGACCTTGGACACCATTCGAAGAATCCCCGCCCAGAACGGCCGTGGGCCGAACCCCTTCGGCGACGGGACGGCCGCGCGGCAAGTCGTCGCAATCCTCTGCGAGCAATTAGCGTGATAGAGAGGGCTGGCGATTGCGCCGTTCAGGGTGCAGGGGGAGCGTTTGCGAACTGCCCTGATTAGTCATGAGTTAGTTGCTTGCGGTGCGCCTTGCGGTGAGAACACGGGTGATTCGCCGGCGGCTATGCTTGATCAGGGCGAGTCGTTAGGCGTCCGGGAGACGTCGTAGACTGGGAGAGGCGATGACGAAGAAGTGGATGGTCGGTGTAATGGTCACCTGCCTTGCCGCGGGGACGGCCGCCGCCCAGGGAGTTACGAGTACGATGAGCGATCCGCCATTGCCCGGCAGAAGCACGGTCGTCGACGCGAGCCAGCAAGGGGGGGCGGATTTCTGCGCTAAGGTGAAGGCGGCTATTGCCGCGCTGCCTGCGCCAGGGGGGACCGTGGACGCCCGCGGGCTGGCGGATACGCAGTCGTGCTCCGGCGATCCATTTGGCGGAGTGACGACGCAGCTCACGCTCCTGCTCGGCGCTTCAACAATTTCCGTGCGGGCCAACATGACTGTCCCTAGCAATGTGACCGTCGTCTTCGCCCAAGGCGCCGTCCTCTCAATTTCAAATGGGGCGACGGTGACCTGGAAGGGCGCGATTGAGGCCCCTGTGTCGCAGATATTCTCCCTCACCGGAAACGGCGCGGTGAACTTCGCCAGCCCGTTCAGGCGCTCTGCTGTGTACCCGGAGTGGTGGGGGGCGACTGGCGACGGGACGACGGATGACTCTGCGGCGATTAATGCCGCCATTGCTGCGGTGAAACGCACGGGGGGCACCGTCTTGCTCAGCCCCGCCACTTACGCCGTCGCTTCGTCAGTGAACCTTACGCGCGGCCACGTTAACCTTATCGGTTCGGGGGAGTTTACAACGGTTTTGCAGTGGAGGGGAGTTGCGAACGGTACCGTGCTTGACGCAAGCTCTCTTAACCATTCCGAAGTGAAGGCCTTCCAGGTCAATTGCAACTCCACGGCAGGTATCGGAATCGATGCTACGGCGATGAACTCCACCGGGGTGTCCATTCAAAATGTCTTTGAGCATCTGTATGTCGCCAATTGCCTGGGGTCGCCGGGCTACGACATCCATGTGGGTTCCTCCACCGATCAGCAAATCAGCGAGACTTTGTTTCACGGAATCCTTCTGGGCCGAGCCGCAACCAACGGGATTTATCAGGAAGGGACGCAGACGGCTAACATCGCATATGATGGGGTCGCTGGGGGACCCGGGCCCGGTGCAAACGGGTTTAATATTCGGACCGGGTCTGCATTTATAGTTCGCTATAGCGCCGGGAATTCCAGTGTTGCGATTCGGCTGTCCAACACCATCCTGCTCGCTAATGTGCAATACGCCGAATGGGAGGGCGGGGGCAACCCGGAGGCGGCGTTCCTCGTAATGGAGGATGGAACTGGAAACGGGAATGCCGGCCCGCTTGTTACAATCGAGGACAGCCGGATGGCTTGGCTCAACTCGGGTAGCACCAAGGTGATTTCGTGGGGTGTGTCAACCGGCGCGGCTGGGCACTTAAAGCTGGCACGGTGCAAATTCGATCGGTTCGCAGGGACGCCCCAGATCTTTGTGATGTCGCCCTCGGGGATCCCGGCCTACTTTACAGAGTTTGATAACACCTACCTATTGACCCCTGTCGTCACCAAAGGCTTGGTGCGGCGCTTGTTCCTTAGTTCCTCGCCCAGTTCGGATGGAGACACCAGCTTTATCAAGTTTTGGACGGGTGGCGTAATCGACGGCATAACTGTCGGAGCGACGACCGTGTCTTCCTTGCCGTCCGCGCCGCTTTCGAAGGGGCGACTCTTCGTAGTCACCGATTCGGCGGTGATTTCAGCGGAAGGGCAAGCGTGCCGTGGCGGATCGAACAACGTCGCCCTCGCATTCTCGAACGGGTCTGTCTGGAAGTGCTTCTGAAAAGCGGCTCTTCAGGGAGCACTGCGGTCGTTCTTGCCTGAACCTATGGCTACCGTGATTGAACCCCCTGCCGTGAGTATGGGCAGCGAGCGGCTCGGGGTGGGACACCGCTACGTTAAAGCGGCCGTTCACACCGGCATCGGCGGGATTGCCAGCCGAGTGCTGCAAGGCTTCGCCCCCATCGTCCTTGCCCGTTACCTGGGACCCAAGGAGTACGGAGTCTATGCGTTGGTGCTGTCGTTCGTCGGGATCGTCACCGGAGTCTCGAACCTGGGCCAGAATGCCGCCCTCCAGAAGTTCTTGCCCGAGTATTCCGTTAAGGACCCCGCGCGTGGGGGAGCCATCCTGACGGATACGGTCATTATTATTTCCGGCGCTCTGGGCGTCGTCTGCACAGGTTTTTTGTTCGCTTCGAGGTGGATTGCCGCCGCCATCTATCACGATCCATCGCTGACCGGGGTCTTTCAGTTTTCGGCTCTTCTGGTCTTGGCGCTGACCCTGTTCAATCTGGCCTCAAGCGCCACCGCCGGGCTCCAGGATTTCAAATCCTATAGCCGGGCGATGGTAGTGCGCAGCGCAGCCTTTGTGCTGCTGGGGTGGTTGGGCGTATGGCTGCTGGGACTTTACGGCGCGTTGCTGGGCCAGTTGCTGGCCAGCATTCTCGGTCTGGGCTTGCTGACGGCGGCCGCCATCAAACTTAGCCGAGTTCGTTTTCCCGGTTCTTTGCGGCCGCGGTTTTCGAAAGACGTTCTCAAAGAGATCTTCTCCTTCGCCTTTCCCGCCCTGCTGGCGGGCCTGCTAGTGTCGCCTGCCTACTGGTGGACGAATACGCTCCTGGCTCGCCATGCAGGTTTCGAGCAAGTGGGGCTGTTCGGCGTGGCTTTTGCGATGTGCCAACTTATTGCACTGGTTCCGTCAAGCCTTTCCGTTCCCGCCGTAAGCTTCATGTCGGAGACATATGCGTCTTCAAACCCGGAGAAGTTCAGCGAGCTTGTTGGCAGCAACCTCCGGCTAATTTGGGCCCTGACCCTGCCCATCGCCTTCGGTTGCGCCCTCTTTGCGTCACGCATCGTGAGGCTGCTTTTCGGGGGCGCGTATCGGGACGCAAGCGTTCTGGCGCAGATGATGAGCTTTGTGGCGCTTGTCATAGCCGTTGGAGGCATTGCAGGATATGCGGTGGCGGGCTCGGGCCGGATGTGGCACGCCTGCTGGATTAACGGGTGTTGGTTTGTGGTCCTGGTTGTGGTGGCGAGGTTCCTGGTTTGGGCTTGGGGTGCAAAGGGGTTGGCATTGGCGTTTGGAGTATCCTATGCCCTGCTTGCCGGATTTCTCTGCATCTATTCGGTTGCATTTCTGCATGTGCGGTTCGAGGGATTAAAACCCCTAGTGATTCTAACGCTCGTCTGCGTCCTTAGCACCGTCGTGCTCACCAAAAGCCTGGCGGCAGCTCCGTTTTGCGTCACGGCGGTCCTCGCAGAGATCGGATTGGTCGCCGCAGAGTGGCGGACTGTATTAAGACCCAGTGAGCAGTCCAGGCTGGTCGAGCTGGGCAGTCAGCTTTTCAGGGCGAACGCCGCCTAAGCTGGTGGACTCTTGTATATGAACACACCGGCTACGGACCCCCGACAGCGGAGCGAGGCCCAGGTGGGCCGGACCTTTCGGCAGCTCTGGTCCAAGGTCGACCCGAACTTACCGGCCAAGCTGGATCCGATGTCTGAGGAAATTGCGACAATCGTGTCCTCCGCGTTGCCCAGGGGTCGCCGCCTGTCGATCTTGGAGGCAGGGTCGGGGACTGGTAGGATCTCCGAGGTTCTCGCGCGAGCTGGGCATGATGTGACTCTTCTGGATATTTCCCAGGAGGCCCTCGCAATCAGTCGGAGAGTGTTTCAAAGGTCCGGACAGCCGTTCAGAGGAGTTCAGGGCTCCATCTTCGGAATACCGTTAGCCGATGAGGCTTACGATGTAGTGTGGAATGCCGGCGTTCTCGAGCACTTTTACCGCGATGAACAGCTCAGTGCGCTGCGGGAACTGACCAGGGTCCTCAAACGTGACGGTTTGCTGATCACGCTCAATCCATCTGCAAAGGGGTGGATCTACCGCTTGGGGAAGTACATCCGAGAGAAGCGCGGGCTTTGGCTTTACGGGCAGGAATTCCCCGTCGCGACGTTTCAGGCGCACTGCGACCAGTTGGGCATTCGACTTGTAAGAGAGGAACAGGCGCTGCCCGAATATCAGTTGGCGTTCCTGCCCCTCATCGGCCCATTAATCTACCTGATATGCAGAAGAATTGGTCTTATGGGGAGGGTCACCCGCAGGCTAGCCGGGGGATATCTGCTGTTGAGTGTTATTCAGAAGGCGCGAGCACAATCGCAGGACGCAGGTGCAGACCGGATCAGGACGAACTCTAATGGTCACTAAGATGCCAAGGGCTGGCGGGCACAGTGCTGCACGGCAGGACCATCCCCGACGTAGGGTCTTGATGGTGGCCTGGTCTGACCTGCGCTTTTACCCCCCTGTTTTTAACTTGGGGTATGTTCTCAAGTCGCACGAGGCGGGAGTGAAAGTGTTAGGATTTAAGGGGAGGCACTCCAGCAGCAACTCCTGCCGTCCACATGATATCAGCGTCCACCGAGTCAACTCGGATGCGCGTGGTCTTTTTGGAAAGATCGGTTGCTTTCTCCGCATGCTCGCCTGGCTGACAAGGAATTGTCTTGGGTGGCGTCCGACATCAATTGTTGCCCATGGCAGCCAAGCCCTTATTCTGGGGGCATATGCGGCTTTTCTGAGCCATGCGGAGCTGATCTATTATGCGCATGAGGTTGCTGACAAGCCCCCGTCCAGCACCTGGCTGCGTATGGCTTTTCATCTCGAAACATCCCTGGCAAAGCGCTGTTCGGCGGTAGCATGCGCCTCCCCGGAACGCGCCCAAGTGCTGGCTCAGCGGCTCCGCCTCCACATCAGGCCACTGGTCGTGGAGAACTCACCTCCAGGGGATACCGGGTTGTGTGGTTGTAGCGTTGAACCGGCCGTCGACTTTGCTCGCAGAAACACGCCGGAGGCGGAGTATATAGTAGTTTATGCAGGACGCATCGGCGCGGCTGTGGGTTTTGCGCAGATCTGCTCCGCCATCCTGGCGCTTCCTGAGAAATACGTGCTTGTGGCCGCCGGCCTTGTGGAGGAGGGGTTCCGGCGCGAATTCGAGCAGTCGGTGGCCGTGCCGCGGATTTTGTACTACGGCACGGTCCCTTACCCACACCTGCGCCGTTGGCTTCGCGGCGCCACCGTCGGGCTGGCCCTCTACGAGCCGACGGACATCAACACGGTGCATGCGGCGCCCTGCAAGATGTACGAATACTTGGCGGCTGGCATTCCTGTCGTGACCAATTCATACCCTCTGGCGCTGCGTACGATCGCCCATAACCACTTGGGCGTGTGCGTCGATACGCTAAGTGCGGCGGCACTGGCCGTGGCAATCAAAGAGGTTTGCGAAACCGAGGAGCACGCCGTTGTTTCCGAGGCGTGCTCCAAGTTCTTCAGGTCTCGCCTGGCATATGAGAAGCACTGCGACCAACTCCTGGCAACCTGCCTCGCCGGTAAGTAAATTCGAGAGGTTCGACTGCTGGCCCGAGCTGACGGCCGGAATAGTCCTCTCCCTTTTGGCTTATATGGTTGAGGGTGCCTGCGTGCTGGTGGGCTTGGGTGGCCTGGCGATCATCGGGCTTTTCTTTGCTCGTCACTTCGTGACTGGGCGGCTCAATTTCTTCGGAGCCAGGACGATGGCGGTGCTCGGCTATGGCGTGTGGATGTTCTTTGGTCTGCTGCGATATGCTTTTGGAACCGATCGAGCTACGCTGAGTGTCGACCCCCAAATGGCAGCTCGCTCCGCGCGCTACATCGCCCTGGGCTTCGTGGCTCTCCTTTTGGGTCTCCAGCTTCGGCGGTCGGGCAAGGTTCCTCAGTTTCTCGTCTCCCAAAAAACGCTCTCGAGCTCCGTGTTACACCAGCTCGCCGTGGTTTTCCTTCTGGCTAGCGGGCCTCGTGCCGTGCTTCATAACAACTTTTACGGGTACGAGACGCAGTATCCCTTCTATATAGAACTTTACGAGCACCTGTATGTTGTTGGGTTTTTCCTGCTGGCTTACGTTGTCGCATCCGACCGGCCTTACCTGGATAGGCACAGGCTCTCCGTCGGCGTGCCCCTGGTGCTGGACGTAATCTTGATCCTGATTCACGTGTCTCGCCGCCCCCTAGTGGTGCTGGCCCTTGGCGTGGCCTTCATTGTGTCGTACTTCCGGAAACGCCAACGAAGAGCCAAGTCGCCCACGCAGTACGCGGCTGTGGTGCTCTCCGGGCTACTGCTAGCTGGGGTTCTGTACGCTCTCGGGAATGCCATCCGCGCAGTCTCTTTTAGCAAAGAGCGGACGATGGAAGAGGTTGGCACGGAGTTTCGAACGATATCCTCGGAGGGAGGGAGCATACAGCCCTTTTATATATTCGAGTTTGTAATGGAGCGATATCCCAACGACTATCCGTACTTGCACGGCTCATCGCTGGTAAGTTTCTTGCTCACTTTCGTTCCACGAGTTGTCTGGCCGGGGAAGCCAATCGGCCTTGCCAAGGAGCTAGCTCTGCGCCTGGCACATGTTCCGACATCGGCGGGGTACTCCCGTGAAATCGACAAGCGCATCGGCTATCAATCCTACTCAGCCACGCTGCTGGGTGAGGGGTATGCGAATTTCGGTTGGTTCGGGGGTCTCCTGTTTCTGTTCATTTTCGCGCGCTTATGCTGCTTCATCCAAAATTATTTGGATCAGAATCGGACGAATCAGTTTGTGATATTCCAGTACGCGTGCTGGCTGGGGGCAATCGCGATCGAGCACCGTGGTGACCTGGTGTGTGCGAACTTCTTCTCTGTCTTCACAAGTGGAATGTTATGGCTGATTTTCATGTTGGCAGGAAAGAAAGGCGTTGGCCAGGCGTCGCCTTGAGAGCGGTTTCGTTAATCTTGGATGAAGAGACGCGGAGTTCCCTCCGCAGTCACCGCATTGCGTTTTGGGAGCCATACCGGGCTCCTGAGGGCTATCAATCTGTGCGGGCCGTACCATGTGTGGAATCTTTGGGCTCATAGGTAAAACACGACCCGAAATTCGGGCCAGCCTGTCCTGTGCTACGCGGGCAATGGCGCATCGCGGGCCGGACGATGAAGGGACTGAGATTCTTTCATTCGCTTCCGACCTGCAGCAGTGCGTGGCGCTAGGAAGCCGGCGGCTGGCCGTCCTCGATCTGTCGCCTGCCGGGCACATGCCGATGAAAGATCCCGCCACCGGCAACTGGATTGTCTTCAACGGGGAAATCTACAATTTCCAAATCATCCGTGCCGAACTCGAGAAGCTCGGTCATCGCTTCACCTCCAGCGGCGACACGGAGGTGCTGCTCAAGGCTTATGGGGAGTGGGGCGAGGATTGTCTGAAACGCTTCGCTGGCATGTTTGCCTTCGCGGTCTGGGATGCGCGCAAGGAGCGACTGTTCGTGGCGCGCGACCGGCTGGGCGTAAAACCGCTCTATTATTACGCCTCGCCCGATCTATTCCTTTTCGCGTCCGAAGTTCGCGCCTTGCTCGCCATCGGCCTTGTTCCGCGCCGCCTCGATATGGAGGGCCTTGCCTCTTACTTGGCTTTTGGGGCAGTGCAGGACCCCTTCACCATCATCGAAAATGTGCGCTCGCTTCCTCCCGGGCACACTCTTATTTGGCAGAAGAACCACGCCGAAGTCCGCCAGTACTGGAGCATGGCGGAAGTGGCAGCGCGGCCAGCGGAGACGGATGAACCGGGGCAAGCCGTGACTGCGGTGCGCGGGCTTATTCAGCAGGCTGTTTCCCAGCGGCTGATCAGCGATGTTCCCATCGGAGTGTTCCTGAGTGGGGGTGTGGACTCGAGTTCCATTGTGGCTCTGGCCAGCGAGGCATCTTCCAAACCGCTCGAGACTTTTTCCATCGTTTTCGGGGATAACGAATTCTGTGAGGCTGCTTATTCTGATCGAGTGGCAGGGCGATTTGGTTGCCATCATCATAGGATCGAGTTAACCGAAACCCAATTGCTGGAAGAAATCCCGGACGCCGTGGGCTCGATGGACCAGCCGAGCATCGATGGGGTCAATACCTACGTCATCTCTCGCGCCACCAAACACGCCGGAATCACGGTTGCCTTGAGCGGGGTGGGGGGCGATGAGATTTTCGCCGGCTACTCCAGCTTCCGTTCCGTCCCCAAAATGATGACCTTCCAACGGTATGGCCGATGGCTGGCGCCGGTGGGGAAGGGCTTGAGCGTCCTGCTTGGGCAGAGCGAGACGAATAGGCTTTGGAAACTTCTGGCACTGGCCGGCAATGACTATTACGCGGGGCACCCTCATTTCCTGTTGCGTGCCCTCTTCCTGCCCCAAGCTGTTAGCACCTTGCTCGGTGGCCACGCTACCCCGAACGGGCACCATGCCGCGTCCTGGAACGAACCGGGGTTGGCGGAGCGGGTCCGGAGCCTCGACGCTGTCAATCAGGTGGCTGTGCTTGAAGGGTCGACGTACATGGCCAATATGCTCCTGCGGGATACGGATTGCATGAGCATGGCGGTTTCGCTCGAGGTCCGCAACCCGTTTTTGGATTACCGACTATGGGAGTATGTTCTTCCGCTGGCCGGAAAGCTGAAGCTCGATCCCTGCCTTCCCAAACCACTCCTCTTGCACGCGGCCGGCCAGCGCCTGCCTGAGGAAATCTACCTGCGCCGCAAGATGGGCTTTACCCTTCCCTTTGAGCGCTGGATGCGAAACGGATTAAAAGCCGAACTGGAGCGGGAGCTTCTCAACCCCCACCTTAGAGAAGCCTGTCCGCTCGATGCTTGCCAGGTGGCAAACGTCTGGAAAGCTTTCCTGGCCGGCAAGGCCAGTTGGTCACGGCCCTGGTCCCTGTTCGTCCTGAAGCAGTGGGTCGCGAAAAACATTGTCGATTGACGATTGCACCGCGCCGGGGCGGCCTCTCCCGTTGATAACTGTCAATCGATACAATCTGCAATGGACGCAATCGGCAATCGGCAATCGTCAATCTGCAATCCCGTGAAGGTCGCTATCAACGCAGTCGCGGCGAAGATGAGTGGTGCTGTGACCTACCTCAGCAGCCTTCTCGAGCATCTCCCGCCCCCTGAAAGGGGGTATCAGTTCTTTGTCTTTCTGCCCCGAGAAACGGCGACGACGCTGGCGGATGTCCGTGGGAACATCGAAGTATGCCCCCTCCCTGGCGACACCAGCAGTGGCTGGAGACGTCTCTGGTGGGAGCAGATAACCCTGCGGCGCTTCTTGCGGAAGGAAAAAGTCGCTGTCTTGTTCTCGACCGCGAACTTCGCGATGTTTCGCTGCCCGGTAAGACAGGTCCTCCTGGTCCGAAACGCCATTTATTTCTCGAAAATGTACCAGGAGTTGGTCCTGGGGAACCACGGGCTGGGGTTCAGGCTGGATTTCAGTTTCCGGCGGTGGCTGAATCTTCAGTCGGTCCGGAGCGCGGACGTGGTGATGACGCCGACGCAAGCCATGCTTGATGAGGTGGCTCAATTCGTGAAGCTAGATCCGCGCAAGGCTTCAGTGAATTGTTACGGGGTGGACCAACCGGAGGCGTCACAGGGGGATTTTGCTGCGTCTCGCGCTGTCGCGAACCGGCAGGTGATCCGCCTCCTCTACGTCTCCCTTTACTCCGAGCACAAGAACTTGAGCGCACTCCTGAAAGCGATGCCGATCCTCAATAGTAACGGCAGCGGGAAGTTCCTGCTGCGAACCACGGTCGACCCTGCCTGGGAGGGAGCGGCCTGGACATTCACTCACAAGGACGACTTGGCACTGGCGCGTCGGCCGGAGGTGGCCCCCTGGGTGGAGTTCCTGGGCCCGCTGGCGAAGCACCAAGTCCAGCAACTTTACAGGGAGGCCGACGTTTTTGTGTTTCCCTCCTACTGTGAGTCTTTCGGGCACCCCATGGTGGAGGCGATGGCCCACGGTCTCCCCATCGTTGCCTCGGACACGCCCGTCAACCGAGAGATATGCGGCGACGCGGCCGTTTACTTTAGCCCGTTCGACCCCGACGATTTGGCCGACAAGGTTCGCCTACTGGGCAGTGACGCTGCCTTGCGGGAAAAACTCGGCGCCACGGGTCGGCGCCGCGCGGACGCCCAATTCCGCTGGCGCGACCATGTCGCGCGCCTCCTGCAAAGCTTCGGCAACCTTGCGCCCCGCCAGCCTGCCTCCGCATGAGCAAGCCAAGTGATTCCACGGTGCCCGTTTCGGTCCTGATCGCGGCAAAGAATGAGGCAAAAGGCCTCCCGCGTTGCCTTGCCCCCCTGCGCGGCTGGGCGGATGAGATTGTAGTGGCCGATTCTTTCAGCACCGACGGGACCGCCGAGGTTGCCGAGTCGTACGGGGCCAAGGTGGTCCGATTCGCCTACCAAGGCGGCTGGCCGAAAAAGCGCCAGGCCATCCTGGACTCTTTCCCCTTCCGCAATCCCTGGATTCTCCTGCTCGATACGGACGAGATCCTGCTCGATCCTATCAGGCAGGAAATTGCCGCTACCATTGCGACGAACAGATTTGACGGCTATTGGATCAGGTTCGAGATTCACTTTCTCGGCCGCCAGCTTCGGCACGGCGACACGGAGCTTTGGAAGCTCTCCCTTTTCCGCGCCGGGAAGGGTCGTTACGAAAAGCGGTTGGAATCGCAGGATTCCTCCATGGCAGACATGGAGGTACATGAGCACGTCATCGTGGCCGGGAATGTCGGCCGGCTGGTAAGTCCTGTACGACATGAGAACATTAATTCTCTTTCCAGATATATCCAGAAGCATAACGAGTACTCCAACTGGGAAGTCAAGCTCTTTCAGGAGGGAAGCAGAGGCGAATTGCGGCCGGCATTCTGGGGCGGTCAGGCGCAGCGGCGGCGCTGGCTGAAGCGCGCTTTGCTGCGATTTCCCGGATCGCCACTGCTGCTGTTTTTCTACAAGTATTTTCTCAGATGGGGCTTTCTCGACGGTGTCCCCGGACTCATCTACTGTTGCTTTCAGGCCATTCAACTCTTCCACGTGAAGGCGAAGCTCTATGAGATGGAGCACTCACCCGAAACCGGCGGGGTCAGAGGCTCGTTGCCGGCGGCGGAAGGGCTAGAAGAGACCAAGCCCGGGCGGGGGTACTAGGGATCAGGGACCATGGACGGCTTGGCTACTGAACATGTGTACAAGAGGCTGCCGATTTTCCTCCAGAATGTGGCTTGTTCCTACGTCGGGTGGAGGGAAGCCCGAATTCGCTTTGATAAGCTGTTCCATCGCCTACTTGCTTCCTTGATGGAGTCCGAGAAATGGAGTGCGGCGGAGATCGAAGCCTACCAGAGCGAGCAACTGCGGAATCTTGTCCGGCATGCTTATGAAGCTGTTCCTTACTACCGCAACCTGATGAAGAATCGCGGGCTCACGCCGGAAGCTATTCAGAAGCGGTCCGATTTGGCGAAGCTCCCTGTTCTCAACAAGGAAGATGTTCGGCACAACCTGGGGAGGCTGGTTTCCGAGCGTGCCGATAAGCGCTCATTGATTCCCCGCCACACCAGCGGCACGACGGGCAAGAGTCTTCACTTCTATTCTGAGAAGTCTGGAATAGCCTTTCAGTGGGCCGTGTGGTGGCGGCACCGCAAGAGGTTCGGAATCGACTTTGGCGCTTGGCACGTCAACTTCACCGGCAAAGTGGTGGCTCCCCTGGGGCAGGATCGTCCTCCCTTTTGGCGATGGAACCGGCCCATGCATCAAGTTTTGGTGGGGATGCAACACCTTACCCCCGCGAAGTTACCGGCGTTGATTTCATTCTTGAATGGGAACCGCTTCGAGCTCTTTACAGGCTACCCTTCGATTGTCCACGCCTTCGCCCTCGCAGCCCGGGAGTGTGGCCTGCATCTCGGCGCCCGACCCAAGCTCGTTTCGACGGGGGCGGAGAATATGCTAGATTACCAGCGCCGTGACATCGTGGAGTACACGGGCGCGGTCCTCACAGACACGTACGGTCTTTCCGAGGGCTGCGGGAACGCCTCGCATTGCCCCGAATTGGTTTATCACGAAGATCCCGAGTTTGGAATTGTCGAGTGTGTCGATCCTGTTCCACTTGGGGAGGGGCGCATCAAGGGCAGAATCGTATGCACCGGCTTCGCGAATCCAGCATTCCCCTTTATCCGCTACGACACGGGGGATATTGGAATCTGGGCTGATCCTGCGTCCGCTTGCCCATGCGGACGGAAATCGCGTGTGCTTCTGTCCATCGAGGGTCGCATAGACGATTACGTAGTTACGCCCGAGGGCAACAGGATTATGCGGTTTGATTACATCTTCAAAGATGCCGGCAGCGTGCGCGAAAGCCAAGTGGTGCAGGAGAAGCCCGGCGAGATCGTGGTGAAAATCGTCCGGCGCCCTTCGTACAGTACTCGTGATGAAGAGTCTATCTCCAAAGAAATTCACCATTGGATTAGTCCCCGTCTGGGCGTCCGCTTCCAATACGTGGACGAGATAGAACGCGAGGGCAATGGCAAGTTCAAAGCCGTGAAGTCGTTGATGGGGCCGGGGTCGGCTGGGGAAAGCCGCCGGGAAATGGCACACGTCAATTAGGGTTTCTCATTCGCGTACTGGAATGACTTCAATCACAGGAAGCGTGCTTTCGTGATTCCTCATGGTGGTCCGGAACGGCTGGCGATGGAGAGGTAGGTGGAAACTCGACCAGAAGCCCTGCCGTTTTCCTCTCTTGTCGGTGTCGTGCGCGCGGAGAAGGCGCTCTATTGCGAACAAGCACCCTTCGAGCCCGCGATTTCCTATCGGGAAACGCCCTGGCCAGTCCAGCCTAGCCGGGCCAACCCGGCTTATGATGGAGTCCGGCGGCTTTTCAGGCTTCTGGGTTACGACGCCACGAACTTTGGAAGCAAGACGTGGAATCCGCTCGGCTGGCTGGTCAAGCCGGGCGAGACCGTAGTTCTCAAGCCCAACCTTATTAAGGAAAGCCATCCGCGTGACCCACAGGGGTGGACTTATGTCCTTACCCACGGCAGCTTCATTCGAGCCGTAGCGGATTACGTCTATATCGCCCTAGAGGGCAAGGGCAAGGTCGTTGTTTGTGATGCTCCCCAGACTGACTCGAGCTTCGATCAGATCTGTAGGGTGTTGGGGCTTTACGCCTTGCGCTCCTATTATCGCGAGAGGGGGGTGCAGTTTGATTTGGTTGACCTGCGGCGTGAAGAATGGGAGTCGCGCGACGGCGCGATCACAAAACGCAAGAAGCTCTCGGGAGACCCGTTCGGGAGTGCCGCTTTTGATCTGGGCGCTTGCAGCTACCTCTCAGACCATTCTGGGCGCGGGCGGTATTACGGGGCGGATTATGACGTTAAGGAAGTGAACTTGCACCACCGCGAAGGGCGGCATGAGTATCTCTTGTCGAAGACGGTGATGCAAGCCGACGTCTTCATTAACCTGCCGAAACTCAAAACGCACAAGAAGACTGGAATTACAGTTGCCCTGAAGAATCTGGTAGGCATTAACGCAGACAAGAACTGGCTCCCCCACCATACGGCAGGACACCCTGCGGCGGGCGGGGATGAGTTTCCAAGCACTTCGCTGATTCGGGAGGTAGAGGCGGGCGCGGTGAACTTCCTCCGCCGGATGGCCTTCCGCTCTCCCGCGATCGGAGGACGCCTTCTCGCACTGTGTAAAACAGCCGGACGGCCCGTTTTCGGCGACAGCGGCAAAGTGATTCGTGCCGGTAACTGGTTTGGCAATGATACGACTTGGCGAATGTGTCTTGACCTGAACAGGATCCTGCTCTACGGCCGTCCGGACGGGACGATGACTGAGCCAGCTAATCAGCCGGCGAGGCGCTATATGGCGCTGGTAGATGGGATTGTCGCTGGCGAAGGAGATGGTCCTGCCGACCCCGATCCGCTTGCTGCCGGCCTCATACTGGTCGGGACGAACCCGGTGGCCGTCGATTCGGCGGCCGCCGTACTGATGGGATTCGATCCGGATAAGATTCCGCTTTTGTCAAACGCCTTCCAAAGTAACCCGTACGCTCTGGCCCAAGGGACATGGAAGGACGTCCGGCTTATCTCTGATTTTGTTGCCTGGACTGGCCGACTTGAAGATCTCGAACCTGCCGCTTGTCTCAAATTTCGGCCGCACTTCGGTTGGGAGGGACACATCGAGCGGATGCCTGCGCGAGTTCCACGCTGACCAACCAGCCGCCCCTCGAATCCGTATTGATTCCGCGCCATGGGATCAACAGTGTTTGAACCCGAAGCCCGAGCCGTCGAGGGTAACGTTCCACCACCTGAGTTCGCACGACCCGTGACACAGACTAGCCTTGGTACCTGCTGGCGGACGGTGCGGCACTTGCGCTGGGCACAGCTTGCTGCCCTGGCGCAGCGGCGCATGCTGCGGCGCAACTCGCTCCGACGGTGGAAGCCCGCCCCAGTAGCCCTGCGCAAAGTTTCGCCCCCACTGACATTTCCGGAGTGGGAGCCGGCTTCCGCCCTTCAGATGCTGGAAACAGGCGAGTTCTGCTTTCTGAACGTCACGTCTCCACGGTCAGGAATCATTCCCTGGTCATCGGAAGGCTTCAGCAAGCTCTGGCTTTACAACCTAAACTACTTTGATTTTCTCAATGCGGATTTGAGCGCCCCGCAGCATCGGTTACACTTGCGCCGGGCGCTGGACGTGGCGGGAGATTGGTGCGCGCGGAACACAATAGGCACGGAAGTTGGTTGGGAACCATATCCTCTCTCCCTGCGGATAGTCAACTGGCTGAAATTCCTAATCCGAAACGCGGAAGCGGCAGAAGCTCTGGGGGAAGGGAAGACTCTCCAAGCCCTAGTCGCCAGCCTGCGAATCCAGACACTCGCCCTCGAAACTCGCCTGGAAAGGGATCTATTGGCGAATCACCTGATGAAAAACATCAAGGCCTTGATGTTTGCGGGGGCGCTGCTCGAGGCGCATGAGAGCTTGCGCTGGTGGTGCAAGGGAGAAGAGCTATTGGAGCGAGAGCTGGCGGAGCAAGTCCTTCCCGATGGCGGGCACTTCGAACGATCTCCCATGTATCACGCGGAGGTGCTCGAGGATGTTTTGGACCTGCAAAGCTTGGTCAAGGGAAGGGACATGGCGGCGGCCCATGCGCCGCTGTTATCGCCATGCCTGAGAAGGATGGCCAACTTCCTGCGCACTATTCTCCATCCTGACGGTGAGATTCCGCTTTTCAACGATTCGGCTTTGGGTAGCGCGCGTTCGGCGCGCGAGCTACTAAAGCTGGCAGGCGAGCCAGGCGAATTATCAGCAAACAGTTGTCCTACCGTAAGCGTTCTGGCGGAGACGGGGTACGCTGTGATTCGCGACCGGGACGGTGAGGGCTGCTTGATTTTCGACTGCGGCCCATTGGGGCCCGACTACCAGCCCGGCCACGGCCATTGCGATGTTCTCAGTTACGAGCTTTCCTTGCGCGGCCAGCGGGTAGTAGTTGACACCGGGGTGAGCACCTACGAGCGCGGCGCCGAGCGCCACTACGAGCGTTCCACGGCAGCGCATAACACGCTGCGCATTGACGGAGAAGAGCAAGCCGAGATTTGGGCGAGCTTTCGCGTGGGGCGGCGTCCGCAAGTCGGACGACTCGTAGGAGGGGAATCTAATAAGCTCTACTTCGTGCAGGGAGTGAATTACGCTTACCAGCATCTCGGTGTCATCCACTCGCGCATGATCGCCCTGACGCCCAAGCACAGTTGGGTGGTCATCGACTCACTCAGCGGTACGGGGAAGCACGTGATCGAATGCTTCATCCATTTCCACCCCGTGGCTCGGGTGGAGATGCTGAACGAATCCGCACTTGGCGGCGCCGGCGAGGGCGGCCCGCGCTGGGCAATTCGGTCTGGTGGGCATCAGTATTCCTTGACGACGCAATGGCTCGGAAAATTGGCGGCGGAAGAAAGCTGGTACGCGCCTGAGTTTGGAGTGAGGCAACGCCGAACCTCGCTCCATTGGACCTGGCAAGGCAATTTGCCGGCCAAGTTTGCCTACGCTTTGACGCCGGCAGGGCAAAGGCCACCGGCCATTGGGCAACATTCGGGCCTGCAAGCGGCGGAAATTGATCGAGTCGTCCTTGCCTCGAGCTGAGGAAGGTCGGGCTACTCCCTTGAACATTCTCTACATTTCGCAATACTTTCCCCCCGAGGCTTGTGCCCCGGCGGCACGCGTCGACAGTTTCACCCGTGAGTGGGCTCGGGCTGGGGCGAAAGTCAGGGTCGTGACCGGTTTCCCCAATCACCCTGAAGGGATCTTGCACCCCGAATACAGGAGACTCTGGCGGCATGGGTTCGCCCGCGAGAAGCGCGACGGGGTCAAGGTTTACCGCACGTGGCTTTACCCTTCGGCCAATCAGGGGCTGTGGGGCCGGGGAGCGAATTATGCTTCCTTCGGCGTTTCCGCCGCGGTGGCGGGAAGTTGCGTGGCCCCGAGGACGGGGGTAGTCATCGCCACCTCGCCACAGATTCTGGTGGGGCTATCGGGCTGGGTGGTGGGAGCCGTGCGCTTTTTGCCGTTGGTGTTCGAGGTGAGAGACTTGTGGCCCGAGTCGCTGGTGGGAGTAGGACAAACCACCGCCAGCTCCTTGCTCTACCGAAGCGTGGGACACGTTGCCAATTTCCTCTATCGGCGCGCCACACATATCGTCGTGGATGGCGAATGGAAGCGCCGGCACTTGATCCAACAGGGTCTGGAGGAAAGAAGGATCTCGGTGATGCGGAACGGCGTTGAGGAGGATTACTGTCCGGACCCCTACTCTGATAACGCCCAACGGGCGCGGCACGCGCTACGCGACGAACTGGGGCTCCGAAACGAATTCGTGCTCCTGTACGCAGGAACGCTCGGCATGGCGCATGGACTGGAGACGGTTCTGCTCGCCGCCGAGCGGTTGCACGACCGGCGTGAGGTGATTCTCCTGGTGGTCGGCGAGGGGGCAGAGCGCCAGCAGTTGTTGGCCCGCAGCCGAGAACTGCGCTTGACCAACGTGCATTTTCTCGGCAAGCAGCCGCGGGAGAGAATTCCCACCTACTTGCTGGCGGCGGATGCGTGCCTGGTGCCCCTGCGGCGACGCGAGGTCTTCAAAACTGCTATCCCCTCCAAGATGTTTGAGGCAATGGCGGCGGCCCGGCCGGTAATTCTGGGTGTGGAGGGCGAAGCGAAACAGATATTACTCGATGCAGAAGCTGGGCTCGCCGTTCCCCCAGATGACTCGGAGGCACTGGCTCAGGCGATTCTCAGGCTTCGCGAACAGCCGGAACTAGGCCGCGCGCTGGGCGCAAGCGGTAGGCGCGCGGTGCGCGTGAAGTATTCTCGACAACAACAGGCCAAGGCCTATTTGGAGCTTCTGGCAGGGCTGGCGAAGACGGCGCCGCGCCCTGTACCGGAGCGGGGGCAGCCTCCGGAGCCTGCTTCAGCAGGTAAACCCGAGATGCTGACCGGAAGGGAACTATGAGAACCTATCTTGGGCTGTTTCTTCTTGCTACATCCTTCACCCTCCTGATCACGCCAGCCGTGCGGAAGCTGGGCCGGTGGCTGCGCGCCTACGGGCAAGTGCGCGATGGTGAGCGGCGACATATCCCGCGCTTGGGCGGTCTCGCGATCATGCTTGCGGCGCTTGCGGCCTGGGCGGTCTTGCTGCTGGTTCCCAATGATGTGCGATCGCGGTTCCTGTCCGAGTGGCGCACTTTGGTGATCCTGTTGATTCCCGGGACCTTGGTACTCCTCGCGGGCGCTTACGATGATGTGGTAGGGGCAACCCCGCGGCAAAAACTGATCTTTGAGACGCTGGCGGCTGGGATGGTCTGGTGGGCGGGCTTTCGCATCGTACACCTTCCCATGCTGGGGTACACCGTTCACAACCCGTTTTGGAGCTTACTGCTCACAGTGTTCTGGATCGTCGCAGTGACCAATTCGTTGAACCTGATCGACGGACTGGACGGGCTGGCAGCAGGGATCGCGTTCTTCGTCACGCTTTCCGTCTTTGCGGTTTCGTTGATCCAAGGCAACCACTTCGTGTGTATTCTGACCATCACCTTGGCAGGGGCGTTGCTGGGCTTTTTGCGCTTCAATTTCGCCCCAGCCACGATTTTCCTGGGCGACAGCGGCAGCCTTTTCCTGGGGTTTGTGCTTGCATCGTTGGCCGTACACACCTCGCAGAAAAGTTCCACCTTGCTAGCCATCGTGGTTCCGTTTGTGGCCTTCGGCCTTCCTTTGCTCGACACCTCGCTCACCGTGGTGCGGCGTTTCCTGAACGGGCGGCCCTTATTTGCGCCCGATCAGGATCACATCCACCACCGACTGCTCCAAAACCAGCTCAAGGTGCAGTTGGCCGTCCTGGTGCTCTACGCGCTGGCCGCGCTGTTTTCGCTCGGCTCGCTCCTGATCATTCAGTCCACCGGCAACCTGATAGCCCTGGTGGCGGTGTTGGCCGGCGTCTCAGGCTGGTTTCTGACCGCCGGACTTCACTACGAGGAATTGTCGGAGTTGAACGATTACGTGGCGCGGGCCATGCAATCACAGCGGAGAGTGCTGGCCAACCAAATCTCCATCCGCAAGGCCGCTAAGCAATTGGAAGAAGCCGCATCTTTGGAGGGGAGTTGGCAGATTCTGGTCAGAATTGTTGAAGCTCTGGACTTCGACGGGGTGACATGTCATCTTCCTCAGTGGCCCATTGACTCTGGGCCGCTTCTACGCGCGTGGTCGCGCAATCGCGAGCAGAACTCGAACGAGCGCTGGAGCGTCTCTATCCCACTGCGCGCCGGCGACAAGGCGCTGGGGGAGTTACAGCTTTGGCGCGCGCTTAGTAAAGACCGCCTGCTCTTTCAATTCTCCTCGCTTCTGGATACTTTAATTCCGCCGTTCGAGGGGCAATTGAAGCGCCGTTTCGAGGCCGAGAAAGTGACGGTGGCGGTGGCACCGAATGTGCGTCGAAGTTCTGCCTTGCAACCCGATCTCTTGGCGAATGGAAGGAAGGGATGAAACAAGTTCTGCAAGATTTGCGCTCGCACGAAGTACGGGTGGACGAAGTGCCAACGCCGTGCTGCTTGCCCGGGGGGGTGTTAGTCAAGAATGAGGCCTCGCTGATCAGCAGCGGGACTGAACGCGCGACGATAGCACTGGGCGGGAAGACGCTCCTGGGCAAAGCGCTGGAGCGGCCGGATGTGGTTCGCCGGCTCTTTCGTCGCCTTAAAACAAGTGGTGTCGCTGACGTGATCACTACAGTGCGCGCCCGCCTGGACACCGCGGTGGCCTTGGGTTACAGTTCCGCCGGGGTGGTTTTGGAGGTGGAGGCGGGCGCAGAGGAATTTGCGGTCGGCGACCGCGTGGCCTGCACAGGACAGGGGCACGCCGGACATGCCGAGGTGAATTGGATTCCCAAAAACCTTTGCGTAAAGATTCCGCCCAACGTCAGCTTCGAGTCAGCCGCTTCGGTCGCAGTGGGCGCCATTGCCTTGCAGGGAGTACGAGTGGCCGAGGTGAAGCTCGGGGAGCGCGTGGCGGTAATCGGGTTAGGGCTTATAGGGCAGCTTGCAGCACAGATTCTGCGCGCGGCCGGGTGCGTAGTGTGGGGGCTGGACCCCGATCCGGAGCGCGTGAGATCGGCTCAAGAACTGGGGATTGATTTTGCCTGCGAGAACCGGGCGTGGGAACAAAGCCCCTACACCGCCTTATGCCAGCGTGGCGAAGGCGCTGATGCCGTGATCCTCACTGCGGCCACCCGCTCGAATGAGCCGATCGAGTTGGCGGGAGAGATGGCGCGCGACCGGGGTGTGGTAGTGGTGGTCGGTGATGTGCACGTCGACATTCCACGTGAGCACTATTACAAGAAGGAGCTCCAGGTGCGCTATTCACGCTCCTACGGGCCGGGTCGTTACGATCCCGAGTACGAGGAGCGAGGCAACGACTACCCTTACGGCTTTGTGCGTTGGACCGAGAAGAGGAATATGGAGGCTTTCCTGGAGCTGGTGGGGCAGCATAAGGTGCGTGTTGAGCCGCTGCTGACGCATCGTTTCAGTATCAATGAAGCCTTGGAGGCGTTCAAGCTGCTTTCCGGCGGGAGAAAAGAGAAATATGTCGGTATCCTCCTCACTTATCCTCACGCCGCACCGTTATCGAAGCAGGTAGCGCTTCGCGAACCCTTGACACCCGCGGGCACAACAAGAGGAACAAGCAAAACTGTAGGTGTGGGATGGATTGGGGCAGGAAGCTTCAGTCGCGCGAAATTACTGCCCAGCCTGCGGAAAATCGGCGGGCTCGAGTTCGTGGGCTTAGCCAACGCCACGCCGACTTCGGCACGGGGAGTTGCCGGGAGTTTCGGCTTTCGCTATTGCTCGACCGATTCCAATCAGATTTTGAACGACCCGGCAGTTCACGCCGTCTTTATAGGTACCCGACACCACCTTCATGCCCCTTTGGTCCTCGCCGCGCTGGAACACGGTAAACACGTTTTCGTGGAGAAGCCGCTGTGCGTCGAGGAGGCGGAGCTGAATCAAATCGCAAAGAGGTTTGCCGGCTCGGGGCGCATGCTCAGCGTGGGCTTCAACCGCCGCTTCTCCCCCTTTGCCCGTGAATGTAAGAGCTTTTTCGAGGGGCGTCGCGACCCGCTCTCCATTCTGTACCGGGTGAACGCGGGGCGGTTGCCGCACACGAGTTGGATTTATGACCCCGGGCAAGGGCACGGGCGGGTGATCAGCGAAGTCTGCCACTTCATTGACTTGGCGGGTTTCTTGACTTCCTCCCTTCCTACAGAAGTCCAGGCTTGGCCGGTGCAAGGCGCCAGTGACAGCGACGAAGACAACCTCCACCTCCAGATCCTCTTTGCTGAAGGCTCGCGGGCTGAGATCCTCTATCTCTCTTCAGGCGACGCCAGCGTCCCTAAGGAACGCATCGAAGTTTATGGTGAAAGACGAACGGCCATTTGCGATGACTTTCGGAAAGCGTGGTTTTATTCGGATAACCGTTGCCGGTCAAGGTCACTCTTCTCGCAGGACAAAGGGCATGGTCAGGAATTGCGCGCTTTCATCGAGGCCGTGACAGGCGGCGGAGAACCGCCCATCCCCTTTGAAAGTCTTTGCGCCACCACGCTGGCCACCTTCCGCGTCCGAGAGTCGTTGCGGTGCGGCTTGGCCTTGCCCGTTTGTCCCTCCGAGCCTGCTTAGCATTGCTTTCGGCTCCGCTGCCACTGCCAAGAACCAGCAGCAAGCTCCTGCCCTACGGACAGATCAGTGACCCATGAAACCCCTCAACGTTGTCTGAGCGCGGCCGAATTTCGTGAAAATCGCACCCTTAATGGCAGAGATGCTGAAGCATCCGGGCATCCAGCCTCTGCTAGTCCACACCGGCCAGCATTACGATCTCGAGATGTCCAGTTCCTTTTTCCACGGCCTGAGCATTCCCCAACCGAATATTAACCTCGAGGTGGACTCTGCCTCTGCGGCTTGCCAAGTAGACCAGATCATGCAGCGTTTGGAACCCGCGCTGGTGGCTGAGTAGCCCGACGTTGTCGTGCTGGTAGGTGACGACAACTCAACCCTGGCCGGGGCGTTGACCGCCGTCAAGACGGGTATCCCGGTAGCCCACGTCGAGGCCGGCTTGCGCAGCTTCGACCGAACCATGCCGGAGGAGATCAACTGTGTGGTCAAGGATGCTATCTCTGATTTCCTCTTTGCCAGCGAGCCGAGCGGCGTGGAGAACCTTTTGAAGGAAGGCCAGCCGACAAGATCTTCCTGGTCGGCAACGTAATGCTCGACACCTTGAAGACCTGCTTAGCAAATGCCCGGGAATTAAATCCCTTCGCCGATTCGGAATTCTGGGGTGAAGATGGCCCCGGTCGGCCCGCACGATTTGCCCCCGTGACACTCCACCGGCCCTCGACGGTTGAAGATTCGCGAGTGCTTCGCATTATCTGGCAGGCTTTCGCAGAGATCGGTAAAGCCGTTCCGATGATTTTTCCAGTCCATCGCCGCACGCGCAAACGACTGCGAGACCTGGGCCTTGATTTGACGTGGAATGGACCGCCTTTTGCTCACCCGAATGGAATTCGATTAGTCTCTCCCATGAGTTACCTGCGATTCCTGCGTCTCGAGAGCCTTGCCACTTTGGTCATTACTGACTCGGGCGGCATTCAGGAAGAAACCACAGTGCTCGGTGTGCCTTGCCTTACCGTGCGGGTAAACACGGAGCGTCCGATCACGGCAACCGAAGGGACGAATACGCTGGTAGGCCTCGATTCCGAACGCCTCAAGAAAGAAGCTCATCAGATTCCGTTCGGGAGAGGGAACCGGGGCCGAGTTCCCGCCCTTTGGGACGGTCAGGCGGCGCAGCGCATTGTTGGGACTCTGGCACAACAATTGGCACCGAGCCGCGCCAGCCGAACCCCGACTGACGGCAGTTCGCCCGAATAGCGGCGCATCCAGAGCCTGGATAGGCTCTTGCGCCTGAGTGCTGCCTCTGGCGTAGGTAATGTTTCGTCTCCGAGCATGGCCTAAGAACCTTTCGGCCTTCTCATCGAAGGCCTTTCT
>Ga0187784_10000592_pt1 | contig 26907 bp, 20 predicted proteins | sample 1015_SJ02_MP15_2_FD_132964 | JGI IMG/M metagenome (GOLD analysis project Ga0187784, IMG submission 132964) | Tropical peat soil microbial communities from peatlands in Department of Meta, Colombia - 1015_SJ02_MP15_20_MG | ecosystem: Environmental > Terrestrial > Soil > Wetlands > Peat | place... | reverse complement strand
GGGCAAGGCACCTACCGCCGCATTGACGGCCGTAAGCCGTCGACTAGGACCGCACCTCGCCTTCATCTCGCGAAAGCAATTGGGCTGCGGCTCGAACGACACCACTCGGGCTCCGAGCGCCAATAACACTTCAGTTTTCTCACCAATGTTAGCGCCCACGTCAAAACAAAGATCGGTGGGGGAGAGCAATTGTTTGTAAAATGCAACGTCATCCCAGAATCGTTTTTCAACTTCGGGATTAAACAAACGCTGGTAGGTCCGCCTCAGTGGGCCGTACATTTGGCATGAGATCGAGACGCGCTTGAGGAGCTTCTTCAATTGCATTTCCTGCTGAAACGAACCGCGATGGATTGGCTTCTTTATGCCGGGGTGCTCAATCCCATGCCTAGAGCAGTTGAGCGCATCATATTCGACATTGCTTGCTATGCTACATCGTCAAACATCTAAGACGTCGCCCACCGATTAGCAAGCGCTCTTATGACCCGGTCCAAATCAGCCAACGCAAGTTTAAAAATTGCTTTCTCTTAATCAATGCGATAAAAACAAGTTGCAGCGCGGGACGCTAGGTGATTTGCAAATTAACGTGCTGGTCGCAATAGATTCTCCTGATGCACGAGGTGTCTTACGCGCGCCGCAGCATTTTCGCTTTTTGCCGAATCCTGGCTTGATTTATGACGCCACAATCACCTGTCGGCGTTCGCCGTGTGCTTGCCTTCGGGGTGACGAAATAGTGCAACAAATTTCAAAGCATCGCCTTCCGACCGTTCGCACCCAATGATCTACTCACGTCGGACCCGAACTCTAACATGGACAAATGTATCGCTAGAGTAAAATTATGGGGTTATATAGATCCAGAAGTTGGGTGATGGAATTACACGCGAGCCGGGACAGAAATGAGAACTGAACCTTCGAACAAATTCTGGAGGAAACTGTGGGTAGCTTCATTCGGAGAGACCTCCTGGGTTACTCGCTATGGCGATTTTCGCACCCGTGAAAGCTATGGTTTGATTGAACGACCGTCTTATGCCTACGGCATGTTACGCGCCGCCGATGTCGCAAAATATTTCGGCAAAAGCTACGTAACCGTTCTTGAATTCGGTGTCGCCAGCGGTGCGGGCTTAATGAACATGGTTAGCCTGGCTCCGGCAATTGAGCGGGAAACCGGGATCAAAATTCGAATTGTCGGCTTTGATACGGGGACCGGCCTGCCGCCAATAAAGGGCTACAAAGATCATCCCGAGCTTTGGCGACCAGGTGACTTTGCAACGCAAGATCGCGACACACTCATGCGTAAGCTGGACGGGCGCGCCGAAATTATTTGGGGCGATATCGCCGATACCATCGAACCATTTACGGACGCCATAGATCCATCTGCCCCACTGGGGTTCATCTCCGTCGATGTTGATATTTATTCAGCTACCAAAGCAGCCCTTCGTTGTCTGACGGGCCCACCGGAGAAATATAATCCTGCGATCAGCATGTATTTTGACGATCTAAGCTTTTTTTTCGCCAACGAATGGGCGGGCGAACTAGCAGCAATCGCGGAGTTCAATGAGGAACATAATCTGCGAAAGATCGGACGGGACCGGAGTTTGCCCGGGCGACGACCACTGAGGACAGAGGGTTGGTACTCGCACATGTACGTTTGTCATATCCTTGATCATGAAGCGCGCCAAACGCCGTACCGGCGCGAACAGCTCGGTCTTGGCGCGCACGTTGATTTCATGATGTCGCATTTCCTCTTCTGACATAGCAGCTTCGGATGCTGCCTTGGTGAAGCGACAACGCGCTAACTTCGAGCCGCGTTTGTTTCTGTGCCTGCGCATTGCTACGTCCTCTTCGCTAGTGATGAAGACGGTAGATGTCGGACGTCGTCTGCGAAGTTCCCGTAACGAAGTTCCCGTAACGACGTTCCCGTAACATGGACCCTCACCAGCTGCCGCAGGCCGCGGTAATTCTCGCATGAGCCTCATCGTTAGGTGCAGGAAGTCACGTTTCGCACCTGTCGGCTTTGTGTCACTTTGGTTAATCTTGTGCCGTTAATCCCCTGATGCTACGGCGATGTTGCGAACGTTAACGCGAAAGGGCGCGATGCCTCAAATCTTGCTAGCGGGGGCCGTATCTTGTAATAAAGCGCCATGTCACAAAGCGCCGCTGGTCCATCAGATAAAAAATTCGGGCTGACATTCGCCGCTGTGTTTTTATTGATCGGCGTGGCGCCCTGGATTTTTCACAATCTCCCATTTCGCTGGTGGGCATTTGGGCTTGCCGCGCTCTCTGCCGCTGCTGCCTTTTTTGCGCCACAGGTTTTGGCGCCGCTTAACCGAGCCTGGTTTCGGCTTGGCATTGCGATGCATCACATCGTAAATCCAATTGTCATGGGCGTGATATACTTTGTCGGCTTCGTGCCGATGGGCTTTGCCATAAAGGCAATCGGTAAGGATTTGCTCCGGTTACGATGGCAACCAGATGCCCCAAGCTATTGGATTCGGCGACAGCCCCCCGGCCCTTCGTCGCAATCAATGCTGAAACAGTTCTAGGAGGTCAGCGTGTCGTTTGTTGGTGAGCTTTGGGAATATCTGCAAGTCCGCAAGAAATTCTGGCTTTTGCCCCTTCTGACGCTGATCGTCGTACTGGGCGGGTTGGTGATTTTGGTTAAAGGCTCGGTCGTGGCACCGTTCATTTACTCGGTCTTCTAATTCGCCAGTCGGATGAACATCCTCGGAATTTCCGCCTACTATCATGACAGTGCCGCCGCGCTCGTTCGCGACGGCACGATTATAGCCGCAGCCCAGGAAGAACGCTTCACCCGCAACAAGAACGATAGCGAGTTTCCCACTAACGCAGTGCGTTGGTGCCTGGCCGAAGCTGGACTGAGCGGCAACGATGTCGATCACATTGCCTTCTACGACAAGCCGTTCCTGAAATTCGAGCGGCTGATCGAAACATACCTCGCTTTCGTTCCGCGCGGATTCTCGCAGTTCCGAACCGCGCTGCCGGTGTGGATCGGAGAAAAGTTCTTTCAAAAAAATGTCCTGCAGCGCGAGCTCGCTGCGATTGATGATGATCTGGGAGACAGTTCCAAACTTCTGTTCGCCGAGCACCATTTCAGCCATGCCGCATCCTGCTTCTACCCCTCGCCGTTCGAGGCCGCGGCGTTCTTGACCATGGACGGCGTCGGCGAATGGACCACAACTTCTGCCGGTGTCGGCCACGGCAACAAACTCGAGATCACTCAGGAAATCCCCTTTCCGCACTCGCTTGGGCTGCTTTATGCGGCCTTCACCTACTACACCGGATTCAAGGTCAATGCCGACGAATACAAGGTCATGGGCCTGGCTCCCTACGGCGAGCCGATCTACGCCAAGACCATTCTCGATAAATTAATTGATCTCAAGCCGGATGGCTCGTTCAGACTGGCCGTGGAGTATTTCGATTACTGCACCGGTCTGACCATGACCAATTCGCGATTCGATGCGCTGTTCGGCGGTCCGCCGCGTAAATCCGACGCGCGTCTGACCAAGCATCATATGGACTTGGCCGCCTCGCTTCAGGCGGTGACCGAGGAAGCCGTCCTGCGCCTCACTCGCTCGCTCGCGAGGGAGACCGGTCTTGCCAATCTCTGCCTTGCCGGTGGGGTGGCGCTCAACTGCGTGGCCAATGGCAAGGTCCTGCGCGATGGTGCCTTTAAAGACATTTGGATCCAGCCTGCTGCCGGCGATGCCGGCGGCGCGGTTGGCGCGGCACTGGCCGCTTACCACCACCATAGAGGCCAGCCGCGGCGCGTGAATAATGCGCCCGATGGCATGAGCGGGGCCTATCTGGGACCCGCTTATTCCGCCGCCGAAATTCGCCGTTGCCTTAACCAGGCAGGCGCCGTCTATCGCGAACTCGATGACATTGCGTTGTTCGACGAAGTGGTCCAAGCCTTGATCGACCAAAAGGTCGTGGGCTGGTTTCAGGGTCGCATGGAGTTCGGCCCTCGCGCGCTGGGCAACCGCTCTATTCTGGGTGATGCCCGCTCGCCACGGCTGCAGCGCGAACTCAACATGCAAATCAAATATCGCGAAAGTTTCCGCCCCTTCGCACCAGCCGTTCTACGCGAGGACGTGGCGGAATATTTCGAACTCGATTGCGACAGTCCGTACATGCTGCTGGTCGCTCCCGTCAAGCGTAGTCGTCAGATCGCGATGACGCCGGAGCAGCAACAACTCGAAGGCATCCAAAAGCTCAATGTCCCGCGCAGCGATATTCCGGCCGTGACCCATGTCGATTATTCCGCCCGAGTGCAAACGGTGCATCGCTCGACCAACGAGCGGTTCGATCAGCTACTTCGTGCCTTCCGCGCGCGTACCGGAAATAGCGTTCTCGTCAACACCAGCTTCAACGTCAGGGATGAGCCGATCGTCTGCACTCCACAGGACGCTTATCGATGCTTCATGGCGTGCGAGATGGATGTGCTTGTCATGGGCAACGCCATCCTGCGCAAGGAGGATCAACTTCCTGCCCTGCCTGCATCCGCGCCGCGCGGCGACCGCCTTTTCCCCTCACGACTGCTGACCGGCATGAAGCCGCCCGGCGCGGCAGAAGACGGGTCCCTCGAACGCATTGAGGGCGCGTTTCGATGCCCGAAGACCGGCCGTATCTATTCTGATCGGGACGGCGTGCCTTCACTGCTTGCCGGAATTGATGCCAATGATGTCGATCCCGTCACCGGCAAGGTCAAAGCTTTCTACGAGCAGTTCCCGTTTCCAAATTATGATGGTGTTCAGGAATTTGGTGACCTCGTTAATCGCGGGCAAAAGAATGCTTTTGCTAAACGACTGCTCGATGCAATCGGCCACAACAAGCTGATCCTCGAATGTGGCTGCGGCACCGGCCAAATGTCTCACTTTCTCTCGCTCAACAATAATCACGTGCTGGGAATCGACCTTTCCCTGTCGAGCCTAAAACTGGCTGTGGAGCACAAATTGCGCAATGAGGTTCCACGTGTCGCCTTCGCACAGATGAATATTTTTGACCTCGGTGTGAAGGATAATGCCTTTGACGTCGTGATCAGCAATGGCGTCCTGCATCACACCAAGGACGCTCGTTTAGCCTTCGCCTCGATTGTGCGCAAGGTGAAGCCCGGCGGCATTGTCGTGGTTGGCCTCTACAATCAGATTGCGCGACTGCCAACGCTTGTGCGTTCCAAGTTCATCGGCTTGTTGGGCCCCAAAATCGATTACGTCGTGCGTAATCGCATCCGTGACCGGAATAAGGCGGAAATCTGGATCAGGGATCAGTATTACAACCCGCACGAAACTTGGCATTCGATCGACGAAGTCATGGATTGGTTTCGCGAAAATCGCGTTGATTATCTTAACTGTGATCCGCCAATCGTCGGTGCGGCGAATGGCGGCAGCGCGAGCATGTTTGCGTCCACCGATCCGAAGTCTAAGATGCATCGCGTATTCACACAGTGGTCGTGGCTAACCTCGATCTCTTCTGAAGGTGCACTCTTCGTATTGGTGGGGCAGCGCCAGCGTTGAAATCGCTCGGCGGACATTCGCCGATCGAAATGTGAAACTGCAATGGCTCGGCAGACAGCGGTAACATAGCCTCGTTGCAAAAGGACTTGCCATGGCACAGTCAAAGAGCTGGTCTGCGAAACTACGGCGCGATGCTTTTCTTATCGTTCTTATCTGCGCAGCGGTCACGGAGGGAACGTCGGCGTTGGGACTCAAGTTATTGGGCTTCCCGGTATACTGGACGGATGAAGCGCTTAATCGCCCGAAAGAAATACCGCTGCGATCGGATAAGGATCCTTGGGGTCGCTGGGGCATTCCCAGCACAACCTCGCACCTCGTCAGCACCTGCTATAACGTCGAGTACAAATTTAACAGCGTCGGAGCGCGTGACCGGGAGCGTGAGATCCAATCGCCCAAACGCTGGATTGTTCTCGGCGACTCGGGCCCCGAAGGCTGGGGTATCGAAGAAAACGACCGCTTCACCGATATCCTGGAGCAAAAGTTGGGTTGGGAATTTGCAAATTTTTCAAATGAAGGGTTTGGTCCGCTCAATTATCTGTTGGTGTATAAGCTGCTTGCGAAAAAATTTGAGCATTACGGGGTGATCGTTGGTTTTTCACTGTACAATGACTTCTCCGACGGAGATGTGGTATCGGCGCGTGAAAGTAATGACAGGGACAACACATACTGGCCGTGGTGGATTCTGGCAGCGGACGGTCGATCTTATAGAATCATTTATGGCGTGAACGGCGACGCCAAACCTAGACTTTCTGCAAACGTTGCCCCGCCAGAGGACGAGCAGAAGTCAACGCAGGATCAGAGTTCGACGATCAGGGTCATCGGCCGCGATCTGTCGAGAGTGTCGGCGACTTTCAGCCTGCTTCGCCAGCTCAGCGCACAAAGGACGGAGCGCGGCCTATTTAAAATGCCCCGGAATTGGGGCGGCTTCACCGACAATCCACGTCAGATAACCGCGGCAACGTTGATTATGCATGATCTGGCGCAGGAGATCGGCAATCGACCTAAGATACTCATCATGCTACCCCTGCATGCGAATTTGGTTGAGGTGCGCAAGCGCGGCACCAATTACAGCAAGGAGGTCGAGCAATTTCTTGACGGTCTGCGCGCCGATGGCTGGACGATCATCGACCCGACGGATTTCCTTTTGCCGCTCGATCAGTCCGAAGACATTACTGTGAGCTGTCCATGGGAAATTCACTGGAATGCGAAAACAAACGCTCAGATCGCGGACTTTCTCATCCAGCACTACCGCGGGGTCCTGACGGGAGAAGCGGCGCCCATTGGCCGGCAGAGCAGCCAGCGATAATCCGAAGTCAACGTGAGCTGTCGCTACGGCTTGGGTCCGACCGCACCTGAATCCTGCCGATTTCGGATGCCTGCTGATAATCGGCTGGCGCGCGCCGCGCCGCGATGCGGCCCCACCAGGCGACAAATGGCCACAGATTCGCCTCGGCGACGCTTTTCGGCCACTCACCATTGGGCAGCCCGGTCGCCGGCCATTCGCTGGGTTGCGGCCCGCAATAGCTGCCAAACACCACATCGTAAATTGGGAAAAACGCGGCAAAGTTCCGATCGCGGTGTTGCGGCTCGATCGAGTGGTGCAAGCGATGCAATTGCGGCCCGACAACGATCGGCGTCAGCAGGCCAAGCGGAACGCGCACATTTGCATGCTTCAATCCCGCCCAAAGCGTGAGAACTACGCCGATGATCGCCAGGTCTTCCGGCGACAGCTTGACCACAAAGGTCATAGGAATGGAGATGAAGATCGTGCGTAGTGGCCCCTCCAGCCAATGGTGGAAAGTGGCGCTCGTAACGTTCAAAGCTGGGTCAGCGTGATGCAGCTTATGCTGTTGCCAGAACAGCGATGATTGATGTTGTAGTCGGTGATACCAATAATAGAAAAAATCAAATATCATCAGCCCGGCGACGATACGTGCCACACGCGGTTGCAAATCCACGCCGAAGCCGAGCCCAGTCCCATCGCCTCCTAACTTGGCGGCAACTCTGCCAATGAGCAGCGCGATCTCGTTACCCAAGAACACGCCGATAACGGTGAAGACCACGAGGATGCGAATTTTGAACAACGAGATGCGAAACGGCTGGTCCGGTTCTGCTGGGATATACTGCTCGAGAACGAGCCCAACGAGAATAATGGCGGCCAGCTCCCAAAGCGATCCCACGATCTTTAGCAGTAGCGGATAAATTTCCATAACTGATCGACCCTCGCACTCCGTGAATACCCGCGCGCCGGCGCCTATTGTACACCATCGCAAATATCTGTGGAACCGAGCAAGCGGATTTCATTGCCATAGTGTACTCCATTTGGGGGTTTACCTGTTGCGGCTCAAGTTCTTAATACCAACCGTTCACAATGTTGGCGCAATTGGTCTCGAGTTACGGGGGTCCAGACGGGGCGGCGCATGCAACAGCCGGCGATGACGCGTGTCAGTCTTGTAACAATTCAGCCCCGCACAGTCCCGCCGACGCTGCATTCGATCAGCGGCCGCCCGAGCGCTCGATGAAAGATTCCTTTGGTGATGTTTGACAGCCAGCTACGCGCAGTCGTGGTCTTCGCCGCTTGGGTTCTGACATCTGCAACGGCAGGCGCCGCGGATATCCGCGCCGATCCCTCGGCCGCAGCAGGAATGGGAGCAGTGCTGGAGGGCAAGATCGAATCCGGCGATTTCGAAAAGTTCAAAAACTTTGTTCTTGAAAACAACAAGACTGCCGAAATCTATCTGGCCTCGCCAGGCGGCAATCTCGCTGAGGCCTTGAAAATCGGAATTTTGGCTCGCATGCTCAAGCTGTCAACGGTTGCGCCAAGCAAAACCTTGACCAACTACAGTCGCGAGCTAGCCGCCGCGCAGCACAATTTGCAACACGCCAAGGCAAATTATATGTGCGCCAGCGGCTGTTTTTTCATATTTGTTGCCGGCATCAACAGAAGGTCTGATGGTCTTGGGCCTGCCATCCTCGGCATTCACCGACCGTTCTTGACAGCAAACGACATGAAACGTCTCGGATATGATCAAGCCGCGGCAATAGCGGATCGAACGCGATCAACAGTTGCCCGTTATCTGTCGGTCATGGACGTACCAGGAGGGTACATCACGGCTATGTATTCCGTTTCCCCGGGCAGGATTCAATGGATCAGAAATGACCAATTCGATGCGGACTTTAAAGGCTTCATTCCCGAGCTGAGAGACGAGGTCGACGCCAAGTGTGAAAATCACACCAATCCCGCAGCCAACGCCGAACAGGAAATCCTCGGTCCAATCGCTGGCGAGCAAGCGCCATCGGGCGGACTTACAAGTGGCGTGTTGCTAAAGCAGCGTCAAACTCGACTCCATTGCGAAAGAGACTTTGAGGTCGAGGTGGCCCTTCACGCCCGTCAGGAGTTCGCCAAGAGCCGAAACAGTCAAAGTGATCGACCGACTTACAAAGGAATGCCACCAGCAGCACACTAAGCAACTCCGCTAGCCCCGCCGACTCGCTGTTTCGCAGTCAGCATGCGGGAACGACGGTATCGCCACTTGCCTCGGTTTTGCATGGTCGCCGTTGCGTCGCCAACGAGCAATAAACGACATGGCAAATTTATGAATGCACCGCATTTACGCTTGGCAGTGGGTGGCGACGGGATGGCGCCGGGAACGCAACCCGCCGCGTTACCAGAGCTGTAAGCCGTACCGTCGAAGGGCTCAAAATCAGGGTCATTCACCACGATCCTTCATGTAGCGGGCCGCAAGTTGTGGACCCGCAAAGTGGTTGCGGGGCCCGATAAACTGGCTTTGGATTAATTGCCGTCTCTGGGCCGTTAATAAAAGAAAGTTCCGCTAAACGCAGATTTTGCCGATCGGGCTTGGGTCAGCGTCATTTAAATCCCGCTCTTAATCAATGCTGTCGAAACGAGTTGCAGCGCAACACAGCGCATGCTTAAGCTGACCGATAGATTCACGCGCCGGTGGTAGTGGGTTCCCTGATGTATGAAGCGTATTACGGGCTGCGCGAGAAGCCTTTCTCGATTCTGCCGGACCCGGACATAATCTATTGGGGGCGCAATCATCTTTTGGCGTTCGCGATGCTCGAATTCGGCATTCAGAACAGCGCCGGATTCACTGTGATCACCGGGGAGGTAGGATCCGGGAAGACCACCTTGCTGCGCTATCTATTGCGCCAGCTCGACTCGCGGACGACCGTTGGCTTGATATCGAATACACCGCGCGGCACCGCAGGCTTGCTGCAATGGGTGCTCATGTCGCTCAAACAACCGTATGAAGGCTCCTATCCGGTATTGTTCGAACGCTTTCATCAGTTCCTCCGTAACGAATATGCCAGGGGACGCCACACCGTGCTCATCGTAGATGAAGCACATAATTTGGGCTTTGATGCGCTTGAAGAACTCAGAATGCTGCTCAATGTCAATGCTGATAAGCATCAGTTTCTTCAGGTCATCCTGGTCGGGCAGCCACAGCTGAAGGAAATTCTTCGCACTCCTGACCTCCTGCAATTTGCCCAGCGCGTATCATCGGACTACCACCTGCGACCGTTAAGTGCCGATGAGGTCGCAAAATACATCAATTATCGGCTTAGTGCTGTTGGCGCACGCTTTCAGCTGTTTTCAAGTGCGGCTTGTCGAGCCATCGCCGAAGCCAGCGGCGGCATACCGCGGACGATCAACATCCTCTGTGATACCGCTCTGGTCTACGGATTTGCTTCCGACGCGCGACAAATCGGCGTAGATCTGATCAACCAAGTCATCGAGGATAAGCAAAAATTCGGAGTTCTTCCGCTCCCCGAGTTACCGGTTGCGGGATGATGCCGACGATAAATTTGTGTCGCTTGCGCTTAGGCTCGACTTGCCATCGGCGGCGCGAGCTCGATCTGTTAGCGGAGCTCGCAATCACTGCGTCAGCGCTGCATGTATTTTTTCTTCCAAGTCATGGTCGGGCGCCTGTGCAAGCGCTATTTTGAATTGCTCCGCAGCCTTGTCGGCCTGGCCGACGGCGAGATAGTTCATGCCAAGATGGTAGTGAACAACTGCGGCGCCAGGCATTGCTGTAGCCGCCTCCTCGAGCAGTGGTAACGCGGCCTTATAATCCTCTTGGCGATAGCGCACCCAACCTATCGTATCCTTGAACTCTGCCGTTGGCGACTTTTGTAGGATCTCCACGAGTTTTTCCGCCTGAGCAAGGCTGGCTTTGTCCGTGCGATGATCAGCGAGCAAGCTAGCCAAATTGTTGGCGATGATGATCGATCCGGGATCCTTGGTCAGCAGACTCTGATATTCGGAAATTGCAGCGTCGTAGTCGCCGGTACGTTCGAAGACATCGGCCAAGGTCAGAAGCAACGGGAAATTGTCAGGCTGCTCTGCCAAGCCAGCACGCGTTGTTTGCTGTGCCTGAGCATAGTCCTTCTGCAGAATGTAGTAATTGGCCAGCGCTTTGTACCCAATCGCGTTTTTTGGATCCTTTGCGATCGCCGTCATGAAGCTCTGCCGCGCCTGGTCAGGCGCCTTATTGGTGAGTTGAACCGAGCCGAGCAGCACGTATGCTTCGACACTCGAAGGGTTCGCCTTCAGCACCGATTGCAGGAACGCAAGCGCCTGATCCGGTTTCCCGGCGCGTAGATAGGTCTGTACCAACGCGTACATCGGTTGCGGGGCATTTGGCGCCGACTGATAGGCATCTTGCAGTGCCACAATGCTCTCATCGAACTTGTTGCGGCCGGCTAATGCTGCTCCGAGAAGTTCATCGGCGGCGATGCGATTGCTGCCGATGCTCTTGATCATCTCGGCGACCTGCTGCGCACCCGCCCATTCTTGCCGCGCCAACCTGATTTGCCCCAGTGCCGACAGCACCGCGATATTCTTCGGCCAGCGGCTGGCCAGATCGGTAACAACGTCTTCGGCGTGCGGCAGGCTGCCGCGACGCTGCAAGAATGCAACGTAATTGAGGCTCACGGTCGGATCAAAGTTTGACATCCGCATCGCATCGGCGAATTCCTTCTCAGCAAGATCGATCGACCCACTGCGCTCGTATGCAATCGCCAGCTGCAACATGATGTCGGTGGCCCGCGGCTGGTCGTTGAGCGCTTGCCGCAAATCGGCGATGGCCGCATCCGTCTGATTGCGGTCGAGTTCAATCGACGCGCGCAGCCTTAAGCCGCCAATATTGCGCGCATCCTTGCTGAGAATGTCGGATACAAGCGCACTTGCCGAGTCGATCTCTTTGCGCGCGAGATACATTTCGGCGAGAGTAACCCTTGCGGCCAATACGTGGTCGGCAGAGCTGTTGGCATCGCTGATAAGCTTTTTAAGCGCCGCTTCGCTGTCCGCAAATTTGCCTTGGCTAAAGTTCAATCGTGCCAAGGCGATCTGATAAGGGAAGGTATCTCCCGCGGTGTTGATGAGGTTGTCGAGCTCCTGCGCCCCGGCCGCCGGACCTTTGATTTGAGTCAACAGGCTCACCAGATCTAACTGTGCCTGGATATTGCTGGGGTCCGCCGCGACAACCGATCGCTGCTCTTTCTCGGCATCTTCATAGCGATGCTGAAAAACATACAGCCTTATCAGCGCCCTCCTGAAATTGAGCTCTTTCGGGTACTGCGTGATGAGCTTTTGCAGAACCGCTTCCGATTGCTGCAAATCCTGAGTTTTTTCGAATATTTGCAGCTTGAAAAGCGCGACGCCAACGTCGTCTCGCTTGGCGAGCGACGGACTATTTAGGATGTCCAACGCGCCCTTTGCATCGCCGCGGGCAAAATGGTCGCCAGCGAGTACCATCATTGCGCCAGTGTTTTGGGGATCGATCTTAAGCGCCTCCTCGGCGTCGCGAACGGCGCCCGCGCTGTCGCGCAGCTTGTAGAGAATGGCTGCCTTCAATGCCAGCAGATCGGCATTTTGACTGTCTCCCTCCTTGGTGTCGTTGGCCACATGCAGCGCATCGTCAAACGCGCCGGCAAGCAGCAACAACCGGCCGAGCTTTATTCTGGCGTCCATGTCGTTAGGATCGAGTTCCACGACGTTGCGCAATACCGGAACCATTTGTTTCCAGTTTTGCGTCTCTTCGTCGATCTGGGCGAGGCTCTTCCATGCCGGCAATAGCTTCTTGTCGTATTTGACGGCATTGAGGAACTCGATTTCGGCACGGGCGTTGTCGTGAGCCGCGAGAAGTTGCATGCCATGTTCGTAGTAGCTTTTGGCGCGATCTTCAGGTGAGCTGCAGCCGGAAAGATGAAATGCGACCAGCGCAAGAAGCACAAGGTGAACGCTGGCCGATCGCACACGCAAGGATTGGTATCTCATCGACATCATCCGTGATCGCTACTGTTGGGACGAAGAGTTGACACTGATTGGTTTTCGCGCTCCGCAGGCAAATAGGGGGCAAGGCTTGGCACGATATCGTGCGTGAAGGATTGCAGCCGCTTGTCCGCGTCGCGCTCCGACTCGTCCGAAGAGATTGGCGTGGTCAGGCGAATCAGAGCGCCGTCTGTTCTGTTTCTGGTAATTGCATCAGCCAGCAAGTACCATTTCGCCCAATACTCGTTGGCAATTTTGCGGCCACGCTCATCAAACCAATAATAGACCAGTTGCCTGACCCCATCGCGTTCAATAATGACGCGGTTTATCGGGAACGCACCGCCAAGCCCGTCATAGCTGGTTCGTTGCAAATCGGTGATCAGCCAGCCGCCGCCGGGCATGCAAACCAGCGGCGAGTGCGGTGCGTAACCGTTACGCTGCGAGCGATAATAAGCCACATAGAGATTCACCGGCTGGCCATTTGGCTTATTGAAGTCAGACAACAGATAATCATCCAGTCCGAGAGACTTCACGACATCCTCATCCAGTTGTCCAGGATGACCTTGCCACTCGCCGATGCGATTCGGAAACGCAGCAAATTGCGTGCGCATCGGAACGAATTCCACTCGCTGTGATATTGAATGCACAATCACTCCTGCGGCACAAACCATAATCAAACAACTGAGAAGTGCGGACTGACTGACAAGAGCTGTTGATCTTTTCTGAGGCGATTTTACGGTTAACCTTGGAACGTGAAAAACCTCGAGAAATGTGCGACGCGAAAACCGCGCCAGTATAAAAATCTCTGCGAGAAGAAGTCCGGCGCAAGCGATGAAAATCACCCAGCCTTCAAAGAAATGCAGGACGCCGTCGGCCATCTTGGTACCCCAATAGTCGACGGTCACGCCGACCAGGCCGATTCGAAGACCGTTCATTCCGATCGTGATGGGTATGCCGGATAGAAATACGAGAACCCGCTGCCACACCGGCGCTTGAAATAGATAGGCTGCCAGGAAGCTTAAGCTGAGAAGCGGATAAAGATAACGCAGGCCGCTACAGGCTTCGATGACCTGGAGTTTATAGTAGCCGAGGTCGATGACGTTACCCTCAAGATAAACAGGGATTTGGAATAGGCGAATGACATCGACGCCAAGCTGCGATGAAACAAGCTGCAGCTGCAAGGTCAGGCTCGATTGCAGGAAATAAGGAAGCGGAATGGCGAAGATGAGGAATGCGATCGGCACCAACGTCACTTTGAGGAGCGAGTAGCCACCTGCGGCGAGCACTATGCCGATCAGGACGAGGATGAAGCCCAAGTGCGAAAGAACGAAGATGGAACTGTATTCGCCGACAATATGCATGCCAATTGCAAGCAAGATAATGAGCGGCCCGGCCCATGACGGACGACCGAGGCTGGCAAGCAAAACATCGCGCCGCGTCCACAACAACCATACGGACACAACGGGAATCAAAAAGCCGTGACTGTATTCCTCCTCCACGGTCCAGCGTCGCACCAGTTCTGAAAGTGCGCCGTCAAATGCAAACAACGCCGCAGCAACCGCGACGAGGACCAGAAGGCCGGTGCGGGTCGCGTCAGTAAATTTTGTTGCCGTGAGGGTTTGCACGGACATGAGGGCTAGTCGCTCCCAGCCGAAAGCAGAAATCCGACACCATTGCACCGAAACATTCGCTGCAGCCGCGATGGGACGTCGGTAAACTCCACTTCGGCACTCCGCTTTTTCGCTTGCTTTCTCAGCATCAGAAGTAACCCAAGAAAGCGGGCATCGATGATGCAAGTGTTGGAAAGGTTAATCCGAATTTTTTGGTTTGTAGAGACCAGGTGTCGGAAAATCGCGGCCGCCTTTTCGACGTTCCTGGCAGTGGCGGCGCCTGAAAGGCTTAAGGTCGTGCCATCCGGATTGTGCTGGCCTTCGATCATTAAATCTTGCCCGGCGTCCGCGCGCAACCGCCGCCAACGCTCCCAAAGGGCAAGCGGAAGGACGCGGGTGAACAATAGCTCGAGAAAATATCTTCCATCATGCCAATAACGCCGCCACAGATATGGCTCCTCCTTGATGCGCCACAACCACTCGAGGCCCAGTCTGCGAACCACAGGCGGGGCGCGTCTCACACGGCCAGCGATAAAATTGATTGTCGCGCCGAGATGCGCTCGGATTGGGACACATAACCGATCGTGGTTGCGTTGCAGCCATAACTGCCCTTTCTTGGCACCCAGCGCCACCACCAGAAACTCGGCGCCGCTCGCATTGATTTCATCAATAATCCGGTCCTGACTCATGTCCGCAATGCTGCCGAAGCCGGGGTCGATAGCACCAACGCAGCACAACCCGCCCGGCGCATTATTCAGCGCTTTGGCAGCGGCTTCAGCAATACCCTTAGCCCCGCCGAACAGAAACAGCTTCAACCGCAGCGCGAACGGCGCTCTCGCGGTAAGTGCCTCAAGCATATCGGAACCGGCAACTCGACCTTCGATTGGAATGCCCATAAGCCGTGCGATCCACACCAGCGGCATGCCGTCTGCCGGGCAGAGTTCGCTCTGCAACAGGGTTTCTCTGAACGCAAAATCCGATTGGCTCGTTACCAGATAATTGAGGTTTACGGTGGAAATCATAAAGGGCAGGCGAGCTACCGCCGCCTTTTCTACGGCACGTACCAGGCTGGGCATATCGACGACATCGATCGGGATTCCGAGCACGCAATAGACGTTGCGCGAAAAATCGTCCCATTGCGTGGACTCCGGCGCCGCCAAAGGCTCCGTTGTGACACTTTCACGAAACCGAGCGGCGTTTGTCTCAAGCCCACGGTTTTGTTCCAATCGGAGCGGCAGTGTCGTCGGCATTGTGCGACTTTCGAGACTCGTTACTTGGCGCCGCGCGTGCTTTCTGGAATTAGAGCACGCTGTTTGCCCCCAGTCATTTAATCAAGTCAAGGTCAGTGGCCTTGCGGCAATGGGTAGCGGTAGGCCCGTCGGGCCGCGGCGTCGCTAGGGTTAATCTAAAAAAAGCCGCAAAGAAAGCAATTAAGGTCTTGCTGCGGCAGCTGGACAGAGTTCAATTGCGCGAAAGTCATAGTTGCTCTACAACTCTCGTCGATGTTGCTCTACAACTCTCGTCGATGTGCGGGGCGTAAAGATCAATGCTGCAAACCTACGGTTCTCCTGGTGAGGCCTATCACGACAGTGGCGGCCAAAGCCTTGGCCTGCGCCATTATTTACAGATTTTGCGAAGGCGGTGGATCCTTGCCGCCGTTGCATTTGGCGTCGTTCTGCTTCTTGGTGCCCTGCTGACCGCAATACAGCGGCCGATTTATCAGGCCGAAGGCAAGGTCCTCGTTGAATCACAGGATATTCCGACCGATCTCGTTAGACCGACAATTACCGATAGCGCGAACCAGCGCATTCAGGTTATTCAGCAGCGCATTATGACGAGAGATAATCTGCTGGCGCTAGTAAATAAATACCACATGTTTGCCGGCGAGCGGCGGTGGATGTCGGGAACTGAGCTTATCGATTTGATGCGGCAGCGAACGAAGTTCGAGTTGGTCGACATTAATGCCAAGGCCGGAAGCGCCTCCTCTACGATCGCTTTTACCGTGAGCTTCGAATATGAGAACCCTGAAATCACGCAAGGGGTCACCAATGATTTTCTCACGCTCATTCTTAAGGAAGATGCGGAAAACCGCACCACCCGTGCAACCGAGACGACCAATTTCTTGACTCGCGAATCGCAGCGGCTGCAGGGCGAGCTTGCCGCGATTGCAGCGCAGATTGCCGAAGCTCTGTCGCATTCCGAAAGCCCGTCCACTCCTGTGGACACAACTGATCCGGCCAAAATGCAGGTCGCAGAGCTCACCAAGCTGAAGGAAGATCTCGCACAGAAAAGCTCGACGTATTCCGACGCGCATCCTACCATCATCGCGTTAAAGAAAAAGATCGCAGCGATGGAGCAGCTAATTGCGAAGACTCCTACCGCACCGGCGGCGCAAGCGAAGCAAGCGAATGCCGGGCTTTTCGAACTCGCGCAGCGTCGGGTAGAAGCCGAGCAGGCCTTCGAGGAGAACAACAAAAAACTCGAGGCAGCGCGGCTTGGCGAAAGACTCGAAAGAGACCAGCGATCGGAACGCTTGGCCGTCATCGAGCAACCAGTTCTGCCGCAATCTCCAATCAAGCCAAAGCGGCTGAAGTTCCTCGCTGTGTCCTTTGCGCTGGCAGTGGTTGCCGGCGCTGGTGTGATCTTTGCTGCGGAATCCCTTGATGGCAGCATACGTTACAGCCACGAGCTGCTCGGTGCCGCCAATGGCCGCATGATCGTTACGATCCCTTATATTGCAACTCGTGCCGAGGCTATTCGCCGTAAAAGTCGGGTGGCCGTGGTAGCCGGAATTTTCGGCGTTTTGCTGCTTGGCGGATTAACTGGATTACTTTTCTTCGGCCCGCCTATTGACCTATCCTGGATTAACCAATTCTGGCTGGATCATTTGACGCGGCTATCGATGTAGCCTGAATGATGTATCAATCCTGCGCTCGGCTGCGCGAGTTGGAATATGGAAAACATTAGACAAGCCCTTGAGCGTGCGCGAGCGCTTGGCTCTGGTGGAGCGGGTCGGACTGATCGCGCCGGGTCGAATGCAGGTCGACGACAACTCGAAGCTGATCATGGCGTGGTCAACGGACAAAGCCGGGCTGTCGCGCTTGACTTGCGCCATTTGGAATCTCAGCGAATCATTGCGCACGACGAAACAGATTTCCGTGCGAAATCCTTCGACATGCTAAGGACGCAAGTTCTGCAGTCGATGGATCAAAAGAATTGGAAAATCTTGGGTGTTACCTCTCCCTCGCCCGGCTGCGGCAAGACGTTAACCGCCGTCAATTTGGCACTCAGCATTGCACGGCAGCCTGAGCGCTCGGCATTATTGGTTGATCTTGACCTTCAAAAACCGCAAATCGCGAATTGCCTCGGGCTGGACTGCTCGGCCGGTGTCGTCAGCGTTCTTCGGGGTCAGACCAGTTTATCGAATGCCGTGATTGGAGCGGAAATCAGCGCTTGCCAGCTCCTCGTTTTGCCGGCTGAGATCTCGACATCGGATTCGTCGGCGTGGATGACCTCACGTTCAATGAGTACGCTTCTACAGGACATCAAGCGAGAGTACCCGTCTTATACTGTTATTGTCGACCTCCCGCCGATGCTTTCGAGCGATGACGTTATTGCCGTTCTGCCACAACTTGATTGTGTGCTGCTCGTCGCCGCAGTCGGCAAGTCAACCGTCGCGGAGATCGAAGAATGCAATAGTCATTTGCAATCCGCACAAGTCGTTCGCCTGGTGCTGAACAAAGTGCCCCGGTCAAACACTGCCTATTATTATTACTCCTCTTATTTGCCACGCCCTCGCGCCGTCTGAGCGTTTTGCCGCGCGAAATTTGCCATATGTGCCGCTCAGAATTGCAGTTCAAGCAGCCAGAGCGAAGTTAATACCTAGACTGCCGAAATCCTGATGGAGTGCTGAGGTGCTCCTGGCTGCCTGAAACCCTGCCGGATGGACAACACAATGCTCGAAGGACGCACGCAGTAATCTTAAATCACAACGTTAAGCGCGAAGAGAGTTCCGCAGGAGCATCACTGAACCTGTCTCCTGCGATATACACTGATCAAGCAGAAATTCTTGCGGTCGTCGCGCCGACGTCACTCTCACGGATTAACCGTCGGCGCGGTGCCCGACAGCTAACGCGAAGTGAGCTTTTCATTCGTCTGCCCTGCGGGGGCTCAGGTTCGCCGTGCCTCCTGGCACCCGTGGGGTCGGCCGGTCCGGAAAAGATCCGGGCCGGCCACCATCCACAAATCGTCGCCTAGTCGGCTCGCCAACGACGAGAGGCGCTCGCCAATAAAAACAATGAGCAGTGACGCGTCTCGAGCTTGGTCGCTAACCCATTGGCATTTCATATGAAATATCGGCCGTTTTTAGTCACCCACGGTGTGGTTGAACCCCTTGACTCATTCCATTGAGATTGGCTAACCTTCAACTAGGCCGGTAGTAAACTAACTCACGGGGTGGGTTATGCGGAAATTGCTTTGTTCGTTGGCTGCCGGCGCCGCCTTTCTCGGAGTGACAGCAGCCGTTGCTACCGCAAGTACCTGTGCGGGAACGTGCACGCCTCTAACTCCCACCAGTTCGACAGCGACGGGTCCCATCAACTCGACATTTGGCGATGGAGGTATCCCAACCGGGACAGCCATCACCGACATCTTCCCCTTCTTAGTAGTGCCGCCGCCCGCGACATGGAATTCGGCTTCGGACGAAATAACGCTAAACGCCGGGGATATCAGCGGTCTGACGTTGGCGATCTATAGCGGCGCGTACCCGGGGGGCACGTTGGTAGCAGCGGCGGGGCAATACCTGCCTCCGCCGACACAAATCGCTTACCTTCCGAGTCCCACCGGAACAATCCCCCTGTTCTTCGGTCCTTATTACATCGAAGTGAGCGGAACAGCCGTTGGTACCACCAGCTACGGTGGCACGCTTTCTGTCGAACTACCGAGCTCTACATTTACGCCGCTTCCTGGCGCGTTGGCGCTGTTTGCCGGCGGCTTGGGCTTGCTGGGCTTTACCGGATTGCGCAAGCGCCGGAAGAACTGCGACGCTCGGGCGTCGGTTGCCGCCACCGCGTAGCACCTCGCGCAGGCTTTACCGGCTGAAGCCTCCACCCCCAAGGTGGAGGCTTTAGTGTATGTATATCAGCGTTTTCTTGCCTTGCAGCGCCTTAGGCTTACCACTTGACGGCTAGCCTGGATTTCGGGTACCTTTTCAACAGGCCGGCGTAACTCGTGCCAACCACACGGGGGACGGTTATGCTGAAGTTGTTATGTTCGTTGGCTGCAGGCGCCGCTTTTCTCGGAGTTACGGCAGCCACTGCAAATGCAAGTACCTGTGCGGGAACGTGCACGCCCCTGACTCCCAGCAGTTCGACGTCTCCTGCGGGTTTCATCAACTCGAATTTTGGCGATGGAGGTATCGGACCCGGGGCAGCCATCACCGACATCTTCCCCTTCACGGTAGTGCCGCCGCCCTCGAACTGGGCTTCGGCTTCGGATGAAATAACGCTAAACGCCGGGAACATCAGCGGTCTGCTGTTGTCGCTCTATAGCGGCACTTTCGGGGGGGCTCACTCGTTGGTAGCATCCGCCGGGCAATACCTCGGTCCCCCGACACAAGTCGACTTCCTTCCGCTCCCGCCTGGCACCATTCCCTTGACTGGCGGTACTTATTTCCTCGAAGTGAGCGGAACAGCCATTGGTACCGTCAGCTATAGCGGTACTCTTGATGTTTACCCAGCAGCGACGCCGCTTCCTGGCGCGCTGGCACTGTTTGCCGGTGGCTTGGGCTTGCTGGGCTTTACCGGTTTGCGCAAACGCCGGAAGGAGCGCGGCGCTGTCGCCTCAGTTGCCGCGGCGGCGTAACGACCTAGGCAAGACTTCAAAACTGAGGCCTTCACTCCTCTTGTGGTGGAGGCTTCAGTATTCATGGCCATCACTTCGGCCCTCCTAAGCCCGGCAAACCCCTCACACCAGGAGGAGAAGCGCGCGGCTCCACGAATTGAGCACGCGGGATAAGCAAGCCAAGCTAGTCATTCGCACCTGCCGGAATTGGAAGGTGAGATAGTCATCCCCGTCGTGAACCGACCGATGCGTGTCGCTGCGCTGTTTTGTCTCGGCACCATTGCCGTTATCCTGGCGGGCTACCTGGCGCAGCTGAATGCCGATCAGACGCTGAAGCGCTACGCCGTCCACGTTGTCCGCGATCCCAAGGAGAACTGGACCGGGACCGGCGTCTATCTGGGAAACGGGCTCGTCCTCACTGCCGGCCATGTCGCCGGCGAACCCTGGAATAAAATACGCGTCGAGATCGACGGCCGCGAATTCGCGACCGAGGTGTTAAAGCGCGGCCAATTCTCAACGGTGGACCTGGCGCTCGTCGCCGTCGACGAACGGCGGTTGCCGCGCCGCCTGCGACGTTACCGAACCACCCTGTGTCAGCAATGGCCATGGCCCGGCGAGGAAGTTATCGTGGCGACTCCGGAGGCAGCAGCAACGTCGCACGTGATCTCGCCCGATCTCCTGCCGGCCGATGTCGCCCTCAAGTTCTGGAACGCCATCAGCGATGTCGCGACGACCGGCAATTCCGGGTCCGGGGTTTTTGACGCCTATCAGAAATGCCTGCTCGGCATTATCAGCGGTAAAATTCAAGCAAATAAGCCCAACGAACCTGGCGGTATCGCCAAGTTTTTTGTGCCAGCCCCGACGATTGCCGAATTCCTGCCGCCGCAATATCGCTTTTAAGCCCTTCAGCGCAACGCGCTGGGTTGGTTAGATTGACTAGGCGAATCCTTGCAATCAGCGCGCCGTCACCGCATGCGCCGCGTACCAGCAGTAATCATCGGTAAAACGCCGGCCGTCCAACGGAAACTTTCCGCCCCCGTTAGCAATAACGCACTGGGCAAACGCGTGCGAGTCGGCGCGGCAATAGTCCTCGACCCAGGCGGCGTAAAGACAGGCATGATATGCCCGCTCTTGCGTCGGTGTGAGCAGCCCCCAACGATCCTCCGCAAAAGCTGGCAGGCACCGGGTCAGAACAACACCGGCGACGAGCGTCGTCATGATGACAAGAACTTTCATGTTTTTCCCCGTTGCGTCTTGCCCCGACTGTGCACGCCCACTTCCAGGGCACGGATCAGCCAGGCGGATCATGCCAGAGCAAGCTCGCTCTGTCATCTCCGAGGCTTTTCTCGGACGCTCTTGGCCGCCGGGCATGCGATCTGTCAGCCACCCTGCCTGGGCGGCTCGCTCGGCAGGTAACGCACTGATGTTACGTACACTTTTAATCGCTCCTCAATAAACCAAAGACCGAGGCCACTCACCGATATCCCAAGCCTAGAAATTATAGACTGCACCGAGGGTGATAACAGTGTGGCTGAAGTCTCCGTTCGGCGTCTCCGATGTAAAGAACGAATAGCTGTAATCGAGGCTGAACGAAAGATGATCGGTCGCCTGATGGCGTACTCCGAGCCCCACAAACCGGGTAGTGTCCACGCCAGACGACCCGTGAATCATGTCGATCAAAGTGTCGCCAAGCACCACATAGGCCGACGTCTGCGCCGTGAGCGTGTAATTGGACCTGAACGAGATAGTAGTGGTTTCCGCGGATCCGTTTGGCGTAACGGGCACCGCGGAAAACGGTAAGCCGACCAGCGCCTGCGTCGCCGCTGCCGCAGGGATGTCGGAAACATTTCGCATTCGATCGACCCCAAAGGTCATGCTCCAGACCACCGTCGGATAAAAATAGATAATGCCACCATAGATATCGCCCCCTGCTTTCCCCCCGCTGTTTACTTCGGATCCTTGCTGACCATAATAGACCGATCCTTGGAATAGGCCGATCTGGCTCGAGCCGATGCCCGCTCGTGCACGAAAGTAATTTGAGCCGGCGCCGAGTTCAGGGTCGGTGTAAGACTGAACCCCATCACCAAACGCATAGAACAGCGGACTGAACCAAAACCCACCGCCGCCATTGTAGCTTTCGCTGTTAAAATTCTGGGTTGGATTATTTTCATAATAAGTGCCGACAACCGAGCCGCCCAGTTGCACATACGCGCGGTTGAGTTGTTTGAAGATTGTAGCCGACGCCGTATAGGTATCATTGGGATTGACCACGATGGTTTGGCTTGCCACGACCTGAGCCGCGCTTGGCGTTGGCGATAGCGATGGCGAAATCGGCGTCGGTATTGAATTGACGATCGCGGCGGCATTGGTATTGTGTACGTAGTTGCCCTGCACGATGAAACTCAGATCCGGTAGCGGCGAATACCTCTCGAGCATTCCGGCCTGTCGATTGAAGGTGTTATTCTCATAGTTAAGCGACGGATAAACTTCACTGTCGATGCTCGCGTAAAGCTGCGTATCATAAAGTCCGCTGTCATAATCGGCGCGGATGCCGGGATTAAAATGGAATCCGGGCCCCGGCAGCGGATTCGCGGCGCTGCCATGAATGTTGCTGTCATAGAAAGTGGAAAACCCCACTGTGGGGCTAAGCAGCCACTCGCCAAGCGACAGCGCTCCGGCGCCGCTGGGCAATGGCTGGGTCGGTCCCGGCGGCTCCAGCGGCGGCATACCTGGCGCCCCTGTGGTGGGCGCGGTTTGCGCTTGCGTTGGCTGCGCTTGCACGAAGCCCGGTGCCAGTGCAGGGGTGGTTGCCTGTTGTGCCAGCGCGATGTCAAAACCGCCGACGAAGCACACGCCCAGTGCAACGCAAGCGATGAAGCTTCCTAATCGATCCGATGTGGACCCGAACACTCGATGTTGAAAGCCCCTCATCGCACGTCACTTTGCCAGTTGGATCGATTGTCGATCGGCAACGCGACGCCCGTTCAGTAATAGCGTTCGGGCACTCGAATGAGATCACCCGGCAACAGGGTGACCGATGAGATTATGGGGTATTCCGTCCACGCCTGCTGCCCGGAGTGCTGGATGAAAACGGTACTTCTGTTGCCACGGTAGGTCAGTCCGCCGGCCTGGGTGATGGCGGTCATTAAGTTCATTCCGACGCGATACGGTATTTCGCCTGGCCTCGCCACCTCGCCGTAAAGATAGATTGGCGTATACTCCACGACCGCGATCGTTATTTTTGGCTGGTCGAGGAACTTGCCCGCCTTGTAGCGATCCGCAATAATCCGCTCGAGTTCGGCCGGCGTGTGCCCGACACCCTTGACGGCGCCAATTAGCGGCAGGTTCAAATTGCCATTGGGATCGACTTGATAAACGCCGGTGAGCTCGGTTTCGCCATAGACGGTGACTGTGATCCTGTCGCCGAGCTGCAGGAAGGACCCCGCGCTGGGAGGAGGTATCGGGCTGGGTTCGCGCGCGACCGGCCCAAAATCCGTGTAGCATCCTGCGAGCACTAGCCCGACCACAACAAGGATTGTCCCGAGCGAGACGCATTTCTTGATCATGGCCCCACACCCTTTTTGCTTGTCCACGAGCCTAGGCTAGCGGGGAAAACATTCCTAGCCTCGCAAGCTAAACCCTTCCCCTTTGCTTCGCAATGCATTGTAGAACGTCAGAACGCCCTCGCCTGTGATAGTTTAGCCACGGTCCTGAGAAAATCAGCGCCGAGGCCGATTCGCTCGAACCTTATGACCGATGGACTTCATCGTCGAGCCGGGCCTGTACCCGTTCTGCCCACGCCACCACACCAATGTGCGGTGCCCCGGGGCGTCCCCCGCAAGTGTCCCTGCGACCCCTGCCAACCCGCCAAACCCGCCAATCGCGCCTGACAAGTTCCGATGCGCTCTGAAAATCCAACGATTACAAATGCTTGGGTTGGACGTCGCCGCCGCGGGTCTAGTCTGGTCGGAGTTTCGCGGCTGTTGCTGAGCGCGGCCGTCACCCTCCTCCTCTCGGTGCCGCTGCGCGCGCAGATGCCCGATTCAGCCCTGGAGATCTATGCGGTCAATGTGGTCAAGACCCCGCCCTTCGAAAAGCCATTCACCGGCTATGGCATTTATCTCGGCCAAGGCCTCGTCATTACCGCGGCCCATGTCGTCGGGCACTGGCCGTTCTTGACCCGTCCCCATGTGGTGATCGCCGGCCGGGATTTCCCAACCAAGATCATTAAGCAGGGCTCGTACGGCCAAGTGGACCAAGTGGACTTGGCACTGCTCTCGGTCGACGCCGCCCAGCTGCCGATCAGTCTGCAGCTGCGGCGCAATCCGCTGTGTCAGGCGCCTCCGCTGGTCGGGATGGAAGTCATCGATGTCGTCCCCGGACAGACGACACGGTTGCACCTGATATCGCCATTGTTAATTGCAGCGGCACTGCGAGAAAAGTTCGATACTTTGATCGAAAGTCCCGCAGGCTCTGGATCTGGCATCTTTGATGCCGAGCGCAAATGCCTTCTCGGCATTGTCAGCGCCAAGGTTGAAAAGTATCGCTATCAGCCGGTTTTACGCGGAGGCATGGTTTGGCAGCCCGATGGTTTTGCCGGCTACTTTGTCTCAGCCGCCAAGATCGCGAATTTCATCCCTCCTGACCTGCACTACTAGTTTTCTATGACTGTCGCGCTGCCGAAGCCGCTGCGGGCTGCGCCGTGCCCGGACGCAGCCGATGGTGCGTGCCACATGACGCCTCGCCGGTCCTGGCTTAGGAATTATTAAACAAACGGGCAAATCATCGGGCGATTTTAACATAAAGCCAAAGTAAATTTCTTATGACAGCCGTCCTGGCGATAAATCCGGAAGCTATGGCCGCGACAAGTCGGCTTGCGCGGCAACGGCCACCGGCAACGATTGGGGACGCGACATGCAGTGCAACGTCAAGGAACCAGCGGCCGCGGCGCAGACGACTTCGTCGCCGCAGCTTGCCCTGATGAACGAACTCGACGACGCCATTGCGCGCGGCTCACCGCGACGGCATGCCGACATGCTCATGCACATCACCGATCTGTTCGTCCGCGACGCCACCCGCTATGCAGACGACCAGATTGAATTGTTCGATGACGTCCTGCTCAGGCTTGCCGCGCCGCTCGAAAGTGGCGCAAAATCCATGCTGGCCCGCCGCCTTGCCGCTCTGGCGCAGGCCCCACGCAAAATCACCCGGATGCTGGCGAGCGATGATGACATCAATGTCGCCGGACCAATCCTTAGCCGCTCCGAGCGGCTCGATGAAGAGACGCTGGTGCGCAACGCCCGCGCCAAAGGTGAGCACCATTTGCTGGCCATAGCTCAGCGCAAGGTGCTCAACGAACAAGTTGCCGACTTGCTGGTTGAGCGTGGCAATAGCGTGGTGTTGCGCAGCATTGCTGACAATGCGGGAGCTAAGCTGTCCGAGGCCGGCCTTACGCTGTTGATCAAACGCTGCCATGGCGACGATGCGTTGGCCACAATCGTCGGCCGACGGCCGGACCTGCCGCGTCATTTATTCCAAGACCTGCTGACCAATGTCTCGGAATTCGTGCGCGCCAAGTTCGCCGCTGACAATTTACCCTTGCAGTTTGAATTTAGCGCCGCTGAGCCGCATTTCCTGTTCGTTGGCGACGGCGCTCCGCTGCTCGCCGCCTAGGCCTCCCCTAGAAGATAGCGCGCGAGGAGCAAGAAGCAGGCTCCGGCTCTGGGACCAGAACCCGCCGAAGACGGTGCGCGACGCTAACGTGATGCGGCACCTTGAATTGCGCGTCCGGCACGCGCGATGGCCGGTGGGCGCCCACATGGTGCTACTACCGGCAGTCTGGATAGCACAGGCTGAGCGTGTAGTCCCTGCGGTACAGGACGCCCTTCGCATCTGCTGTTATGTTTTTCCGAACATACCAACTGAATTGCGTTCTACCCCAGGACGCTGGAGCCCAACACAGATCGTGCCAGTGGCGATGATGCCAATGCCTTTGGTGACGATAGGACGCACTAGAGGTGCCATGGGCGGTGAGAAAAAATAGCCCCAAGGCCAAAAATAATATTATTGCTCGTTTGATCGCCGGAACAGCCGTTAACGTCATGAGCGGTTTGTTCGTCATGTTCTTCCCCTGCCATAAATGTACCGGCTCTAAGACTGCGGCACAAATACCGCAGCTCTCGAAAAGTGCCGAGCGGTGCGGACAATTAATTATAATAGCGATAAAATGGGCGATGACTACCCTTTGAAACGGCGCACCTTTGCGACGGGATGACAGCACAAGGGGCGCATCGCGAGGGCCGAACGGCCGGCCGGCCCCCTGACTTCGGCTGCCGCTCACTTTTCCCGGAACGAGCGCATCAACTGGTCGTGCAGCGGCTTGACCAGATAGGACAGCACGGTGCGCTCGCCGGTCTGGATAAAGGCTTCGACCGGCATGCCCGGCGTCAGCTTGACGTCGCCGAGCCGCTTGATCTCGTCTTCGGTCATGGCGATGCGCACCAGATAATAGCTCTGCCCGGTGCGCGGATCGGTGGTGGTATCGGCGGCGACGCGCAGCACCTTGCCGTTGATCTCCGGCGTGGTGCGGACGTTGAACGAGGTAAAGCGCAGCATCACGGCCTGATCG
>Ga0187784_10000591_pt1 | contig 26951 bp, 29 predicted proteins | sample 1015_SJ02_MP15_2_FD_132964 | JGI IMG/M metagenome (GOLD analysis project Ga0187784, IMG submission 132964) | Tropical peat soil microbial communities from peatlands in Department of Meta, Colombia - 1015_SJ02_MP15_20_MG | ecosystem: Environmental > Terrestrial > Soil > Wetlands > Peat | place... | reverse complement strand
CTTCACGGAGTCTGGTGTGGCCTTCGAATCCGTGTTCGCCAAATCTATGTAGTCCGCCTGCGTAAGGACACACGGCAACTCGCCGGCCGATGCAGCGATGCTCGGGATGGCTGCGGCAATAGCAAAAACAAAAATGTTCCTCATGATCACCACCCCTTTGTGAATATCCGGATTAACTTAGCGGCCTACTGCTGCGTCATCAACGATGAGCACCCTTCTGCACTGCGAAATCTCGCTCGTCTCAAGGGTCGCGTCTTGGTCGGCTATGGGTCAAAATCTACCGAATTTCGATGTCCGCGCCAGGTCCGTTTACACCCGATAGTGACCGCATCGCGAACATCACTGCACGTCGGCGATTTGCCAAATGGCCACATTCATCATGCATCGTACCTCAGGCGATCTGGGTCGCGCAGTCGACATACTCGACCGTTCGTCTAAACGCCTCGCAGGCGGCCGCCCGGAATTGCATTTCGTGCCGGCAGGAACGCTGGCGGATAGTGCACGCAATTTTGTATTGACATCCGCCGGCCCGGCTTCGCAAATGCGGGTGTGTTTGCGCGCACCGCTCCCGAGGTTCGGGGCAGCAGGCGTCAATTCCGAATTGGGCGGCCGCGGAGCGGCGACGCCGCTGACGGATTTCGCGAACAGACAAGACTATCGTGCCGCTTTTGCTTTTTTGGCATCGCCTTCGCCGTCGAAGGCGATCTTGATTGGCTGCGACCCCAGCCGATGGAAACGTTGAGGCGGCTACGGCCGCCAAAGGTTTCACCGCGTGTAGCTTCGGTCATTCCGTCATGATGACTTCGTGACTCGCAGGAGAGAAAGATGTCCCTTGATCGACGCGAACTGCTCAAAACCGGCCTTACCGCATCGGCCGCGGTGGCCTTGCCTCACTTTGCCCGGGCGCAACCGGCTTTTGCACCGCAGCCGGGAGCTTGGCGCAGCTTTGCCGTTACGACCCGTATTGAAATCGCTAAACCACGCGGTAGGGCTCAAGCCTGGATACCACTACCCGCCGTCAGCGAAACGGGATGGTTCAAGTCGCTGGGCAGCGAGTGGACCGGTAACGGTACGGCAAGCGTGACGTGGGAGCCGAATTACGGCGCCGAATTGCTTCACGTCGAATGGCCGAATGGCGATGGCAGCGCGGTCATCGAGGTGACAAGCAGGATCGCGACGCGGGATCGCGCGGTCGATTTTGCAAAGCCGGAGAATATGCCGCCGCTATCAGCGGCGGAGCGCGCTCTCTACACGCGCGGCACCGCGCTCATCCCTGTCGATGGTATCGTCAAAGAAACGTCCGACAAGATCGTTGCCGGCGCCGAGACGGACCTCGACAAGGCGTACGCCATCTATGAGTGGGTCGTAAGCAACACGTTCCGCGATGCGAAGGTGCCCGGCTGCGGCATCGGCGACATCGCGGCGATGCTGCGGTCCGGCAATCTCGGCGGCAAATGTGCCGACATCAATGCGCTCTATGTCGGCCTTGCGCGGGCGGCCGGTATCCCGGCGCGCGACATCTACGGCATCCGCGTGGCCCCTTCGAAGTTTGGATACAAAAGTCTCGGCGCCAACTCAACGACCATCACCAAGGCGCAGCACTGCCGCTCGGAAGTCCATCTCGCCGGCTTCGGCTGGATCGCCGTCGATCCCGCGGATGTGCGAAAGGTCGCGCTCGAGGAACCGCCGACGCGTCTACCGCTCGAGGATCCTAAGGTGATTGCAGCACGCAAGACTCTGTTCGGCTCGTGGGAGACCAACTGGCTTGCTTATAATTTCGCCCACGATGTGGCGCTGCCTGGCTCAAGCGGGCCGAAAATTCCATTCCTGATGTACCCGCAGGCCGAGGTCGCCGACGCCCGGCTCGATTGCCTCGATGCGGATGGTTTCAAATACGTCATCACCGCGACGGAGCTGACCGCGGCGTGAATGTAGCCGTCGTCCGGCTGACCAGTCTCGGCCGCGGCTGCGACTGCCCATGATGTTCATCACGCGGGTGGGGTTGTAGGCCAGCACGTGTAGTGCCATTTCGGTGGCAACCTTGGGCAGGCGCTTCATCAGGAAGTGCGTCACCCCCATTCTCATTTTCAGCGTGCCAAAGGGACGCTCGACCGTCTCGCGACGCTGGCGCATGGCCTGCGGATTCTTGTCGAGGCGCTGTTGTACGGCCTCCAACAAGATGGTGCTTTCAAGTTGATGATTACTCACACGATCGAGCGTACGGAGTCGAACCTCATCGAGGCGGTCTCGGCTGGCTACCGCGGAGTCTCTCAAATCTCTCTGAGCAAAGGTGCCGGTGGAGCGGATTGAATGGCCGGTGGATCTCGCTTTTGATCAGATTGGAAGATTGCTCAGACCAATGGTTCCGGCGGAGAGGCCGTTGCGAACGATGTCAATTCCACCGGCGCGGACGAACCAATCCAAGCGATGATCACGGTAGTGGCGAGGCCACTGTCCCGTCGCAACCTTCTCAACCGCCGATTTGAACGCCGCGACCTCTGCTTTCGCGTCATCGATGCAACGCCGAAAACTAGGCCGCTGACGCGCGCGATCAAACCAAGCGGCCAGCGGAGTACCTGGCTCCGGCCCTAACTTATAAAGGCTAATCGAATTCATGTAGGGAAGAACGGCGATATCTCCGAAGCCGAAATCGTCGCCATTGAACCAATTGCGGGTGCCGAGCTGATTTCCGAGCCATCCGAGCAGCTTGTGCACATCATTCTTGCCACGATCGAGAATAGACTTCGCAATCTCACCGTCTGCGCGTTTGAATAGAATGATCTCGGTCATACCGAAAATGATCGCTTCGAGCTGCGAGTCACAGAGTTCTTCGATCATGCGCACGCGCGCCCGGTCGGCCGGAGTTCTTGGCAGCAGCTGTGGTTCCGGCCACTTGTCATCGAGGTATTCGAGAATAATGGTCGAATCAAACACCGCGAAGCCTTCATCGACCAGTGCCGGAACTTCACGTCGCGGACTAGCGGCGAGGAAATCGTTTGCAGGCGCGGCCAGATCTGCGATTCGATGATCGAACGGCAGCTTCTTTTCGATTAGTCCCATCTTCACCTTTTGTGCGAACGGGGACAAACCGGCATCATAAAAGACGAGCATGAAGACCTCCTAACGGCCCGCAGATGTGACCGCACTCGTTTCCACGTCAATCGATGATTTAGTCACCGAATCGGCCGTGGTCTCTTTACAACAGACGCTTTCGGCTTTGCCGATGGGTTGCACTGATCGTGTCTCTTGAGTGTTCCCTAAGTCGCCAGACAGCGCTTGTTACCCGTTTCACTCAACGGGGTCGCGAGCGCGCTTGCCGGGATTGCCGTGGCCGGGCCGATGTACGGGAATTCCATGCCATAAAAGCGAATTTCCTCAGGGATCTTCGCCGCCGGCAGAATTTCCGCGACCCCACACGGGGAAATGATCTGGTGGTCACAGGATCGAAGTTCGGCCGGACCCCAGAGTGCCTCATACTTGTCGCCCTCCCATGCCTTGATCAGGGCGGCCGTCTCAACGCTTCCGGCTTTTCTGATGACCTCCAGGAGCCAAACGGCGCCGTTGAGCGCTTGGCCCGTCGCGAGATCGGGGAGTCGATAGAAATGCGGCGCATCCTTGAAACGAGGTCTCCACTCGGTAAGGAACTTCCGCTGTGTCGGCGTGTCGAGGGTTATTTGATTGACGCCGACGGTGACGTGACCCACCAAAGCATCGCCGACTGCAATGGCAAGCGTCGGATCGTTGAGATAGAACCCGACGACTTTGATGTTCCAGCCTAGTTGCGCGCCTTGCTGGATGAGGAGTCGAAGATCGGGTCCAAAGTTGGCCGTCATCAGGGCGTCGGCTCCGGAGGCCATCACCTTCGTGATATACGGCGCAAAGTCGGTAAGCTTGAAAGTCGGATGGTACTCCTCGCCGACGAGAGCCTGGTCCACTTTTTTCAATGCATCGAATCGCTTCTTGAACGTTTCGCCTGCGGAGCGACCGCTTGCATAGTCTTGGCAAAGGATGAACACTTTTTTGATGTTCGATCCGGCAATATAGGTCGCCACTCCGCGGCTGATCATCTCCGAATTGAATGCAAGGCTGAATGTCGTCGGCATGAAGTCGGCGCCGGTCAACTCGGCTGGCAGCGTCGAGGTCGAGACGAAGATCTTGTCCGCCTTATTTGCAATTTGCGCCGCCACTTTGGCGACCCCGCCGCCATAGGCGATGAGGACATCGACCTTCTCGCCAAGCAGCAGTTCGTTCGCCCGCCTTGCGGCCACGTCCGGCTTGAACTCGGAATCGACAGCGACGATTTCCACCTTTCGCCCTAACAGTCCGCCAAGGGCATTCACCCGGTCGGCGGCGAACTGGGTCGCAGCGATACGGGCTTCCGAAACATACTTGTTGGCGCCAGATTGGGCCTCGAGCATGCCAATCTTGATCGGACCGGTTTGTGCCCAGGCATATCGCGTGATGATCGCCGGAGCAGCGAGCGCGCCGGTTCCGGCGAGTCCGGCATGTATAATGTCTCTGCGGCTCAGTTTTTTCATGGCACTCTCCCTTCCTAAACTTCGAGATATTGCATGCGGATCGATTTGTTGCATTGGAGCTCCGCGGGCGCCCCGTGAAAGACGATCTGCCCCTTGGACATCACGTAGACGCGGTCGGCCAGCGTGAAAGCGGTCTCCGTTGATTGTTCGACAAGCAGGACCGGTGTGCCGTCGTGCTTGACCTCGCGCAACAGCCCCTCGACCTGATCGACTATCATCGGCGCAAGGCCTTCCGTCGGTTCGTCGATAAGCACCAGGTCGGGGTTGCCCATCAACGTTCTGCCGATCGTGAGCATCTGCTGTTCGCCTCCCGACAAAGTTCCGGCGCGTTGGCGTGCGCGTTCTCGCAGCCGCGGGAAGAAGCTGTAAATCCGGTCCAGCGTCCAGCGCGGCCTGCCGCCCTCGGCGGGTCGCTTCGTGCCCATCAACAGATTCTCGCGCACGGTAATGGTCGGAAAGATTCTCCGCTCCTCCGGGATATAACCAATGCCCCGTCTGGCAATGAAATTGGGAGGGAAGCCGAATATTGTTTGTCCGCGCAGAAGAATTTGACCGGCAGAGGGCCGAACGAGGCCGATGATGGATTTCAGAGTCGTCGACTTGCCGACGCCGTTTCGGCCGATCAGACATACCGTCTCACCCCCTTCCACCTGCAAACTAACGCCTTGAAGGACGTGACTCTTGCCGTAGTGAGCGTGCAAGCCTTCGACCGACAACAACCTATCCTCCTATGGTTGCACCGCCGCTTTGCGCGCGAGATAGGCTTGCTGAACTTTTTGATTGGCCCGGATCTCGTTCGGACTGCCGGTTGCAAGCACCTCCCCGTAGTAGAGAACGCTGATCCGGTCGGCGAGTCCGAACACAACCTCAATGTCATGCTCGATGATGAGCAAAGTGCGCGCCTCGGTAATGCGGCGGATCAAAGCGACCGCGCCGAGCGTATCGTCTCGGTTTAGTCCCGCGCACGGTTCATCGAGCAAAACCAGGTTCGGCTGCAGCGCCACCGTGATGGCGATTTCGAGCTGCCGCTGCTCGCCGTAACTGAGCGCATTGGCGGGCGTGCCGCGCCTCGATTTGAGGCCGAGTCCGTCGAGCAGATCATCGGTCTCCTGTGTCACCTCAGAGATCGCATCAAGGCGCGACCAGGCATTGAGCGCCAGTCCCCGCCGCGAGACAATCGCGCTGCGCACGTTCTCGAACACGCTGAGGCTGGGAAAAATGTTGATGATCTGGAAGGAGCGTCCTATGCCGAGGCGCGCGATCCGATGCGGGCTTGCGCCCGCCAGTTCACGCTGGCGATAGGTGATGCTGCCCGATGTCGGTCTTGTCCGTCCGGAGATCAGATTAAATAGCGTTGATTTGCCCGCTCCGTTCGGTCCGATGATGGCGTGCCGTTCTCCCTCGATGATGCTGAGATTGATGCCGCGCAATACTTGCAGCCCGCCAAACGACTTCTGCACGTCGCTCATGATCAGAATGGGCGCGCTCATGACATCGACCTCTGCGAAGTTCCGGTTGGGCCGACAGCTGTCGCAGTTTTTCTGATGCTGGCCGCTCTGAGGCGCTGGGCGAGCGCCACGAGGCCGCCCGGTGCGTAGATGACCAGCAGCACGAAGAGGAGACCGATGAAGAACGGCCAGTGCTCGGTCGTGCGCGAGAGCCAATCCTGAAACAGCGCATACACGATCGATCCGAGGAAGGGCCCGAAGAACCAGCCCGTCCCGCCCAAGACCGCCATGAACAACGGCTCACCGCCCTGCATCAGAGAAAACGTCGCGGGAGAGACCAGACGTTGGAGAAGCGCAAACAGCACGCCCGCCGCGGCTGCCATTGTGCCGGCCAGCGTGAAGACGACGAGCTTCACTGCGTAAACGTCGTAGCCGAGAAAGCTTGCTCTTTCGCTGTTTTCGCGGACCAGGACCACGGCCTGGCCGAGGGGAGAGCGGGTAAACCGCCACATCAGCCAGAGGCAAATGATGACCACGCTCAACACGAAAACATACAGGTTGGCTTCGACGTCGAGGCGAAGCACGCCGAGGTATGGGAATTTGAGGTTAGGCACCTGAACGAAAATGCCGTCCTCGCCGTTCGTCAGTCCTCGCCATTTGATGGCGATCGCGAACAGAAGCTGACACAGGCCCAAGGTCATCAGCGAAAAATACCCGCCGGCGAGACGGACGCAGACGGCGCCCATCGCGAGGCCGGCGGCACCTCCGACGGCGATGGCAAAGAGCATGGCCGGGATCAGCGGCAGGGAAAGATGCGTGAGAATCAGGGCAAAGGCATACGCGCCGATCCCGAAACTCGCGTTGAATCCGAAAGAAAGCAGTCCGGCATATCCGAGCACAAGATTGAACGCGACTGCAAATAGGCCGAGATAAAGAATTTCGATGGCCATGCGCAGCTCGAGTCGATCCAAGAGGAAGGGCAATGCATAGGCTGCCACAGCGCCGAGGACCCATGGGGCAGCCGCGCGCATCAAGACGTCTCTCCGAAGAGCCCTTGCGGCCGAAGGATGAATACCGCCGTCATCAGAATGAACTCGAACACGGTTGCGAGCTCGGGTACGAACAGAATACCGAATGACTGCAGCAAAGCGATGAGCTGCGCCGCCACCAACGCACCAAAAATGGATCCAAATCCGCCGACCACCACGACCGCGAACGCATCAATCAAGATCGCGGAGTCCATCATCGGCTCGGCCTGAAGGAACGGCGCGGCAATCACGCCGGCAAAAGCAGCTAGCCCCGCGCCGGCACCGAACACGCCCATTCGCACCAGCGACACGTCGATGCCGAGTGCCGAAACCATCTCTCCGTCGGATACCGCCGAGCGTATGATGATCCCGATCCGAGTGCCCATGAGCACGAGCCAAAGCGCAACGCAGATCGACGCAGAAACGCCGAGAATGAACAGCCGATAAACCGGGTACTGCGCACCGAACAACGGTACGGATCCGGAAAGCGGGGACGGCGCCGGCACCTGATGCGCGACGCTGCCCCAGATCCAAATCACCGCTTCACCGACGATGTAGAAGAGGCCAAAGGTGAGCATCAGTTCGAGGACGTGGCCGCCGCGCATTTGCCGCAGCAGGAACCGTTCAACCCCGGCGCCGATGAGGCCGACTGCGATCGGCGCGACGAGCAGAGCGAGCCAGAAACTGCCTGTGGCAGTAACGATCGAGTAGGCGAAATATGCGCCCAGCATGTAGAACGATGCGTGCGCGATGTTCAGCACGCGCATCATGCCGAACACCAGGGTCAGTCCGGAGGCGACAAGGAAGAGCAGCATCCCATAGACGAGACCGTGAAGAGCCTGCGTCGCGTAGAAACTGAGAGGCATTTGGCGTCTTCTCTTTGGTTTTCCCGGCAGAAGCGCCGCCGGGTATGCACTAGGTCTGCCTCACCATTCCATCTGTTGCCGCCGCTTTGCGAGCGCCTCGGTGGTCGCGAGTGCTCATATCCGAATGCCGACGTCCTTGACCTGCACGTAGTTGCGAAGCGCGAGCAATCCTTGTTCGCGACCGAGCCCGCTTTCTTTGACGCCGCCATGCGGCACTTGCACCGGGCTCATGAACCACTCATTGACCCAGACCATGCCGGCCTGAAGCTCGCGCACGAAACGCATGGCCCGGCGGAGATCACGCGTGAAGACTCCCGACGTGAGGCCGAGTTCGAGGCCATTGGCAATCTCGAGAGCTTCATCGTCGGTGTTGAAGGGTATGATCGAGAGGACGGGCCCAAATATTTCCTCGCTGGCTATCTTCATGGTCGGGCGCACATCCGCAAACAGAGTCGGTTGCAGAAAGTAACCCTTGGGGAAACCGCGGGGACGCGATCCGCCGGTGACCAGTCGCGCACCCTCCTCCTTGCCGGCGGTGACGAAACGGCTGACATCGTCGAGATGCTCCGCGCTCACCAACGGCCCGATATCCGGATCGTCCAGGCCGTTGCCTATTCTCAGCGCTTCGATCGACGATTTCAGGCGCAGCACGTAGTCGTCATAGATGGGTCGCTCGACAAGAACACGGCTGACCGACGTGCAAACCTGTCCGGCGTTGGTGAAGGCGCCTCGCATCGTCTGGGTCAAAGCCGCATCGATGTCGGCGTCGGCAAAGACGATCTGCGGATTCTTGCCACCCAGCTCCAGCACGGTCGGTCGTACGTGCTCGGCCGCATAGGCCATGATGCGCTTGCCGGTGGAAATGGAGCCGGTGAAGGTTATGCCGCGGACCAGGGGATGCCGAGCGAGCGCCGTGCCGGTCTCCGCGCCAGATCCCGTGACCACATTGACGACGCCTGCGGGGAATCCCGCCTCGGCGCAGAGCTCGGCGAGCATCAGCGTCGTCAACGAGGTCTGCGACGCCGGCTTCAAAATCACGGTGCAGCCGGCGGCGAGCGCCGTCGGCAAGCTGCGGCAGGCATTGGCGAAGGGATAGTTCCACGGCGTGATGTGTGCGGTGACGCCGAGCGGCTCGAGCAAGGTGAAATTGAAGCCGTTGGCGCCTACCGGAATGCTGTCGCCCTGCAGCTTGTCGGCCGCCCCGGCGTAGTAGCGACAGGTGCGTACCGAGCGCGCGACGTTCGCGTAGCCTTCGCGCAGCGGCTTGCCCATATCGAGTGTTTCGGTTCGGGCGATCAGGTCCTTCTTTGCTTCGATCAAGTCGGCCAGCCGATCGAGCAGGGCGCCGCGCTGCTCCGGCGGCATGGCCCGCCATGGACCGCGCATCGCCCGGTGTGACGATTGCACTGCGGCGTCCACGTCGCTCGTGTCCGCAAACGCAAGCTCGGCAATGGTCGTTTCCGTCGCCGGATCGACCGACGGAAAGCGCCTTCCGGCCGCGCCGTCCCGCCACTCATTGTCGATGAAAAGCTTGTCCGGTAATTGCAGCATGTTCGTCGCCTCAGCCCAGCAAGCCGCCGCCGTCGACACCAGTCACCGCGCCGCCGAGGTAGCCATTCGCCATGGCGCGAACCGCCGCCGGGGCGAACTCCTCGGCCCATGGCCCCATCCTGTTGATTGCCCTATCGACACTGTCCTTGCGTGACCCGCCGACCGCAACGCGGGTGCCCCGTTCCGTTGCCGCTTCAGCGATGGCGAGACCCATCCTTGAAATGCCCCCGATGACGATAATCTGCGCGTCCGTCAGCGGCATCGCCCTTCCCCTCTCCACGCCCGGCCGCGCAAATTGCTTGCAAGCAGGCCCGACATGGGGCAAACTGTTATCGCGATAATAACAATAATTAGAGCGAAGGCCAAGAGCGATTTGCAGGCGACCGGGAGACGGCAATGACCGAGCCCCAGATCATCCGCTCGCAGGACTGCGAGCCGCATCCCCTGCATGGCGAGGGCAAGATCACACGCATCATCTATCCGACGACGGTGGGCGCCAAGAAACTCTTCGTCGGGGTTGCGGAAGTTGCAATAGGTGAGGCGCCGCACGTGTTCCACCGGCACGGAACCGAGATCGTCGGCGCCACGCGGCTCGACTACGCGGAAGATTTCGAAGAGTTCTACTACGTCGTCAGCGGCAGCGGCACGATGCAGTGGATTCTGCCTGACGGCAGTTTACGCGAAGCCGCGGTCAGCGCTGGCGATGCCGTTTACCTGCCCCCCGGGGTCGTCGAGCACCGCGTGCTCAACACCGGATCGAGCCTGCTGCGGGTCCTCTATGGCGGATCGCCGCCGGCAAAAATCACTTCCCTGGCACCCTGAGCCCTCTAAAAAATCGGAGATCCGCAATGGCGAGAATGACTGCAGCACGGGCAGTGGCGCGGTTTCTCAAGGCCGTCGGTACCGAGCGCTACTATTTCTATAACGGTCACGCCAATTGGGGTCTGCTCGATGCCTTCGAATACGATGCCAAGATCCAGGGCATCCGGGTTCGTCACGAAGTGCACGCGATTCACATGGCCGACAATGAATGGCGTATGCGTCGCGAATTGCCGATCCCGGTGACTTGCACCACGGTTGGCCCTGGCAACTACAACACCGTCGCGGGGATCGCGGAAGCATTCTACGATTCGACGCCGATGCTCTGTCTGATGGCAGGTGGGCCGACGAAGTGGTTCGGTCGCGGCGGTATTCAGGAAACCTACCGGTACGGCGAGGACGAATTTATCCAGATCTTCAAGCCCATCACCAAACACGTCGTCATGACCATCCGGCCGGACACGGCGCTGCAGTCGTTGATTCGTGCATACAAGATCGCCATCAGCGGCCGGCCCGGCCCGGTCGTGGTCTATATGCCTTTGGACGTGCAGAACACAGAGGTGGATGTCGAGATTCCAGACCCGCGTCGCTGGCTGGACCTGCATCCGCCCGGCCCCAACACGAGTGGCATTGCGCGCGCCGCCGAGATTCTGGCCGCAGCCGAGCGGCCCTTCTGCTACGTCGGTAGCGGCGTGAACAACGCGCGCGCCTGGGACGAACTCGAGAGTTTCGCCGAAATGCTGCAGATACCGGTGGCGACGAATTTCGGCGCCAAAGGGGCGCTGCCGGAGACCCATCCATTAAGCCTCGGCGTCTGCGACCGTTCCGGCACCGGCCATGCCGTGCAAACCGCGACGAATGCGGACGTCGTCATCAATATTGGCGCGCGGTTCAACGATCTGAACACTGCCGGGTGGTCGATGTACGACTTCGGTGGCAAACAGAGACTGATCCACGTGGACATCGATGCTAGCGAGATTGGCCGGGTCTATCCGGCGGACGTTGGGATCATCAGCGATGCGCGAGGCGCTCTCGCTGCGCTGTGCGAGCATTGGCGTGGCACCAAGCTCGCCGGGCGCAACAGGGAGGCTTGGTTGAAACAGATCGACGGCTGGCGCAACGCTTGGCTTGCGGAGGTTAAACCGCTGGTAACCTCCGATCTCGCTCCGTTGCACTATGCTCGGATCGCCAAGGATGCCTCCGATGTCATCAACGCCTTTGATCCGGCGACGGCTGTGATTTGTGATACCGGCTTTATCATGAACTTCTTGCCGGCGTTCTTCACGCTGACCCATCCCTGGTTCAGCACGAACAATCAGCAGTTCGGGCAGATGGGATTTTCCGTCCCGGGCTTGATTTCGGCCGGCCTGGTGCGGCCCAAGCATCCGGTCGTGGTGTTCGTCGGTGATCAGTCGTTCATTCATACCGGGTTGTCGCTTGCCACGGCGACGGAATACGCGATCCCCGGCGTGGTAATCGTGCTGAACAACAAGACGATCCAGGCCGAGGTCGAAGGCGCGATGCACCGTTTCGGCCGCGGGGTCGGCGACCACTACCGGATCGAAAAAACCGGAGAACTGTGGAATCCGGACATCGGACTCCTCGGGCAAGCCATGCGAGCGCAGGTGTTCAAGGTAAACCAGCCGGTCGAATTCAAGCCGGCGCTCGAACAGGCGCTGCGGTCGGGCAAGCTCTGCATTCTCGATGTCGAGGCCAGCCGGTCGGTCAGCCGCTACGCGGTGCCGGTCGTGCTCAAGCATGGCACCATGCCGTTCCCTTATGACTGGAACCTCGACAAAAACTCGAACTGATCGGTTCATGCTCGACGCGCTGTTTCATCCGCGCTCGGTTGCCGTCGTCGGCGCCTCGAAGGGCGTGTCAGCCACCGGCTCCGTCAAGCTCGGCACCGCCGCCCTGCAGCACCTCATCGAGCACCGTTTCCCCGGCCGCATCTACCCCATCAATCCCAAGGAAAACGAGTTATTCGGCTTACGCGCCTTTGCCGGCATCGGCGAGGTCCCCGAGCCCGTCGATCTTGCTTTTTTGGTCGTCCCCGCGGAGGCCTGCGTGGAGGCCATGGCCGAGTGCGCCGCCAAGGGGGTCAAGTCCGCGGTGGTTTTTTCTTCGGGCTTTTCCGAGACGGGCAACGAACAGCTGCAGCAACGGTTGCTCGCCGCCGCAAGGGCCGGCGGCATTCGCTTTTGCGGACCCAACACTGCGGGGTTCGTCAACGTCACTGAGAATATGGTCGGCAGCATCTCGATGGTCTGCGCGATCAATCCGTTTCGACGCGGGCCGATCGCGTTCGTCACCCAATCGGGCGCGCTCGGCGGCTCCATGCTTGGCCGGGCAATGGAGCAGGGCATCGGTTTCAGCCACTGGGTGTCGACCGGCAATGAGGCCGATATCGACGCTGCGGAATATATCGATTATCTGGTCGAGCAGGACGACGTTAAGGTCATCGCGTTGTTTCTCGAAGGCGTGCGCAACGGTCCGGCGTTTATCGCCGCCGCGCGCAAGGCCGTTCGCGCCGATAAACCGATAGTCGTCTATAAGACCGGGGTGTCTGATGTCGGCGCGGCCGCCGCGGCATCGCACACCGGGGCGATGGCCGGTTCCGACCGGATCTTCGAAGGGGTCTGCCGGCAGTTCGGTCTGGTACGCGTCGACGATGTGGCTGATCTGTTCTCAACGGCGCTGACCTTTGCCTGGCTGGGCGACAAATTGCCTTTGGGCCGCCGAATGGGAATCGTCTCCGCCTCGGGGGGCATCTGCGGTGTGGCCGCCGATGAATGCCAACGCGCCGGCCTCGAGGTGCCGGAGCTGGATGCGGCAGCGAAGGAGGAGATCCGCCGCTATGTTCCTCCTTTTGCGTCCGTCCGCAATCCGATCGATGTCACCGGGCAAATCCGCTCCTCTGCGACCGGCTATCAGGATACGGTCCGCGCCGTGCTGAGGCAGCACTACATTGACGGCGTCATCCTCCTCATCACCATGGCTGGTGAACCCCGCGCCAGCTTCTACGGTCGCGAGATCAGCGCTCTGGCGCGTGAGGCAAAGAAACCGATCATTGTCGCTTGGACCGGCGCGCTGTCGCTTGCAACCAACGGCTACCCGATGTTGCAGCAGCACGCGGTGCCCAATTTCCTCACCGTACGCGAAGCGGTCCAGGCGATGCGGGCGCTCGCTGATTATCGGCGGTTTCGCAGTCGCGCGGCCGCGGAGCTCGAGACATGAGGGATGGATCCGACATCATCAGGGAAGCGAAGGCGCGCGGCGAAACGACTTTGTCGGAGCATGATTCCAAACGTCTTCTTTCCAAGTACGGCGTGCCGGTGACGCGCGAAGTGCTGACCGGTTCGCGAGCTGAAGCAGTGGCGGCGGCGCAATCGCTTGGGTTCCCCGTCGCCGTCAAAGGATGCTCCGCGGCGATCGCACACAAGACCGAACGCGGGCTGGTCGAACTCGACCTGACGGATGCGCAGGCCGTGGGGAGCGCATTCGATCGCATGCGCGCTCGCGTGCCTGGTATCGGTGTGCTGGTACAGGAGATGGTGGTCGGCCGGCGTGAGCTGATCCTCGGCCTGGTGCGAGATCCGCAGTTCGGGCCGTGTGTCAGCCTGGGCATTGGCGGAATCTTCACCGAAGCCGTCGCCGATGTCGTGTTTCGCGTAGCGCCCTTCGCACTGGCGGAGGCGGTCGCCATGATGGACGATCTTAAGAATTCCGCTCTGCTCGGGCCTTTCCGTGGGCTGCCCGCGGTCGATCGCGGCGTTCTTGCGGAGGCGTTGGTGGCGCTCGGGCGGATCGGCGCGGAGCACGAAGACATTCGCGAGATCGACGTTAATCCGCTCGTTGTCTGCGGCAGTCGGCCGATCGCCGTCGATGCGTTGATCGTCTTGGACCGACCAATTTCTTCAGTGGTCTCGTAACTTCGGGTCGGGGAAATCGGCGAGATTGCGGAACGGCTGCGGCGCCTCGTTTTCCAACATGCGCAGCTTTTCGCGCCACGCGACTAGATATTCCTGTCGCTTGTCGGCGCCAATCGAAGCCGGGCCCCACGCGATGAACGGCTCCAGCGTGTCAAGACCTACGAAATTCAACGTCCCTACGCGAAGCGGATGCAAAATCCAGTTGATGTCGCCGAACAATCCGTCAGCGCGGAACCGGTCTGCAAGACCGCCGGTCGTCATCGCGACCAGCGCTTTGCGTCCGCGCAAAGGACCGCTGTTGTACCAGCGGCCACCGCCGTAAGCGAAGCCGACAGCGAGAACCCGATCAATCCAGCCTTTCAGAATGGCGGGCAACCCCTGCCAGTAGAGCGGAAACTGCAGTATCAGGATGTCGCACCAGAGCAGTTTCTCCTGCTCCGCCTTGATGTCCGGGGAAAAGGAGTCGGTTTCAAAGGCGTGTTTTTGTTCGTTCTGGTATTTCAAAAAATCCGGCCTGATGCGCTTTTGAAAATCGTCGCCGTCGGTCCAGGCCTTGAATCGCATCGCATAAAGATCCGAAACCTGGAGCTGGTGGCCCAGCGCGGTCAACTCGGCCACGGCAGTATCGCGCATTGCGCCATTGAATGAGCGCGGTTCGTGGTGCGCGTAGACGATGAAAACGTTCATGGGTGTCCGTCGAGGGTTTAGGCGCGTGAGCGTTCGTAGAGTCCCGCGGCGATGCGATTGCGCATGATCTCTGTGGCGCCGCCGCCGATTTTGAACGCGCGTACGTCGCGGAGCATTCGCTCGAGGGGAAACTCGGTCGAATAGCCGTAACCGCCGTGGATTTGCATGGCGCAGTCGACCACCTCGAAGGCGTTCTCGCCGGCGAACACCTTGGCGATCGCCGCATTGTGCGGACCGTCCGGATGGCCGGCGGCGAGCTGGCGTGCCGCGCGATAGATCAACAGCCGCATTGCTTCCACTTTGACGGCCATATCGGCGAGCATCCACTGGATGCCTTGGAATTGGCCGATCGGCTGGCCAAATTGGCGACGCACCTGGGCATAGTCGACCGCAAGTTTAAGCGCTTCGCCCGCTATCCCCAGGCACATGCCCGGATTGAGGACGCGGGCTTGATTCAGTCCACGCATCAGCCGTCCAAATCCGCCTGGGGCGACGAGCATGGCCTCGCGATGCACGCGGCAATCCTCCATCACAACTTCCGCCGAAGCGCCGCCGCGTAATCCCATGTGCCGGTCATGCTTGCCTATGCTGAGACCCGGAGTACCTCTGTCGAGGAGGAAAGCCGTCACCCCTCTTGCGCCGGGCACGTCTCCCACTCGAGCAAACACGACAAAGAATTCAGCAATGGCGGCCCGTGTGATGAAGATCTTGCTGCCGGTGAGGCGATAGTAGTCGCCGTCTGCAACCGCTCGCGTCACCAGTTCGGTGGCGGCCGAGCCGGCTCCGGGCTCCGTCATCGCCCATGCCCCGAGCCATTCGCCACGCGCCAGCGGCGGCAGATATTTTCGTTTTTGTTCTTCGTTGCCGAATCCCTGAAGGATTTCGGCGCTTACGCAGTTGCTGAGAATAAAAGCGGCCGTCACGGTGCAGCCGCGGGCGATCTCTTCGATGGCGGCGAGGGCATGCACGACGCTGGCGCCGGAGCCGCCATATTCCTCGGCAATTGTGATTCCCGCCAATCCGTTCTCAGCGAGAATCTTCAAATTCGGGAGCGGCGGCTCGGTGACCTGGTCCCAATGCGCCGCCTTCGGTCGAAAGTCCCGGTCAGTCAACCGCTTCGCCGTTTCTCGAAGCAGTCGTAGATCTTCGTCCTCGGCGTCCATATCCAACTCCTGTCAGGCGCCGATTAATGTTATTGAGATAATAGCATTTGGTAAGGCGCTTGTCACTTCCCGATCAGTTGGTCGAGGCGCACCTTGCCCAATCGCTCCAGCAGCTGGCTTTCGAGATCGCCATACAGCGTGCCCATGACCGTGTGGACCAGGCACTTTGCGCCCCATCCGTCAAATGACTCGCGTAGCGAAAGGGCAAGTATCGGCTGGTCCTCCACTGCCTCGAAGACCTGCTTCAGATTGATCTGGCCGGCCGGGCGTGCCAGGGTCACGCCGCCGCTGGCACCGCGCACCGAGGTCAGGAAATCGGCCTTGACCAGAGCGGCAACGATCTGACGCACCCGTGCCGGATGATCCTTGACCGCACGAGCAATCTCTTCAGTGGTGACCTGATTGGGCGCTTTCGCGGCAACGTAGGAGAGGATGTAGCTCGCGCTGACGAGTTTCGTTGATCGCGACATTTCGTCGTTCGGTTGCAGCAATGCTCTTTCGTTTGGCAGCTGTCTTTTCACACAAAATGAACCCAGCAGCAACGGCAGAAATCTCGTATACGATCGCGTATCCCGAGAGGTGCCGTTGAATGTTGATAAGCTTTGTGTTGCTCTTGCGCTGAGCTATGACTTCACGGGGGAAAGCGGCGACATGCGTTTAAAAGAGAAGATCGCGATGATCACGGGCGGCGCGTCCGGCATCGGGCGCGCCACGGCCTTGTTGATGGCGCGCGAAGGTGCCGCCGTCGCTCTCACCGATATCGATGAGCAGACGGGTGCCGAGGCCGCTGCTGAGATCCAAGCGGCAGGCGGCCGGACATTATTCGTCGCGCATGACGTGTCATTGGAGCGTTCATGGCAATCGGCGATCGAAAGCGTCGTTTCCCGATTCGGCAGACTGGACGTCTTGGTGAACAATGCCGGCGTTGCCGTTGGTGGGCCTATCGCCGATACCTCGCTCGACGATTGGCGCTGGGTGATGAGCGTGAACCTCGACGGCGCGTTTCTGGGCACCAAATATGGCATTCGCACGATGCGCGAGAGCGGCGGCGGATCAATCGTGAATATCTCCTCCGCGTCGGGAATCGTCGGGCGGCCGCTTTCCGGTGCGGTTTCAGCCAGCAAAGGCGGGGTCCGGCTGCTCACCAAGACCGCCGCGCTCGAATGCGCCGCGCGGCGCTATAACATCCGCGTCAATTCCCTACATCCCGGCGGCGTCGCTACCGGCATTTTCGAAGGACAGGGGTGGTGGCCGAACTTCCGCGGTGAGCGCAGCCATGAGCAGGAGGCGCGCGAAGAAATTCAAAGCGATACTCCGATGCAGCGGTTGGCCAGGCCGGAGGAAGTCGCTTACGCCGTGATTTTTCTCGCATCGGACGAAGCGAGCTACATTACCGGAGCCGAACTCCTAGTGGACGGCGGCCTGACCGCGGCCTAGCTCGGCCGCGAATCGGTACTTGACTCTGAAGGTGGTTCGGGTCAAATTGTTACTAAGACAATAACTATTTCACTGACACACATCGAGAGCGGCGATGAGCGCGAACAGTGCGCCGACTTCAGCGTCGAAGCCGATCCGCCCTAATCTATTCGTCGCGGCAGCAGCCGACGGCAAGCCACGGCTTCTCGGCAGCCGGTGCCGTGAGACCGGCAAAATCTATTTCCCGAGCGAAGCGATGAACCCCGACACCCATAAGACCGGCACCATGGAGCCGGTCGAGATCCCCGGCCGCGGCAGCATCGTGTCGTACACGCGGGTCACTAGGGGCCTGCCGGGTTTCTCATCTCCATACACGCTGGCGGTGGTCGAACTCGATGCCGGACCGAGTCTGGTCGCGCAGATCGAAGGAGCGGGTGAGACCGAGCTCGCCGTTGGGACGCCGGTCGAACTGGTGATCGGCACGATCAAGACCGAAAAGGACGGCACTGCAATCATCGGTCCCAAGTTCCGCCCGCGACGGCCGGAGGGGCCATGAGCAAGGCCTATGTCATCGGTGCGGGAATGACCGAATTTGGCCCCCAGCCGGAGACCGAGGTGCATGAACTCGCGCGCCGCGCCGCCTGGGACGCGATCAACTCGGCCGGCGTCGATCCGGACGCGATTGAAATCTGTTTTGCCGGCCATGCCTATCAAGGACCTTGCTTTGGTCAGAAGGCGTTGATGCGAATTGGCATTACCGGAATGCCGATCATCAATGTGGAAAACGCCTGTGCGAGCGGCGCATCTGCGGTGCTCGGTGTCTTGCAGGCGATCCGCGCCAGCGAGGCCGAGATCGGCATCGCTGTCGGCGCTGAAAAACTCACCACTCCCGGCGGCGGCTTTCTTCCCATAGTCGCCGATGATCTCGACAGTAACATGGGTCGGGTGATGCCGGCGGCCTTCGCCATGATCGCGCGCCGACACATGCATCGCTTCGGTACTACTGCAGAGCAGATGGCCAAGGTGGCCGTGAAGAACCGGCGCAACGCGGTTCGCAACCCGCGTTGCCACCTGAAGAAGGAAGTCAGCGTCGCGGAGGTGCTGCAATCGCCGATGATTGCCGATCCGCTTACCCGTCTTTCCTGCTGTCCGAACTCGGATGGAGCGGCGGCGGTGGTGATCGCATCGGAAAACGTGGCGCGCCGATACACTGCGAAGCCGATCGAGATCGCAGCAAGCGTCCTCGTGTCCGGTTTGCGAACCCCTTACGGAATCGTCGACGACCATTCGGAAATGAGCATCCGCGCTGCGCGAATGGCCTATGCGCGGGCGGGCGTCGAGCCCGCCGACGTCGATGTATGCGAAATGCACGATCCCTTCACGATTGCCGAACTCGTGCACTATGAGGACCTTGGCTTCTGCGCGCCCGGAGAGGCCGGCCGTTTCATCGACGAAGGCCGCAGCGAAATCGGCGGCGACGTCGCGGTTTCGCCGTCGGGCGGTCTGCTGGCAAAGGGTCATCCGCTCGGCGCCACCGGCGTTGCACAGATTGCCGAGCTGTTCTGGCAGCTGCGCGGTGAGAGCGGCGATTATCAAGTTCCGGGTGCGCGCATCGGCCTGGCGCATACAGTGGGCGGTGGCGTGACTAAGCTCGAAGCCGGTGCCTGCGCCGTGCACATCCTGAAGGCGTAGACTGGTGCAGTTCGAGACGATCAAATTCGAAGTGGCCGACGGCGTCGCGATCCTGACGTTCAACCGCCCGGAACGCATGAATGCGCTCAACGTCAAGCTCAAGGAAGAGCTGGCGGAAGCATTTTCCGGACCGATCGAATCGGATGCGGCGATGCACGTGGTCGTTCTGACCGGTGCCGGCAAGGCATTCTGTGCCGGCGCCGATATCAAGGAAAGGGCGCAAGAACAGCTGCCGGCGGCGGCATTTTACTATCAACAGAAGCGCACACAGACGCTGTTCCGCAGCATCGAGGAATCTTCGAAAGTGACGATCGCCGCCATCAACGGAGCCGCGCTGGGCGGCGGTCTGGAGATCGCGCTTTGCTGTGACCTGCGTCTTGCGGCCGCGGATGCCACGCTCGGGCTGCCGGAAGCGCGGCTTGGAATGATTCCGCTGGGCGGCGGCACGCAAAGGTTGCCGCGTGTCATCGGGATGGCGCGAGCAAAGGAACTCATTTTCACCGCTCAGACCATCGGCGCCGAACAAGCGGCGGCCATCGGCCTCGTCAACCGAACCGTTTCAGCGGAGTCGTTGATGCCCGACGCTCTGGCTTTGGCGCGCCGGATTGCGGCAATGCCGCCGCTGGCCGTCAAGTTCGCCAAGCGCGCTATGAATTCCGGCATACAGACTGGCATCGACAGTGCGCTCGAGTACGAGCTCTATGCCGGCTCGATTCTCAATGACAGCGAGGATCGGCAGGAAGGCATGCGCGCCTTCGTCGAGAAGCGTCCGGCCACTTTCAAAGGTCGCTGACTTCAGGGGAAGAGAGATGGATTTCGGCCTCAAGGACAAGGTTGCACTGGTTACCGGCGGCGGACAGGGCGTGGGGCGCGCGATCTGCAATTTGTTCGGAAGCGAACGAGCCAAGGTCGTCGTCAACGATCTGGTTCCCGACCGCGCGAAGGCCGTAGCTGAAGAGATTTGCGGCGCCGGCGGAACCGCGCTTGCCATCGCTGCCGACGTCACTGACCTGGAGGCCGTTCGGCAAATGGTGGCCGAGGCCCAACAAAAATTTGGACCCATAGACATACTGGTCAACAATGCCGGCGTCCTGCCGGAGCGACGCACCGGCGAGATCGGAATTCCCGCTTTTGCCGATTCGCTTCCTGAGCATTGGCGGAAGTTCGTGGACCTCAACTACTTCGGCGTCATGAATTGCGTTCACTCCGTTGCCAAATCGATGATGAAGCGCGAATCCGGCAAGATCATCAGCATTGTGTCCGATGCCGGACGCGTCGGTGAGGCTAGACTTGCCGTCTACTCGGGGGCCAAGGCGGCCGTGATCGGCTTCAGCAAGGCGATCGCCAAGGAGCTCGGCCGATATCGCATCAACGTCAATACGGTGTCCTTGTCAGCCGTGTCTCACGAAGCGCCGATGGCCGACTTCCTACGTCTTGATGCGACGCCGGACAGTAACGAGACGCTCGCGAAAGTCCTCAAGCAGTATCCAATCGGGCAAGGTTTGAAACGCTTGACCTGGCCACAGGACGCGGCCGCTGCGGTAGCGTTCCTGGCGTCCGACTGCGCCGTCTACATTACCGGCCAATGCCTGCCGGTCAACGGTGGCTATGCCATGTAAGCCGGGAGACATGCCGCGGATCGTCCAACTATATCGCACCGGCGGCCCCGAGGAGTTGCGGCTGGAGGAAGCTCCGCCGGCCGAACCAGGTTCCGGCGAAGTAAGGCTGACGGTGCAGGCGATCGGTCTGAACAACTCGGAGGCGCAACTTCGGCGCGGCGATTATCCGATGGGAACTGCGCACTTTCCAACCCGCATCGGGCGCGAATGCTCGGGCTTTGTCGCCGCAATCGGAGCCGGCGTGGTCGGCGTGGAGGTTGGGGATGAGGTCTCGACCATCCCGGCGTTCGACGTGCAACGCAACGGCGTCTATGGCGAATGGGCGATCGTCCCCGTCGAAGCCCTGGCAAAGGTCCCGTCTTGCCTCAATCGGCTCGAAGCGGCGGCGGTCTGGCAGCCCTACCTCACCGCCTATGGACCGTTCGTCGAGCACACGCGGTTGCAGCGCAGCGACACGGTGTTGATCACCGCCGCAGCCTCGTCGGTTGGCCGCGCTGCCATGCAGGTCGCCAGACTGTTTGGTTGCCGAATAGTGGCCACCACGAGGTCAACCGAGAAACGCAAGACGCTCGAAGCCGATGCCGATCGCGTTGTGGTCGGCGGCGAAGATCTCATCGAGGCCGTGATGACGGTCAGCGAGGGTCGCGGCGCGTCGCTAGTGTTCGATCCGATCGCTGGGCCGGGCCTCGGCGCGTTGGCGGAGGCGACCAAGCCCGGAGGGCTTATCGTCGAGTACGGACAACTGGCGGTCGAGCCCACGCCGTTCCCGCTGCTCACCTGTTTGCGCAAGGGGCTGGTCATAAGAGGTTACACGCTGTGGGAGATCACGCGCGATTCCGTGCGGCGCGAGCGGGCGAAGCAGTGGATTCATGATCGTTTGGCGGCCGGCGAGCTGCGACCAACAATCGATCGCGTTTTTCCTTTCGATAGGATCGTCGACGCACATCGATATTTGGAGACTGGTAAGCAGACGGGAAAGATCGTGATCGATGTAGCAGCGGGAGCGCGGCAATGAAGCTGATGGCTATCACGCACCGGGTGCCGGGGGCCAGCAATGAACGGATTGCGGCCCTGCAATCATCGGAAGTGAGGATGGTCTGGTCGATGGTCCTGGAAGGCTTTATCCGCGAAATCTACTTCGACCCCGGACGGCCGTGCGTCGTCCTGATCCTCGAAAGCGAAAGTGAAGAAACCGCCCGGGCGCGGCTGCGCAACCTGCCGATGGTGAAGGATCGCCAGATCGATTTCGATTACTACGCGCTCGGACCCTATCGACAGCTCGAACATCTGTTCGCCAAAGGCTGAAGAAGGCGAGTGCATGTTGTTTCAACTCGATGTCGAGATCGACTACCCCGCCCTTGGCGAGCGGCGCGAGCAAATTCTGCGTGCCGAATGGGCCAAGACGCAAGAGCTCATCGATCGTGGCATTGCCATCGCCGAGTGGCGAAAGGCCAGCGCGCGGGGGGTCATCGCCGTGTGGGACGTAGCGAGCCACGACGAGCTCAACGCGCTCATTCGTTCGTTGCCGTTGAGCCCATGGCTCACGCGTGTCGAGGTCACCCCGCTCGTCGAACATCCGCTGTGGCCGGGCGGACGACTTAAACCAAGCACATGAGATCAACTGCGAGGCTCCAATATGATTTATCTGATCGACGCCAAAATTGACTACAACCTCATCGGCGACAAGCTGAACGAGCTTCTGCCCGTCGAATGGGAGAAGACAGCGGAGATGTACAATTCCGGCAAGCTGATCGGCATATGGCGTAAAGCTAACGCCAAAGGCGTCATCGCGATCTGGAACATGCCCGACCATGACGCGGTCAGCGCCCAGATCAGGGCCATGCCGCTCTATCCATACTTCGGCGAAATCGAAGTGACGCCGCTGGTCGCTCATCCGCGCTATCCCGAGTTTTGCGAGGCGCGCAGAGGCTGAGGGTCCAAATGAATTGGGCCGATGCCCGACCGTTCCGGCGCGAGGTGCATTTCGACACTCGCGTGGTGCGCTGCTACCTCGACCGACCGTCGAGTGCCGATGCTCTGTTGCACGAAGCCGTGGCAACTTGGCCGCACGCCGAAGCATTAGTTGACGGCGAACGCCGCTACCGGTTTGACGAACTCAATCGCACGGTCGAGAACGTGGCCGGCAATCTGTCGACGCTTGGTCTTGCAGTCGGCGACCGCATCGCTCTTTTTCTCGGCAATTGCGCGGAATTCGTCATCACGGTGCTGGCGGCGGCGCGGCTCGGAGCCGTGATCGTGCCGATTGGCGCGCGCCTGCAGAGGCCCGAGGTAGCCCACATCATGGCCGATTGCGGTGCCCGCGTTCTCGTTGCCGACGCCGCACTCGCGCAGCAAATACCAGATCGAGCGGCCATGCCCGATGTTCGTACCGTCGTCGCGGTCGACGGCGAGATCGAAGGCGCAGCGAGGTACACGGATCTTACCGGTCCCTGCGCGGCGCCGCACGTCGCTGTCGCCGAAGATGCGCCCTACGCGATCCTTTATACCTCCGGCACGACGGGAACGCCGAAAGGTGCGGTGCTCACGAATCTCGGGATTGTGCACGCCGCCATGCAATTCGCTGATTGCTGGAACCTTCAGCCGGGCGAGCGCTGCATTCTGGCTGTTCCCGCGAGCCATGCAACCGGTATCGGCGCGGTGATCGCCACCATGATGCGGGTCGGCGGCTGCATTATTGTCATGCGCAGTTTCAAGGCCCGCGACTTCCTCGTGTTGGCGGAACGCGAACGCCTGAGTTACGCAGCAATGGCGCCGACCATGTACAATCTTCTATTGCTGGATCCTGCCCTGCGCAATTTCAACCTCGCTGCTTGGCGGGTTGGCGGTTACGGTGCGGCGCCGATGCCGCCTGCTACGATCGCGGCACTGGCCGATGCGTTGCCGAAATTGCAACTCGTGAACGCGTACGGGGCGACGGAAACGACGGCACCGCCCCTATTAATGCCACTCGGGCAGACGCCCAACCATCCGCAATCCGTCGGCTGTGCGGTGCCGACCGCAGAGGTCATGCTGGCGGATGACGCCGGTCGTGAGGTGGCGAAAGGAGAGACCGGAGAGATCTGGATGCGCGGCCCAACGATCTCGCCCGGGTACTGGCGCAATGCCGCGGCCAACGCTGATAGTTTCGCAGATGGCTGGTGGAAATCGGGTGATATAGGGGCCTTCGAAGAAGATGGGTTCTTGCGGGTTCTCGACCGAAAAAAGGACATGATCATCCGCGGCGGCTATAAAGTATTCAGCGCTGAGGTCGAGAATGTCCTCACGAGCCATCCGGAAGTGGTGGAGTGTGCGGTCGTGGCTCGATCGGACCCGGTTTTAGGGGAGCGAGTACATGCTTTTGTCGTTGCGCGAGAATCCGGCCTTGCGGCCCAATCGCTTACCGAATGGTGCGCCAGCCGCCTCGCGGACTATAAGCAACCGGAAACCTTCACCATCCAGATAGAACCGCTCCCGCGCAACCCGACGGGCAAGGTGTTGAAGCAGGAATTGCGCAGCGGGCTAGCTTTGCCCCTTCGCTAGCGCAAAAACATTGTCCAACGTCTCGCCACCGAGCATGGCCGTCTTGGCATACATCCCGGCTTCGGCCGCCAGCCGTGCCATGAAAAAACGGCCGGTGGCGATTTTCTCCCGGCAGAAGCGCGCATCGCCTCCTCGTTTCTCGCAGCGCAACGCGCTGATCGCCAGACCGGTCCAGGTCCACCCCATGACCGTCAGTGCAAACAGCCGCAAGAAATCGCTCGCCCCGGCGGCGACATCGCGTGCCGCGGTGATCCGGCGCGAGCCTATCCAATCCGCCGTCGCAATAAGTTCGTTTAGCGCCACTTCAAGCACGTCAGCATAGTCGGCGAGGCCAACCGCGTGTGCTTCGCTGAGCCGCGACCGCATCAGCCCGAAGAGATGTTGCAGCGTCTTGCCGTCGTCCAGTCCCAATTGCCGCTGCGCCAGTTCGAGCGCCTGAATCCCGTTGGTCCCCTCGTAAATTTGCGCGACGCGTATGTCGCGCACGAATTGCTCGACGCCGGTATCGACGATGTAACCGTGACCGCCAAAGCATTGCATGGCGAGGTTCGCGTTTTCGAACCCGCGATCGGTATTGTAGGCCTTGAGCGCCGGGGTCAGCAGAGCCATCAGATTCGCAGATTGGAGACGGATGGCGGCGTCGGGATGGCTACGCGCAAGATCAATTTGCAGCCCGCACCAAAGCGCCAGCGCGCGGGCAGCTTCGTTGAAAGCTTTGATGGTCAGCAACATTCGGCGTATGTCGGGATGCTCAACGATAAGGTCGGCCGCTCCGTTCGACGATGCTGCGGCGCCTGGGCGGCGACCCTGTCGTCGTTCTCGGACGTAGGCGAATGCGTTCTGCCAGGCAATTTCGGAGATTCCGAGCCCTTGTAGGGCGACGCCGAGGCGAGTCTGGTTGAGCATTGTAAACATCACCGCCAGTCCGCGATGCGGTTCACCTACCAGCTCACCAACGGCTCCCTCATAGACAACGGCGCAGGTCGGCGATGCGTGTATGCCCATTTTTTCTTCGATGCTCACGACCTGCAGCGCATTGCGAGCCGCAAGTCGCCCTTGCGCGTCGACCAGCACGCTTGGAACGATGAACAGGCTTAACCCGCGTGCGCCCTGCGGCGCTCCCGGAAGCCGAGCCAAGACCAAGCTAACGATATTCTCCGTCAGATCATGATCAGCGCCGGTGATGAAGATCTTGCTGCCATAGAGCCGATAGGGGCCGTCCTCGCTAGGTTCCGCACGCGTGCGCATCAATCCAAGATCGCTGCCGGCGTGCGCTTCCGTCAAGTGCATCGCACCGGCCCATTCCCCAGCGATAAGTTTCGAGAGGTATCGACGCTTCTGATCAGAGGTTGCGTGCGTCGCAAGACAAGTCGCGGCGGCCTGCGTGATATCGATGTACCCGCTGAAAGCCATGTTGGCGGACACCAACATTTCCTTTAGGGGCACTGAGATCACATATGCGAGGCCCTGACCGTCATAGGCGGGGTCGAAACTGACTGTCGTCCAGCCGCCGGCCACAAAGGCGCGATACGCGTCGGCAAATTTCGTCGGCGTAAAAACGCGACCATTCTGAAATTGGCAGCCTGTGCGATCGCCTGATGCGTTGAGCGGCAGTAACGTCTCTTCACAAATCTTGGCAGCGCCGGCCAAAAAATCCGCGCGCAGCTCGGGCGTGAGCTCACCAAATCCCGACAGCTCACGATAGCGATCGATTTCCAGGAACTCATCAAGTACGAAGTGGAAGTCTGCCAGCGGCGCGTGATAGGTCACCATCGAAGATTATTGTCCTTTTCTGGTCGGCAGCGGTATATGCCTTTGCCACGACAGCTCATGACCACCTCGTTGCGCTGATTGAGGACCTCGACCAACTGGTCGATGGTGCCACGATCCGGACGCGCGGTGGACCGCCGCGTCCCAGTGATCGTCAGCCGGACTCGCAGTCGGTCGCCCGGGCGCACCGGCTGCAGCCAGCGAATTTCGTCAAGACCGGGTGAGCCCAGACTTGCTCGCGGAGACACGAAGTGATCGACCATCATTCGCATCATCAATGAGCCCGTGTGCCAGCCGCTGGCAATGAGGCCGCCGAACGGCGAGCGTGCCGCTACCTCCAAATCGACGTGGAACGGCTGCGGGTCGAACTGGCGAGCGAAGGCGATAATTTCCGTCTCGCCGACGGTATGGTCGCCGAACTCCAGAGTCTCTCCGGCCTTATAATCGTCAAACCAGCGCTCGCGTGGCGGTACTGCGTTCATGGTCGTCTCACCCCTCAGCATGCTTTCAATGCCGTAGCCTGTCATTCGAGCAGGGAAACCTGTCGAAACTGCTCACGCCCAGTTGGTCGGAGATGGCTCACTCATCGCGAAGCAACGTGCCACAGGTCCTTAGTATGTAATGTTATAGTGATAATAACAAAAAGACAACCCGCTGTCCGGGATCGTTAGATTATGAGACGGCTGGGCCTCGTTGGCCCCACTGACCTGCAGTCCTGTTTTGTGCACTGCGAAAAACATACCTCGCCAAATGGCAGCGTCGGGTCGATGCTGTCGAAAAAGTGGGCTTGTACGATTCGCCCCCTGTGGTGCCGATCTGGGCTGAGTGAGATCGGCTTTAGCTTCTTCGCTTTGACCTATATGTACGATCTCTAGGCGGAGG
>Ga0187784_10000589_pt1 | contig 26980 bp, 20 predicted proteins | sample 1015_SJ02_MP15_2_FD_132964 | JGI IMG/M metagenome (GOLD analysis project Ga0187784, IMG submission 132964) | Tropical peat soil microbial communities from peatlands in Department of Meta, Colombia - 1015_SJ02_MP15_20_MG | ecosystem: Environmental > Terrestrial > Soil > Wetlands > Peat | place... | reverse complement strand
GATCCGAGGTCTTCTTACCGCAGATGATCTCCAGCAGTTGCATTCGCTCCGCAGGGTTGAAGAAGTGCAGCCCGATCATGCGGCCGGGGTCCGAAAGGACAGAGGCGATCTCCGTGATGGGCAGTGCCGAGGTGTTGGTTCCGAAAACCACGTCCGGCCGGCAGATCCCTTCGAGGCGCTTCCAGACATCCTGCTTGATTTTCAAATCCTCCAACACGGCTTCGATCACCAGGTCTACGTCCTTCAGAGTTTCCAGTGAGGTGGTGGTGACGAGGTGCTCCTTGATTAGTTTGTCCAATCCCTCTTGAGTCATTTTTCCCTTCTTAACGGAGTAGGCATAGGTTTTACGGACGGCCTCAAGCCCCTTTCGAATGGCCTCATCGTTGATGTCCCAGAGAATAGCATCGAACCCGTTACTCAAAAGCAGGTTGACGATTCCCGATCCCATCACGCCGCCGCCGAGCATGCCCACTTTCCTAATTCTTTTGGGCTCGATCTTCTCGATCCGGGACAACCTTCCCGCAGCCCGGGTATTCAGAAAGTTGCCAATGAGGTTTTTGGCGACGTCCGAGACTGCGCAATCGGCAAAAAGTTCCGCTTCAATTTTCAGGTCGGTCTCGAAATTATCTGTGAGTCCCCGCTCCAGGGCCTCAATTGCCTTAAACGGAGCAATATATCCTTTGGCCTGTTTGGCAGCCATTCCTTTAGCAAAAGCGATGATCCCGGCCTTCTCTTCCGGATTCGGCAGCTTATCCTTCTTGTTCTTGGTGAGGCGATCTTTGTGATTTAGCTCCCCCGATATAAAACGCCGGGCAACTTTGAAAGCCTGATCCAGGAGCTGATTCGCCTCAACCACCTCATCGAGGGCTCCTTTTTTCACTCCTTCGTCGGCTGAAATGGGGTTGCCAGTCGTGATCATCTGCAAAGCATCGGCGAAGCCGATCAGTCGAGGAAGCCGCTGGGTGCCCCCGGCACCCGGGATGAGGCCAATCTGCACTTCCGGCTGCCCGATCTGAATACCCTGAGCCGCAACCCTGTAGTGACTGGCCATCGCGATTTCCAGCCCGCCTCCCAGACAATTGCCGTTGATGGCGGCAATCACGGGCTTAGGCGCATCCTCGATCGAATTGATAAAAAGGTGGTTTTCTATCACCCTGGGCAATAGAAAATTCTTATCTTTCACTGTCTGAACCTCAGTGATATCTGCTCCGGCGATGAAGTTTTTTCCGGTACCGGTAAGAATCACAGCCTTAATAGCCTTGTCCGACCAGGCCTGGGAGAGTGCATCGGCCATCTCCCGCACAAAATGGGCAGAGAGCTGGTTCACCGGAGGGTTATTCAGAGCGAGAATAGCCACGTCTCCTTTCACTTCCACTTTCACAGTCTTATAATCCTTCTTCATAACATTACCTCCTCCTAAGATAAGCGCAAAGAGCGCCGGTCTTCATCTCAGAGAATCAGGGGTAGCCTTATATTGTTGCACTTTTATGATAAATGATGGATAATAAATTTTAGGTCTTTTGTCAAGAAAAAAATCGTATGCCTAAGATTTTTCTTGACTTTTGTGTATAGCATTTAGTAATACTTTTTAGGAAACAAATAGCCTGATTGGTCACGGTGGCGATCTTTCATACGAGACGGTCCCGTGTTCTTAAACCTCCGCAGGCAGGAGAGGGGGACTCTTGAAAATCCGAGATCTGGTTCAGCATACCGGAGTATCAAAGGAAACTGTTCATTTCTACATCCGAGAAGGACTTCTTCCCAAACCCCTCAAGAGGGGAAGGAACATTGCGGAATATGACGATAGCTATGTCGAACGCATCCGCTTCATCAAAGAACTTCAGGATCGTCACTTCCTTCCTCTTGCGGTGATCAAAAACATTCTGAAAAAACAAAAAAAATCGTCCGAATGGCAGTCTCTCCTCAATCTGCGGAGAGAGTACTTCAGACCCATAGACCAACTCCTTCCGAACGAGATAGCGGGTGAAGAGCCTTTTCTGGCGGCGACGGGTTTGGGAAAAAAATGGTTGTCCAAAATGGAGGAATGGAGGATCATCACGCCGGAGGTTCGCAATGGCCAGAAGGTGTATTCGCAGGACGACATTACGCTCGGTAAATTGATTGTCGAAATGGATCACATCGGCCTGGGTGCCGTCGAGGGGTTCGACCCCGAGGCACTGAAACACTTCCGGGATAAGTTTCGGGAGATCGTCATCTTGTCGCACAAACACTACATCGAAGTCGCCCTCGGAAAACTCTTGCCGGAGGAATTCTCGAAAAGGGTTGTTCAAGGAAGAGAGATTATGAGTATTTTTTTCTACCATCTCTACCGTAAGCTCTCCCGGGAGGAGTACAAGGGAGTCTTGGCGCTGCTGGAATCGGAAAAGAAAGAATCGCAGGAGGGGTAGAGGCATGGCGATAGATATGCCCAGAAGAGACTCCGGCTTGCAAACAAGTCAGATTGAGGTTAAACGATTGATATGGGTTCCTTTCTGCAATGGTCTGACGATTTTCCCGACGATCGGCTCATCTCGTTCGGCAAGAGGTTCGTTGATCAGAACAAATTTACAACCAAAAGGAGGATGAAACAAAGATGAGGACGAAGAAGCAGTTTATCGACGGGTTGAAGAAGATGCGGCGGAATATTTATGTCGATGGGCAGAAGATCGACCGTGACGATGAAGTGCAGATGGCGACGATTGACACCATCGGGTTGACCTTTGATTACGCCGCAGACCCTAAGCACCAGGAAGTGTGCACGGCCACGTCGCACCTGACGGGCGAAAAGATCAACCGGTTCTGTCATATTCACCATAGCAAAGAAGACCTGCACAAGAAGCAGGATATGACGCGACTGCTCTGCCAGGTGGCGGGCGGTTGCATCCAGCGCTGCATGGGGATTGACGGAGCCAATGCTATCTACAACGTCTCTTACGAGGCGGACAAGCAGAACAACGGGGCCACCCAATACCACAAGAATTTCAAGAAATGGCTGGAGCGATTTCAGAAAGAGGATCTGGTGGGTTGCTGTGCGCAGACGGACGTCAAGGGTGACCGGATGAAGCGGCCTTCGCAGCAGAAGGACCCGGATCTGTATGTACGCGTGGTAGAGAGGAAGAAAGACGGGATCGTCGTGCGGGGTTCCAAGGTGCACAACTCGGAGGCTTCCGTGGCCGATGAGATTTTGGTGGTGCCCACCCGGGCGCTTTTGCCGGAGGAGAAGGATTGGGCCGTGGCGTTTGCGGTTCCCGGGGATTGGGAAGGAGTCAAGCAGGTGGTGACGGTGCACAACCTGCGGGATCGGAAGCATTTCAAGAGGGGGTTTGCGCCTGGCGCGACGGATTCGTACACGATATTTGACGATGCGTTTATTCCGTGGGAGCGGGTCTTCCTTTGCGGGGAGACGATTCACGGCGGTGTTTGTGCGCTTTTGTTTGCTCTTTTTCATCGCCACAGCTATTCGGGATGTAAGCCGGCCTTGGGTGATTTGATGTTAGGAACCGTGGCATTGGCGGCGGATTACAACGGGATTGGCAAGGCGTCGCACGTGCGGGACAAGTTAGCAGAGATTATTCGGGTATCGGAGCTGGGCTATGCAGCGGGATTTACGGCGTCGGAGTTGGGGAAGCCCGAGGTCTACATTCCCGGCATGGGATTTAGCCCATATGGGCCTGGAAGTTACATTCCTCACTCGATCTATGCGAATGTGGGGCGATGTTTGACTGGAGAGGCGGTGTTCCGAGAGGCGGAGATTCTCTGTGATGTTTCCGGTGGGATGCCGGCGACCTTCCCTTATGAAGGAGATTTTGTGAACCCCGAGACCAAGGATCTTTTGTACAAGTACATCACTCGCAACCCGGATATTCATCCCGAGGATGCGGCGCAGTTGTGGCGGTATATCGGGGATGTGATTTGTTCGGCAACCGGGGGGATTCATCTCCTCGGAGCCTATCATGGCGGCGGGTCTCCGATCATGGAGGCCATAGCGATTACGACGCAGTATGATGTAGAAGCCAGGAAGAAGATGGTGAAGAAGCTGGCCGGGATTCAGGATCGCAAACCAGCGCCGGGAAAGTCCAAATAAGAAAGGCTCGTGGGCCAGGCGTAGGTGGCGGGGGACAGCTTATTCGCTTTCTTTAATAAACCAACTAAACCAAGGAGGAAAAAATGATGAGGGGAAAAACAGCGAAGGAGAAAACAGCCAAGGCCAAAACAATGAGAGAAGTGGTGATCGCGGGATATTTAAGAACCGCTTTGTCTCGATCCAGGCCGAATGACCCGGGCCGAGACTGGTTTCATAAGCTCAGATCAGATGAGCTTTTGGCTAAGCTTCTTCCCGAGCTAATAAAGAGGACGGGGATTAAGGCTGAAGAGATCGATGATTTCCTCGTGGGATCGGCCATGGGAGTGAGTGAGCAGTGGACTTACGGTGGCCGTTACCCCATCCTTCTGGCCAATCTGCCTCAGACGATTGCCGCCAAGTTTGTCGACCAACAATGTGGCTCATCCATGGCTGGCATTCATATTGGCTTTATGGAAATTGCCATGAGCTTTGCCGATATTGCGATGGTGGGCGGCATGGAGCACATGACCCGTGTTCCCATGGGTGGAGTCCTTTTGGAAAAAGGGGCCATCTCTCCGAACATGCGTCTTTTTACGGATGAGGCCTTCAAACACTGGGACATGATGACGACCACCAATATGGGGCTCACTGCGGAAAAACTTTTCACCCTAAGGGATTTTTCCAAAGAAGATATGGATCGCTGGGGAACTCGCGCCCATCAACTGGCCTCCAAAGCTCAGAAGGAGGGATTTTTCAAAGATGAAATCCTTCCTATCGAAGCCGAGCAGGCAGACGGAAAGATGCTTGTCGTGGATCGTGACCAGGCGGTCAGGGATGATGCCACGTTCGAGGGGATGAGAGACCTCAAGCCGGCCTTTAAACCCGATGGAGTCATCACGGCCGGGAATTCCTCCCCCTTAAACGCTGCGGCGACCTCTATGATCCTGATGTCTAAAGAGACCGCTAAGAAGAAGGGGATCCAGCCCATGGCGACCATCCGCTCTATCGGATTCGCCGGAGTGGACCCTACCGTCATGGGGGTGGGTCCTGTGCCTGCCAGCCGTATGGCCTTGGAGAAGATCGGTCTGCAGGCTAAAGACATCGACTACTGGGAGATCAATGAGGCTTTCGCTATCGTCGCACTGAACTGCATCAAGGAGCTGGGTATCGATCCAGACCGGGTGAATGTGATGGGCGGGGGCACAGCCATCGGCCATCCTTTGGGAGCAACCGGGGTCCGTCTGGTAGGCACCCTTGCCCGGATCTTAAAAGCCAAGGGCGGGCGCTATGGACTGGCCAACGCTTGTGTCGGCGGCGGTCAGGGAGTGGCCACGATCATCGAGAGAGAATCTTAAGCGTTGGCTGTCCAAGAAACTTACTCACCTCCAGAAACATAAAATTCCCTTCCCTTTTCAATGCCTGTCTGCTGGCAGGCCGGGAGGGGAATTTAGTTTATTATAAGAAGTCTTCAAACAACAAAAAAGGAAAGGATGAGGCAGGGCCATGAACGTCAACGATATAAAGAACATCTGCGTCGTCGGAGCGGGGAACATGGGGCATCAGATATCTTTGCTCTGTGCCATGCATGGATACAAGACCATCTGCACGGACATTATCCCGGATGTATTAAAGAAGGCTGAGAAATTTGCCGACACCTATCTGCCGGGGCGGGTTGAAAAAGGAAAGATAACCAGGGAGCAGGCCGAAGCGGCGCGAAAGAAGATCTTCTTCACCCTCGACCTAAAGGAGGCTGCGAAAGAGGCCGATTTTGTCATCGAGGCTGCCATCGAGGTCCTCGACATCAAGAGAAAGGTCTTTGCGGATCTGGATCGGCTCACCCCCTCCCACGCCATTCTGGCCACTAATAGCTCGGCCATTGTGAGCTCTCTGATTGCCGACGCTACCAAACGGCCGGCGAAGGTTTTGAACATGCACTTCTTCAATCCGGCATTAGCAATGAGACTCGTGGAAGTGGTGAAGGGCCCTCATGTCTCGGACGAGGCCGCCCAGATCACGATGGAGCTCAGTGAAAAACTCGAAAAGGTGCCGGTGCTGATTAACAAAGAAGTGGAAGGATTCCTCCTGAATCGGATTTTTCGGGTGATCTCGAGAGAAGCCCTCTGGATACTTGAGATGGGCGTTGCCACCGCAGAGGATATCGACAAAGCCTGTGTCTATGGGGCCGGGCATCCCATGGGACCTTTTCGCCTGATGGATCTCACAGGAATCGATCTTCGCTACATCATGTCCATGGAGCAGTTTAGAAAGACCGGCGATCTTGCCGACCTTCCACCTCCGAGTGTCGTGGAGAGATACATTCAGGGACACTACGGGGAAAAGACGGGCAAGGGCTGGTACGACTACTCTAAAAAATAGAGAGCACGGAAATCGGAACCGGAACAAAAAGGGACGGATTGAAAATTCTAAATTCCAATGTCCGAATTCTGAACAAATCCAAAATGCTAAATCTAAGAAGTCCTGCTCAGAACATCGGAATTCTGAATCTCGTTCTGCTTGGAATTTAGGATTTTCCCCAAGCGTTTCGTCTGAATAACTTTCTTGTCAATTTGCGTATCGCTTCATTCGTTGGTAGCTAAGAGCCGAGATAAAGTTGGAAAATAGGGGACTTCAAGCACTTGAATCTGGTGTGATCCAGAAAGATCTCTGCACCTCCTGCGGGGCCTGTCTGTCCCTGTGCCCATACCTGCAATCCTGGCAAGGTAGATTGGTGAAATTGGACAATTGCGACCTCGCCGAGGGACGCTGCTTCGCCAATTGCCCCCGTACCCAGGTGAACCTGGAGACCATCTACCAGGAGGTCTTTGGACAAAGGTATCTCAATATTGAGCTTGGGCTGTTCAAGCAAGTCAAGATGGCCCGTGCTTCATCCCCTGACATTCGAAAGAAGAGCCAGACTTCTGGAGTTGTCTCCGCCCTGATGGAATTTGCCCTGAGAGAGGAATTCATCCATGGGGCGGTGCTGACCCACCGGACTGGGGATCATCTCCCACGCGGAAGGGTGATCCGCCGTCCTGATGAGATTCTTTCCTGTGCAGGCTCCAGCTATGTGGCCGGTCCGACTCTTCAAGCCCTGAATCAAGGCCCCTGGGAGGACACGGAAAGGATCGGTGTGGTAGGAACTCCTTGCCAAGTATTGGCCATGCGAAAGATGGGCGTTTCACCTCTCAAAAAAACCAGCCTCATGGATCGGGTCACGCTGATCGTCGGACTCTTTTGCACATGGGCCCTGACCTACGAACCGTTTATGAAATATCTCAGGAATCGGGTGAATGGCGCTCGGATTCGGAAGCTAGATATTATCCCACCGCCCGAGAGGCTCCTCAAGGTGATTACAGACGATGATCGCACCTGGAATGTTCCAATAGACGAAATTCGGCCCTTTATTCGAACGACATGCGGAATCTGCCTCGATATGACCTCCGAGTTGTCGGACTTATCCGTGGGAACGGTAGAAGGGATTCAGGGATGGAACACTGTGATCACCCGGTCCGATTTAGGGGAGGAGATACTGAGCCGGGCCGAGGCCGCAGGGATAGTGGAGAGTCAGCCCCTACCAAAAGAATATTTGAAGCACTTAAAAGAGGCCTCCCTGTTGAAGAAACAAAGGGCCCTTTTAACACTGAAGGAACGTGGAGAGTTGGAGGATGGCTATATCATCCTTTCCCATGAATTGATCGGACGAATCCTTTCAGAGGCTAAAGAGGCTGGGTCATGAGCGTTCTCTCCCAAGAATCACCCGGAAAAAAGACGCTTTTTATGGGGAACGAAGCCATCGCAAGGGGGGCCATCGAGGCCGGAGTTCAGGTGTGCGCAGCCTACCCCGGGAATCCTTCTTCTGAGATCGTAGGCTCTCTGTCTCAAGTTGCGGGAGAATTGGGACTTTATGTGGAGTGGTCCGTCAATGAGAAAGTGGCTTTAGAGGTGGCGACCGCTGCCTCTTTTGCCGGGCTCAGGGGCCTGACGGCAATGAAGCAGAACGGACTCAATGTGGCTTCAGACTTCCTCTTCAATCTCAACCTCACGGGAAGCAAAGGGGGCTTGGTGGTAGTGGTCTGCGATGATCCCTCAGCCCTCTCATCTACCAATGAAGAAGACTCCCGGCCTTACGCCAAGATGTGTGACCTCCCTCTTCTGGAGCCTTCCACTGTTCAAGAGGCCAAGGAGATGACCCGATGGGCCTTCGATCTCTCCGAAGAGTTGAGGCTTCCGTGCCTGATCCGAAGCGTCACGCGTCTTTCCCATGCAAGAGGCAATGTGGAGCTCGGTCGCCTTCCGAAGAATCGAGCCACTCCCTATTTCGATACCTCCTGCCCAATCATCCCCCAGCCTGTCATGGTGACTCACAAAGGCCTTCACGAAAAAATTAAGATATGCCAGGACCGCTTCGAAGAATCCGCGTTTAACTTCTACCTCGGCCCGGAAAAACCGGAACTCCTGGTGGTCACGTGTGGCGTAGGATGGATGTATACCCTCGAGGCACTCGCAGATATGGGCGTCGCGAACCGGGCCGGAATTGTGAAGCTCGGAACCACCTGGCCGCTCCCTGAATCTTTTCTCACCCAGCACTTGAAGAAGGCAAGCCGAATCCTTTTTATCGAGGAGGTAGATCCCTTCCTGGAAAATAATATCAAAGAGTTCTGTGCCGAAAGGGCTGCCGAGCTAGGAGCAAAGATCTTTTTGGGTAAAGCCTCGGGGAATCTACCGGACATCGGCGAGATCAACCCCGATATCGTCACCAGAGCAATCCAGCAGGTTTTCGAAGTCCCCTATGAGCCCCGGTCCTCGCAATACGTCCAAGAAGCTGCCGAGGCAGTTTCGCTATTCGCTCCGATAAGGGAATTGGGCTTTTGCGCGGGGTGCCCCCACCGTGCAACGTATTGGTCTCTCAAAAACGCCCTAATAATGGATGGCCGGGATGGAATCGTGCTCGGAGACATCGGATGCTACACCATAGGGGTTCGGCCCGCGGGTTTCGAACAGGTGAAGACATGTCACGCTATGGGGTCTGGCGCCGGGCTGGCCAACGGGCTCGGGCAGCTTGAGAGATTTGGTCTCAATCAGCCTGTTTTAACGGTCTGCGGGGACTCCACCTTTTATCACGCAGCCATTCCAGCCCTTGTAAACGCCCGGTATAATCGGTCCAATTTTCTAATGCTCATCCTGGACAATAGTGCCACAGCGATGACCGGGTTTCAGCCCCATCCGGGGACAGGCCGAACAGCGATGGGCCTCGAAGCCCCAGTCGTAGATATTGAGGCCCTCTGCAAAGCCCTGGGAGCCCGGGTGCAGGTGAAGGACCCTTTTGATGTTCAGGATACCACGGAGACCCTATACGATCTTCTTCAAGATCGAGAAGGGATAAAAGTCCTCATCCTGAAACAGGAGTGCGCGCTGGTTCGGGTCAAACGGCTGAAGTCCCTTTACAAGGTCCACGTGGATCAAGAGCGATGCATTGGCCAAGCGTGTGGGTGTAACCGACGATGCACGCGGGTATTCAAGTGCCCGGGATTGGCATGGGATCCGGTCACGGGAAAAGCACAGATCGATGAGGCCATCTGCACCGGATGTGGTGTCTGCGCGGATATTTGCCCTCAATCAGCCATCTTAAAGGAGACCATCTAAGTGGCCCTTCAAAAAGACCCCTGGAACATCATCATCACTGGAGTAGGCGGGCAGGGCAATGTGCTGGCTTCTCAGATTCTTGGCCAAATGCTTGTCCAGCAAGGCTATATCATGACCATCGGCGAAACCTACGGAGCCTCTCAAAGAGGGGGCTCGGTAATGAGTCATATACGGGTCTCGCGACGAGGCCAATTTTCTCCCCTAATTTCTGAGGGTAAGTGCGACCTTGTTATAGGGTTGGAGCCAGTTGAGGCACTAAGGGTTCTGGCGAACTACGGAAACCCAGGAGTAATGATGCTCATCAATACCCGTCCCATTCATCCCATTGATGTCATCGCCGGCAATGCCGTTTACCCGGAATTATCTGTTGTGTTAAGAAAGATTCAGAGATTGAGTCGCAGGGTCTGGACGCTCAACGCCACAGAGATCGGTTTGGAGCTTGGCGATCCCATCTTCTCCAACATCGTGATGCTTGGAGCTCTTTCGGTCCTGGACCTTCTTCCCTTGCGCCGGGAGGAATTCCAAAACGTTATTCAGGAGATGCTCCCTTCCCACAAGTTGCAGCTGAACATGGAGGCCTTTGACAGGGGGAGAGCGGCCGTTCAGGAACTTCCTCCTTGACCTAAAGCTTATGCACTAAGGAGGTGATTGGCTCCGGACGTACCTTTTACGAGAAATATTGACATCCCTCGGAGGATTTATTATTAGAGAGTAGAAAAGAGAAAGGAGGATTTAGAAATGAGTGGGCTAAGCAAAGGGATTCTCATCTCGGCAGTGGGTTTCTTATTTGCCTTGTCGTGCTGGGGAGTTGCTTTTGGACAGGAAATTAGGATTGGCGTGGTCGGCCCAATGAAATTTGTGCAGGGCCAGGACCATTGGAACGGGGCGGTCATGGCCGCCGACGAGATTAACGCTAAAGGAGGGGTATTAGTCGGCGATAAGAGACAGCGGATCAAGCTGTTAAAAATCGATACGAACGAAATGCTGAGTATATCCGACGCAGTGGGCGCTTTAGAGAAGGCTGTTGTGAAGGATAAAGTCAATTTTTTTGTGGGAGGCTTTCGCTCAGAAGCGGTCTTCGCCATGCAGGATGTTGCCATGGCTTATAAGAAGATCTTTATCGGCTGTGGGGCTTCTGCTAATGAGCTTTGCACGCGGGTGGCCCAGAACTACGACGTTTACAAGTATTGGTTCCGGATGACCCCTTACAATTCCACATCCCTTGTCAAAGCAGCTTTCATCCATTTGGGCACTGTCGCAGCCATATTGAGACAATCTTTAAACATCCCCCAGATCAGAGTCGCAGTGGCGGTGGAAAAGACCATGGCTGGGGATGCGATGACTGCGGCGGCCGAAGGTGCCATTCCTAAGATGGGTATGGAAGTGGCAGGCGTTTGGAGGCCCTCTTCGGTGGCCACGGATGTCACGGCTGAACTGTCCGGCATCCAGCGTTCAGGGGCGCAGATCATTTTTACGTTCTTTTCTTCCCCGGTGGGGATTGCGTTTGCCAGACAGGCAGGCGAACTCAAGATCCCGGCCGTTCAGGTTGGCATCAATGTAGAGGCCCAGAAGGATGAGTTCTGGAAGGCAACGCAGGGGATGGGCAACTACGTTATTACGTCGGGCACCTATGCACGCGGGGTCGAGTTCAATGAACTCACAAAGCCTTTTGTTGAGGGCTATGTGAAAAGATTCGGTCAAACGCCGACCTATACCGCGGGTACTTACGAGGCCATTCTCTGTGCCCTCGCGCAGACCATTGAGCAGGCTGGCACACTCGATCCGGATAAGATGGTGTCCGTCCTGGAGGAGCGCGTGTACTCGACCCCTCCAAGCACAATAAAATATATGAAAGATGCCGAAGGCCGACCTCTCCATGACATCACCTTTGGACCGGGGTACGCGACCGGCCTTGCTTGTCAGTGGCAGGATGGTAAGTTCGTAGGTGTCTGGCCTAACAAGTGGAAGGCAACTCCAGAGGCACCTGAGGTCACGTACAAGGGAATCGTTCCTATTAAGCTACCACCCTGGGTTGTCGAAAAGTGGAGGACAAAATAGCGGAAAGACATCAACCCTATTTGGATCGGTACAAATATAGGAAAACAGCCGCGGGAAAAGATCAGGAAGTAATCTCTCTGGGTCGGAATTCTATCGGGTACGCCTTCGGGGTAGGCTTCTCAACACGTTCTTTTCTCATTTACCGTTTTACGGCTTTAAACTCCACTCAAATCTCCGGGATAGGAATAGGAGTCAGATTCCTGCGCGCAGCAAGCATGACCTGCCTGCCCTGCCCTAATGATTAAGTTCAGAACCTGGAGCAGGCAGGTCGAGCTAACTCACGCTAAAATGGATATCTTCCTATCTTGATCACTGAATTTGCGACCTCCCGTCTTAAGGCGACCGTATTCACGGGGGTAAACTGGCTCATTTTCCCGAGGGCAGATAATTGTGTCTTGAGCGCGCCACCCTCAGAAATGGCAGCGAATGCCTGCGTTGCAAAACTCTTTACCCGATCAAAGGCATCATTGACGTGGACATTTACCATGGTCTTCTGGAGTTCGGACTTCTCATCTGTAGACCTTTCCAGTGACTTCAATGCCCGAAGCAGGCCGCTTTCCATGGCGAAGACCTGAATCGCCATGTCGCTCATCAAGCCCATGATCTCCTGTTCCTCTGCCAGCTTCATCATGTACTTTTGAACCGCTGCCCCTGTGACCAGGAGAGTAATCTTTTTTGCTATCTCCACCATTTCCTTTTGCATGGAAAGCTTCCCGTCGTCTTTTTCCACTTTTGCCTGAAGGGTCGGGAGTTCGCTGGCCACCTTCTGCGCCGCATCCAGTATAGGTAGGCGGTTCTTCATGGCCCGTTTGGTCAACATGTCCACGATCGTCATACGATTGATCTCATTCGTACCTTCCCAGATCCGGTTAATCCGCTCGTCCCTATAACCCCGCTCAACGGGATACTCATGAATGTATCCGTACCCGCCGTGGATCTGAACGGCTTCATCTGCGATATAGCCCGCACACTCCGAGCAATAGATCTTGTTGATGGAGTCTTCAATGCTGTACTCCTCAATCCCCCTTGCCATCTGAATCCCAACATCGTCGGCCTGCCGGTCAATGCGCTTGAGAATCAAATCCGTCAAGCCTCCCGTCCGGTAAACCATACTCTCCATGATAAAGCATCGAATCGCCATCTCTCCAATCTTCTGTTTGATCAAGCCAAAATCGGCGATCGGGCTACCGAACTGAACCCGCTGCTTTGCATACGTGACCGCCTCTTGAAGGCCTGCCTTTGCTCCTCCCAGACAGCCCGCACCCAACTGGAAGCGTGCCATGTTCAGAACGTTGAGGGCAACGATATGGCCCCTTCCAATCTCACCAATAAGATTCTCTACAGGGACTTTGACATCCGTGAAGATAACGCTCCTGGTCGAGGACCCCTTCATCCCCATCTTGTTCTCTTCCTCATCCACAGAGACCCCTTCATATTTGCGCTCGACGATGAAGGAGGTGAATTTCTCCCCATTCACCTTGGCATAGGTGACGAAGGTATCTGCAATTCCAGCGTTGGTGATAAATTGCTTCTGGCCGTTCAGAATGTAATATTTTCCGTCAGGGCTGAGCGTCGCCGTGGTCTTGGCATTCAAAGCATCCGAGCCTGCTTCAGGCTCTGTCAAGGCATAAGCAGCAAGGTACTCTCCTGTCGCCATTTTGGGCAGATAACGTTTCTTTTGGTCTTTGTTGCCAAAGAAGACAAGGGGAAGAGAACCGATTCCAGTGTGAGCCCCGCAGGAGGCCTGGAAAGAACCTCCTCCTATAGCCATCTTCTCCCAGACAAGGAGGGAGCTGATCTTATCCAAATCCTGTCCCCCATACTCTTCCGGGATATCTGCGGAAAGGAACCCAAGCTCCCCCGCCTTCTTGAGCAGGCTTGATAGGAGCCCTTCTTTCTTCGCCTCAATATCATCGGCCACCGGTATAATTTCGCCTGTAACAAATTCGGTAACTGCCTTCGCAATCAACTTCTGCTCTTCATTAAAGTCCTCCGGTGTGAAAACGTCCTTAGGGGAAATCGACTCAAGCAGAAACGCACCCCCCTTTATAAATTCTTCCATAATATCCTCCTTTCGATAAGACGAAATAGCAAAATCAATGCAACCCCCTAAGATTGGCCCCCTTACGTAGGGTCATGCGTCGGGTATCGTAGCTTTGGCACCTCATTATCAATGACCAAACATCAATGGTCAAGATCGGGCCTTAACTCCGACCCGGAATTATCAAATTTTCTAAAGTAAACTACCTCCCGGAGCTTGTGAAAATATACACTTATTATACTTCTAATATTTGTTTTGTCAAGTGTCAGTCATTTTCAACCTGGACCACTACCCCATCTCCCTGGGCTAATCCTCCACAGATCGAGGCTACCCCCTTGCCACCGCCCCTTCTTCTCAATTCGTAGATAAGGGTCATCAGAATTCTTGCCCTGCTTGCGCCCACAGGATGACCTATGGCAATGGCCCCCCCGTTGACATTCGTTTTTTGTAAGAGGGCCTCCATCCTCTCGGGATCTCCGTCGGCCAATATCTTCGCGCTTACCAGAGGCATTGCAGCAAATGCCTCGTTGATTTCAATCAGGTCGATTTGATCGAGAGCCGTTTGAGCCTCCTTCAATGCCTTTTGAATGGTAAAAGCCGGAATCGCTGCAATCAAACGGGGAACGGTAGCGGTTGCAACCATACAGAGAATTTTGGCTAAAGGCCTAAGCCCCTTGTCCTTTGCCTTCCTTTCGCTCATCATCAGGATGGCAGAAGCCCCGGTATCGAGTCCTGGGGCATTTCCTGCGGTGACTGTCGGGCTTCCATAGACAAGGGGAAGTTTTGAGAGCTTCTCAAGGGTCGTATCAGGCTTTGGAAATTCATCTCTTTCAAAAACGATGGGGGGGCTTTTTTTCTGGGGAATTTCAAGCCTCATCAATTCCTCGCCTATCTTGAACTTTCCTTCTGAAAAGGCCCTGGCATATTTGATCTGGCTCTGATAAGCCCATCGATCTTGATCTTCCCTCGTGATCCCATACTCCAGAGCCACTTCTCCAGCATCGACCGATACAGGATTGAAACCCTTATAATCCAGGCCATAGAGACAATCCCACAACTCAATGCTACCCAATCTACTTCCCCAGCGAACACCGGGAGGAAGGACAAGAGGAGTACGGCTCATATTTTCGGCACCAACGCCCAAGGCGATTTCAATTTCTCCAGCCTTGATCGCTCTATATCCCAACCTCACGGCTGCGAGCGAAGAGCAACAGGCACGGTCAACCGTAATGGAGACACACTCCGAAGGCATTCCCGCCTTAAGGGTCGCCTGTCTCGCCGGGACATCGGTTTCCAGGGCCACCTCTCCGGGGACAGCGGACCCATAATAAATCTCCTCAACCTCCTCCCCCTTCACATTCGACCTTCTCAAAACCTCTCGGATCACCATGGCACCTAGGTCGATGGAAGGAATATCCTTTAAAGTCCCACCGAATTTTCCAAAAGGTGTCCGAACTGCGCTGACGACCGCGACATTATTCCTTTCCTTCATATCTCCCCCTTTTAGGAAATATCTCGCTGACGATGACTGAATAAAATTATTTTTGAAAGCTGTCAATGTTAAAAGAAGAGCACAATCAGAGGAATGCAGGAGTCATTCCGAATCACCAGGATGTCAAATCCCAAAGTTCCCACCAAGTCATGAATCGAAGTAAATTAATGTCGAAACAGATCCAAAGCTCAATAACTGCAATTCAAGGCATCAGCCTTGAATATGATCAATGCCTTATTCTAAGATAGGTGATGACATCATTGTTCGCTATGAGGGACCTCTGGACAGTTCAGGCATGCTGGAAAGGCTTCGGCCTACTGGATTGCTTTGTGGTATGGGTATGGACAAAGAATCGCTAATGGAGGCTATTATGAAAAAGGGAATGATCATCGGGACGGGTGTTGTTCTGGTCTGGTTTTTGGCCGCGTCTTTCTCATTCGGGGCGGACACGATTAAAGTAGGGATTATAGACACTTACACGGGACCGGCGACGGCTTATACGTTTGACGTTCTCGATGGGTTCAAAATGGCCGTTAACAAAGTGAACGCCAAGGGAGGGGTCCCGGGAAAGAAGATTGAGTTCTTGACAAGGGATGAGAAGTTTAAGCCGGATATCGGTTTAGCGATGGCCAAGGAACTCGTTCTTAAAGAGAATGTGGATGTCCTCATGGGAACGATCAACAGCGCCACAGCGCTCGCCGTATCCGATTTCGCCAAAAAAGAGAGGATTCCTTTTTTTGTCACCTTCTCCAAAAGCGATAAGATTACCGGAGAGCAAGGCCACCGTTACGTCTTCCAAATTACCGAGAACACCTTGATGGCTGGTAGGGCTGCAGCCTTCGAACTCGCAAAAAAGCCTTTCGTCAAGTACTGGATTGCAGGGGACGATTATGAATACGGACACGCCATCTGCGATGGCGTGTGGACCCAATTGAAGAAATTAAAACCGGGAGTGCAGAAGCTCGGCGAATCCTGGTGGAAAGTAGGGGAAACGGATTTTACGCCTTACATCACCGCTATTCTTGCGGCAAAGCCCGATTTTATCATCGTTGCCACCGGTGGTAGTGGAATGGTCAATTTCCAGAAGGCAGCGAAAGCCACCGGATTAGCCCAGAAGGTTCCCTTCTATCAGCATACTGCCATCGAACTTTCCACTCTTGAACCCCAGGGTCTCGACGCCCCTGAAGGAGTTTATGGAACCGCCAATTACCTCTTCTATTATCCTGACACCTCTGAGAACAAAGCTTTTGTAGAGGAGTTTAGAAAAACTTACAACCGGTACCCAAAGATAGGCGCTCTTTATGGGTATGTGACTGGCGTGCTCATTGAAAAGGGTTTTGCAAAGGCAGGAAAAGTTGACAAAGAAAAATTTATCAACGCGGTGCAAGGTATGCTGATCGATAGCCCGGTGGGAAAGTTAGAGCTTCGGGCATGTGATCACCAACTCATGCTGCCCATGTTTTTCGGTGTGACCAAAAAGGTCCCTCAATATCCATTTCTGATCGCTTCCGATATCGTGATCATCCCGGCTAAAGACTACATGCCGACATGCGAGGAGATCAAAGCCCTACGCAAATAACTTAGCAGGCTGCACCTTTCAGGGGCTTCCATCCCAAGGGCGGGAGCTCCTTTTAAGGAGAGTAGGATTTGGAATTCTCATCATCGATCTGTCCCCCCGAAATTTTATGTCAGATCCTTGTAGGCCTGAGCCGGACGACCATTCTGTTTATCGTCGCATCCGGCTTGACCCTCATTCTCGGGGTGCTCCGGATCCCGAACATTGCCCACGGCTCTCTCTATATGATCGGAGCCTTCATCGCATTCAGCGTCTCCAAATGGTTTGGAGGGGGCGCAACGGGTTTCTGGATGGCGGTGGCATTGGCTCCTTTTGCGGTAGCCCTTATCAGCCTTGTCGTAGAGAGGGGGATCTTTGCCCACCTGTACGAAAGGGAGCACCTGATGCTTCTTCTTTTAACCTTTTCGCTCGCTCTCATCCTTGGTGACCTTGTAAAAATGGTATGGGGTGGAGAATACAGGACGGTCCAGCTGCCGGGTTCCTTCAAGGGACCCGTCCCTCTCGCGAGCCTGCCCATTCCCATTTACAACCTATTCCTGGTCGTCATCGGTCCCGTGGTCGCATTGGGTCTCTGGCTCCTTGCGAACAAGACAAAGATAGGAAAGATTTCTCGGGCAGCGGCAGTCGACCGGGAAATGGTGGGTGCCGTGGGCGTGAATGTGAGCTGGGTCTTTGCTATTGTCTTTGTGATCGGCTGTTTTCTTGCAGGGATGGGGGGAGCCCTTGTTTCACCCATCGTGAATATTACCCTTGGAATGGATCACACGCTCATCATTGAAGCCTTCTTGATCGTGATCATAGGCGGTCTTGGTAACGTATGGGGAGCGTTATTAGGCGCTCTGATCTTCGGGTTAACCCAATCCCTCGGCATCTTGATCTGGCCCCAGTTTGGAATTGTTTTCCCTTATGCTGCGGTGGTCACGGTGCTGATTTTCCGGCCCACGGGATTGCTGAAATCGACCTGGTGAAAAGAGGTCTCTCTTGATGAACAAGAATGTTCACGGAAAAGAATTCTGGCCAGTGCTGATTCTTTTCATTCTTCTTCTTATCCTTCCTCTCTTCCTAACCCGGTTTTACATCTATCTCTTGGCACTTATCTTTGTGAGCGGGCTTGCAGCCATGAGCCTCAACCTCGTTCTGGGCTATGGAGGGATCTACCAGTTTCACCACGCCGTCTTTTATGGTGTGGGAGCCTACGGTGCCGCCCTCACGATCACGAAGCTTGGCTATTCCCCGTGGATCGGATTCCTGGTCGGCCCCTTGCTGGCAGCGTTTCTCTCTCTTGTCATGGGCGCTATCTGTGTCCGTTTATCCAAGTTATACTTTGGAATGCTTCAGATATCCTTAGGATCGCTGGTGTGGGCGATTGTCTATCGATGGTATTCGTTTACCGGCGGCGATGATGGTATTCATGGGGTTTCAATGCCAGCCCTCATTGGCTCTACGAAGGGTTCTTATTATTTCGCTCTGTTGGTAACAGGAGCTTGCCTGATGACCATGTACTTTATTGTAAAGTCTCCCTTCGGAAGCACCCTTCAGGGAATTCGGGACAATCCCGTGCGCAGCGAAGCCGTGGGGGTCAATGTCAGGCTCCATCAGCTTGCTGCTCTTGTCATCGCCGGTTTCTTTGCCGGCGTGGCCGGGGTTCTCTTCGTCGTCGTTGACAACTCTGCTTTCCCCGACATGCTCTTTTGGACCCTCTCACTTGAGATCCTCATCATGTGTCTCCTCGGCGGCTGGCTTACCTTTTTAGGGCCGATGCTCGGAGCGGCCATCATGGTGGCCCTTCGAACCTTTGCTAGCACCTTTACCGAATACTGGACGCTCATTCAGGGAATCATTCTCATGCTCGTCATTATCTTCCTGCCGGAGGGAGTGCTCGGGTATGTGAACGCAAAATTCAGACAATTCGGAGATGTCACCTCCGGAGGAAAGGCATAGATGCTGCGGATCGAAGGGATTCAGAAATCTTTTGGCGGCTTCATGGCGGTCAACGGGGCGAATCTGGAGGTGCAGAAAGGTGAGATTGTGGCTGTCATCGGTCCAAACGGAGCGGGGAAAACAACTCTTTTCAACCTGATCACGGGAATCCTTAAACCAGACGCCGGCAGGATTATTTTCAAGGAAGAAGAGATAACGGGTCTGCCCGCCTACCGAATTTGTAAGAAAGGGGTGAGCCGATCCTTTCAGGTCGTCAACATATTTTCCCGGTTGACCGTTTTTGAGAATGTCCAGATTGCTGTGCTCTCAAGACATGGAAAGACGTTTGACCTCTTCTCCCCTTCAAGAAAACTCCTGATTGAGGAGACATCGGATATTTTGGAAAGTGTCGGCCTGACCGGCAAGCGGCACTCCGTGAGCGGATCGCTTTCTCACGGCGACCAGAAGGCATTGGAGATCGCCATCGCCTTAGGAGGTCATCCGGAGCTTCTCATCCTGGATGAGCCCACGGCAGGCCTGTCCCCTGAAGAAGCGATCCGCTGCATCGATCTGACTAAACGGTTGCCCGCCGACCTGGGCCTGACGATTCTCTTCTGCGAGCACGATATCGAACTGGTCTTTGCCATGGCCAATAGGATTATGGTGATGGTCCGCGGGAAATCCATCATCCAGGGACTTCCGGAGGACGTCAGGTGCAATAGAGAAGTTCAGGACGCTTATCTCGGCGAGAGTGAGAGTGGAATTTGCTTAGCGTAAACCAGATCCATACGTTTTATGGCCTGAGCCACATTCTGTTTGACGTCTCTCTGACGGTTTCTCAGGGTGAGATTGTTGGGTTACTCGGAAGGAATGGGGCGGGCAAGAGTACGACCATGCGGAGCATCATGGGACTTACTCCCTCGCGACAAGGGACGATCACGTTTAAGACGGAACCAATTACGAGGGAGAAGCCCTTTTTGCTCGTTCGGCGCGGCATCGCCTATGTCCCTGACGACCGGCGCGTCTTTTCGGATCTCAGTGTCGATGATAATCTCGAAATCACCTTCAAGAGAAATGATGATTGGAACAAAGAGCGTGTTTATGACCTCTTCCCCGTCCTTGGAGAAATTAAATCCCGAAGAGGTGGAAATCTGAGCGGTGGGGAGCAGCAGATGCTTGCGGTTGGGAGGGCATTGATGAGCAGCCCTGAACTCCTCCTGCTGGATGAGCCAACAGAAGGTTTGGCGCCTCTGATTGTAAGGGATCTTGAAAGACAGATCGTCAAGCTAAGAGAGGCCGGGATCAGCATCCTCCTTTCGGAGCAGAATGTGAAGTCCGCCCTAAAGCTGATCAGCCGGGTCTACGTAATTGATAACGGGCGGATACGGTATGAGGGGTCCCAGGCGGATTTCGAAGCGAATGAAGAAATCAAGAAGAAATACCTGATGGTTTAGGATTTACCCGACAAACCCTCTCACCCTCTCTTCAAACATTTGATTCAAATGTCTGCTGCTCTCGGGCGTCCAGCCAAAAACCCTTTCCCAGACTTCCTTGCTTTCCATACACAGATAGACAAAGAGGCCCGGGTCGGCTTCACTCAGCCAGCCCGCCATTTTTCGATACATGTCCACACGAATCTCTTTCAAGTAGCGGAACTTGCCGTCTCTTCCCGGAAACAATTCTCCCAGGAAGACTTCGGTTTTCGGAAACCGTTCCTCCGCAATCGCCTTGAGCTGAGGCGGGTAACGAAATCCTCCCAGGCTGATCCAGACTATCCTTCTGGGATCGATCTGTTTGAAAAGTTGATAGATCGTCTCCTGGTATTCCTTCTCCCATCCTTCATGGTAAAGGATCGGATCAAAATGAAATCCCAATGGATAGCCCTTTTCCTGACATCTTCTTGCAGCATCAACCCGCTCCTTCAACGGAGCCGTCCGCATTTCTTCCTCTTCAATCATCCTAGGAGGATTGAGCGACCAGGAAATCACTGTTTTCCCCCGATGATCCAAACCGAGGAGGGAATCGATATTCGCCGATTTGGTCTTCAGTTCGAGAACTGCCTTTTGGCGCTTTGAAAAAAAGTCAATCAGAAATTGTGAGACCGGGAAGATGGACTCCAGAGCCAGGCTGTCGGAGAGTTCTCCTGTCCCCAACCGAAGGAGGGATGACTGATCCCTTGAAAGAAAATCATTTATCTCTTCAAGCAGGTCATCCCAGTTGGTGTAAAGGGTTAGGAACGGATTGTTCAGGTATCCTTGAAGGACACAGTAAGAACAATCCATCGGGCAATTGGTGACAGCATTGATCACATAGTACCCGCAGCAGATATGATTGGACGTTCCGGGACAGGGCTTCAGACGCCTTCCATAAAAGTGGGTAATCAGGAGATGTCTCTTACCGATGCCGATAGGATCGGACATGGAAGAAAACTGTTTGATGAGATACCGCTTGTCTCGGATTGTCTCCACGGGAATATTGGGTAAGGCTTTAAGAATGGTTTCCGAGACCGGATCTTTTCCAGCCTTTTCATCGAGATAGATTTTTTCAAACTGAAGGGGCAACATTCTCTAAGGCCGAAAATTCCAAATGTCAAAGCTCGCACGAAGTGATGAACCGAAGGTGAATCAAGTTCAAATCAAATCCAAAACTCAACCAAGGTGCCAAACCAAGTTCGGTATGGCCAGATCGTTATTCTGAACTCGCTTCAGAATCTCATTTTTGGATTTGGCATTCCTTTGGCATTTGAACTTTGAAATTTGACATTTCTAATCCTTCTGAATCATCTCCCTAAATTCCTTCTTATCCACAAGTTGAGATAGGGTAGAGAGCGCCCCCCTGTACTCTTCCATGCTTTCAAATTGAAATTCGATCTTCAACCCCTTTCCCTCAAAAAAGGGAGGATGGTGAAGCGAGACGTTGGGAGGCAAATTCAGGTCTTTCCTCTTTCTCTCAAAGGTTTTCTCCAATTGATTCAGCTCCGGATAGCGGAGGCCGGTAAGCACCTTCTTTACACGCTCCGTTTTCTGAGATGGGGTAAGTTCCTTTTGAGAGAGGATAGCCTGAATTTCAGGCTGCCCGGCAATCTCTTTGAGTCTCGCATGGATTCTCCGGGAGATCTCCTCCAAAAGGGTGAGCAGCTCTCTTAGGCGATTCTCGCCCAATTTGAGTGGAGAGATGAGAGAAAATAGCGCCATTCGATCATCGGGAGTTAGAGCGGATAGTCTTCGAATGTTCGCGCGAGAGACCTCCTGTTTCAGTACATAGGTTTTAATTTCGTCCTCCATCCGGGCGAGGGAGAGAAAGGTGCTTAAAATTTTTTCATTAGGCTCGAGAGAGAAAAACGGAAGGAAGGTGTTGATGACGACGGCCCGATGGATTTGAAAACGATGGATCAGCTTGTCCAAGGCGATGGCCTTCTCAACAGCGTTGAATCCACGGGTCGTCAGATTCTCATGCAGGGAGAGAGAAAAGAGCTGGAATTCGTCCATCTCCTTCTCTCCGAACACTCGTGACTCGATCTCCGATTTCCCCAGCTCCTTCATCACAGAAATTCTTCTAAACCCACAGATAATCTGGTATTCACCCGACTTCTCCCTTAAGAGCACAGGCTGGATTAATCCTGCATCTTGGATAGAAGATCGAAGTTTATGGAGATCGGGCAAATAATTGACAGAAAAGGTTTCGTCCAATAGATCAATTTGTTCAAGAGGTATGGTTTGAATGGTTTCCATCTAGTTCATCCTTTTAAAGGTGTCAATCGCGCTGGTACATTCCGGAAGATCACACCTTAAATCCAAATGCCAAAATCCAAATGTCAAATGAATGACAGATGCTAAAATGTCAAAATCCCACTTTTGGGCTTTAGAATTTGAAAATTCCTCTGAACTTGATTCACCTTCGGTTCATCACTTCGTGCGGGCTTTGACATTTGACATTGAAAGATTCGGATCTTTGGACCCGAATCTTATATCTCAATCCCATACCGCCTCATAATTTCCTGATAGCGTCTTCCCTCCGTCTCATTTCCTCTTTTTAGAAAACCTTTATAAAGGACGGAACATTTCTTCTTCATCTCTTTAAGGATCATGCCCCTTTCTTCGGAGCCGATATGGGGCTCCGATAAGAGTTTTTCCAAGGCCATCACCCGGTAGCGGTCATTTCCCCAGGATCTCTGCGACAGCTGGTCCGGGTGACCTCCCCGCTTGATGATCAGTTTACGATTGATAAAAAAGATGGGGAAACGGGCAGAGACCCTGAGCCAGAAGTCATAATCCTCACATACCGGTAGGGCCTCATCAAAGAGACCGGCCTTTGAAAAAAGTGTTTTTCTCTTCAACGCTGAAGAAGGGCTGATGATGCAGAGAGGAAGGCATTTTTCAAATATCCAGCCGGAATATTTCCCATGCTTGAGCATTGGGTTGACTCTTTTACCTTTGCGAATCCAGATCTCATCGGTATAGCAAAGGGGATAATGGGGGTTGTCATCCAGGAAAGCCACTTGAATCTTCAGCTTCCCCTTGACCCACAGATCATCCGAATCCAAAAAGGCGATATACTTGCCCCGGGCGTGAAGCACCCCTTTGTTTCGGGCCGCACTCACCCCTCTGTTCGCGGCGTGCTGGAGCAGCTTGACTCTTCCCCCATATCGTTTCATCTCCTCCGCTGTTCCATCGGTGGAGCCGTCATCGACGACGATCAGCTCCATATCTTCAAAATCTTGAGCCAGGACGGAATCCACCGCCTCTTTCAGCATGGGGAGACGATTGTAGGTGGGAATGATAACGGAAACCTTGGGCATAATAAATATACTGGGGGGTCAAGGATTCTAGGGGTCGAGGGTTCAAGGGTTTATTCTTTGATCTCTTTAATATACCCCTTGGCCCCAGACCCCTTGAACCCTTTTCATTTATAGATTAGGCGGCCCGCCGCGTCTGTTTCTTTAGTCGGCTGATTCGTTTTCTCAAAATTTCAGCCATCTTCAGATTTTCTTGTTGGAGAAGTCCGTCTCTTTTAGCTCTCAGTTCTTTCACCTTCTGCTTTAATTGGGCCACGGTTAGAACAACTTTCTCTTTTTTGGCGACAACCTTCTTTTCCTTCTTGGGCTCCGGCTCGGCAATGCCTTTGGCCGCGCGAATGGCTGTGATCAGCTCCTCTTTTTTCATCGCGTGGACGCCATGGATTCCCGGCAAGCCGAGGGCCATTTCCCTCAGTTCCTTAGCAGTCAACTTTTCTAAGGGTTTCTCCTTCTTTTCCATCTCATCTCCTCCTTTCCTATTCAAAGATGGCAGCGCGCCTGCCTCGCCAGGTGCTCGTCAAGGCGGGCATAGAGCATAGCGCAAAGCGCAACCATTCAATGGAAAATCAGATCAATCTTTCAAAGGATAAATCCCTAACTCGATGGTGACCTCAAACCCTGCCCCCGGCTCCAAATCCAGCGGCCAGTAAAGGAGCAGGCACGAGCCTTGATAGATCCTCTCGAACCCACTCTCCGAAAGCGAAACGGTCTCAACGGGAAAGCGCCAGAGATTACAGTTTCTGTCCGTCTTCAGGACAACCTTCATCTCTACCCATTCGTCAACCAGTTGAATCTCCGAAACATCCTCCAATTCGCCCATGCTCGCCAGCCTTCGATCTTCGAGCTGGTGTCCACGGATATCGTAATAACGATCCGGTGCGTCTCCGGCCAGGAGATTGATATTCAGTTCGATACCGAAGTTCGCTTTTCTCTTTTCCCCTTCATACCCGACTTGATAAGATGCTTTTGCCACCTTCCCCCGGACTGGAATGGAGAAGCTTTTCTCTATCTTGATCGGATCTCTTTTTCCGTTCGTTAGAAGATTCCCCAAACGGGAAAAAAAGACTTCCTGATCCCTTCCCTTTCTTCTTACCTCAATCCTATAGGGCACCTTAATAAAATCCCCTTCTTCCCGATATTGGCACCTTCGAAATGATTCAAAATCCATCGGCTCGGCGATGAAATGGTCCAAGAATGAGGCTCTTCGATAGTCATCGAAATGGAGGTACTGATCCAAACCCTTCTCCCTCGAATCGAAAATCTCATGAATGGTTCTTGCCTTCGTTGCCGGTACCTCGTCCATCGACGCGTGTTCCAGGGATTCCAATAATTTCCCGTGATAACCCTCCTTCCTTCGGGTCAGGGTCCCGAGGATATTGAAGACCTTTGACCGATCATCCATCTCTAGGAGGCTTCCACCCCGGCTACTGAAAAGAAGAACCGTCTCCGTATTCTTTAGAATGACCTCCTCATCTCCATCCCCATTAAAATCCAATCTCTCCGTTTCAATCCATTCTTTCTCTCTGTGTATCTTTCGATCGTAAAGGCCTTCGGCCTTGATTAAGTTTTCATAGATCGCATGGCGAAGGTGGGGAAGATAAAGCCCTCCAAAAACGCCATGCCAGTAAGCATCGTTGCACTGAGCTCGATGAAGATGGTAGAGAGGATCCTGGCTTCTGGGGACCGGCCCTCTTTTCTCATCTCCGATTTTCTCCCGCAAATGGAGGACCCGTTTATGCATATCGTTCGATTCGGGATACTTGGCGAAGAAGTTCCTCCAGAATCCGCCTTTGATAAACCTTCTGATCTTCTCGCCTTCGGGCAACTCCTTCAGTCTCTCCACAACCTTTCCGTACTCCCCCATCGCCTCTGTGGGAAGGCTCCATTCATCCATCTCCATATAAGAGGAACAGGAGAGATAGATCCTCCCGAGCGGTTTTTCACGGACAGCGTAGGCTCCAAGGGGCATGGGCTCGATCCAATCCAGATTTTTCCCAATCAATTCAAAAAAATGTTCCAACCAACCCTCTTCGTAGACCGAATGGTAGGTAAAAGGCCAGATTCCGAATTTCTCACCATCATCCGCAAAAATCCCTGCACCAGAGGATTCTCGAAGCCGGGAGAGATATTCCAAGGTTTCTTCCGGAGGATGAAAGGGGATGATATACCGCAAGGTTTCGCTTCCCGGAAATACCTTTACAACCTTCCCTTCCTCCTCTGTCAAATAGTAGCCGTATAAATCGTCTTCTCTCAATCCGGATTTCTTGAAGTGGTAGTCATCGATGGTAATATATTCCACTCCGGCTTCTACTAAATACTTTGGGAGGTGAGGCTCCCACACCCTTTCTGCCAGCCACATCCCTTGAGGAATCGCTCCCACTTCTTCCTCAATAGTTTGGGTGAGCCTTTTGATCTGCCCGACTTTATCCTCGTCGGGGATGACAGCCAGAATCGGTTCATAATATCCACCGGTCATCATCTCCAGTTGCCCTTTGCTGACCAACTCTTTCAGAGTTTCAAGGAATTCCGGGTGATGATCTTTAAAAAAATCCAAGAGGACTCCTGTATAGTGAATGGAAATCTTCATGAATGGATATTTCTTAAGGACTTCGATGAAAGGGAGATAAGCTCTCTCGTAAGCATTTTCTAAGACATGAAGGAAATTTCCAACAGGCTGATGATTATGGACACAAAAAAGAAAAGCAACCTTCTCCATAAAAAGCTAATTTATATGATTTTCTAAACCAAATCAACTCTGAATGGCCGTATCAATGCCAAAGGACAATACGAGAAGAAAAGGAGGGGTTAACCCTTTAGTTAGCCCCTCCTTATTTTGGCGGGAGCGACTCCGACCTTGAGTCGGGACAACCTTCCCGTGTCACACTCGAGACGCTCTAACCAACTGTTCAATGTACTCCCGACTTTTCATGCGCTTTATCTGCTTCTCCCGTTTCATAGCTTCGCTTCTCGTGCTGACGACTTCCCGATGAGTCAACTTCCAAGGCACCTTGCTTGCAGTACACGTGCCCCGTCGCTCATTGTGCCGTTTTAGTCCTCCTCTATATCAGAGGTGTGTGCCCAATGTAGTAACTGCCGTCCCTTGCGCTCTGCAATATGTAAATCCAATACTCCATTACTCACTAATAAAAAGCCCCACCAACAGGTGGGGCTTTTTATTCTGGCGGGAGCGACGGGGCTTGAACCCGCAACCTCCGACGTGACAGGCCGGCGCTCTAACCAATTGAACTACGCCCCCTTTAATAGTTCGGAGTTCTGAGTCAAAATCTTAAAGATAAAAATAGTTACTTGACCTCGTAAATCTTAACTCTACACTCATAATTCATTTTGCTTTTGGCAAAACGCGAATGGTAGGCGGAACAGGGATTGAACCT
>Ga0187784_10000588_pt1 | contig 27035 bp, 18 predicted proteins | sample 1015_SJ02_MP15_2_FD_132964 | JGI IMG/M metagenome (GOLD analysis project Ga0187784, IMG submission 132964) | Tropical peat soil microbial communities from peatlands in Department of Meta, Colombia - 1015_SJ02_MP15_20_MG | ecosystem: Environmental > Terrestrial > Soil > Wetlands > Peat | place... | reverse complement strand
CGGAGGCAGGTGCGAGCCTTTGCGTTCCCACAAAACCAGCGTGCCCTTGGCGTAGGTGATCGGCGTGGTCGAGTCGGCGCTGCCCGCCGCATCGGCCAGCCCGTCACGGACGAGGCGCTTGGGGTAGCCCAGGTCCGCCGATAAGAACAGATCGAAGGGCGCGCCATTCTCGATCTCCGTGGTGAGCATGGCCGAGGCCTGGTACGTGGCCTCGGCGTGAATGCCCGTTGCGTGCTGAAACTCATCGAGGATGGGCGGTAATACCGGCTCCAGATCGGCAGCGGCAGCCACGCGCAGCGGCGTTTGCGCCGGCAGCCCAGCCTGGGCCCTCGCCGCCGCGACCAGCAGAAACGCAATGAGGACTGGCCCAAAGCTCTTCATCCCCGACACCGGTCGGGGCTTCATCTTCAATCCGATCACTGCAACACTCGCCCCCGCACTGGTAGGCTAACACTAGCAACGAGACCGCGGCTTTCGATCATCGACCGGACGCGTGCGTAGCTTCCGCACGATCAGACTGTCCGTTTCTGACTCCAAAGCACGCCGCCTCAGAGACCGGTATGGACGAAAACTTGCACCAGTTACGCTGCTTCGGTTGCGGCAGCCGGATTGCTGGCGCCGAGGCGCAGCCCAATTTTCGCTGCGCAGTTTGCGGAGACCTGTTCGAAGTCGATTATCCCGGCTGGACGCAGCGCGAAGGCCCGAACCGTCCCAATCCCGGGGCGCTGAAGTGGCTCTGGAGAGAGCGGCGCTGCTCGGCTGAGGCGCTCGATCAATCCGGCGTGTGGCGCTTCCGCGAGCTGCTGCCCATCCTCGATAACTTCGGCAACGCGATTTCTTTGCGCGAAGGCAACACACCGCTCTATCGTCTGCACCGCGCCGCCAAGCGCCTCGGCATCGATCAGCTCTACGCCAAGCACCAGGGAATGAATCCGTCGGGATCGTTCAAGGATACGGGCATGACGGCGGCGCTGAGCGTAGCCCGCGAGCGGGGTTTCGAGTGGGTGGCCTGCGCTTCGACCGGCAATACATCGGCCTCAATGGCGGCCTACGCCTCGCGCGCCGGGATCAAAAGCCTGGTGCTGATTCCCGAGGGCAAGATTGCGTGGGGCAAGCTGTCGCAGGCGATGGATTACGGCGCCGTGACGCTGCAATTGAAGACCGATTTCGACGGATGCATGCGCGTGCTCGCCGAGATCGTCCGGCAAGCCCCGATTTATCTCCTCAACTCAGTCAATCCGTACCGCCTGGAAGGGCAAAAGACGCCGGCAATCGAGATAGCCGAGGCCTTCGACTGGAATGTGCCCGATCACGTGATTGTCCCGGGCGGCAATCTGGGCAACAGCTCGGCCCTGGGCAAGGGATTCCGCGAGCTGCGCGAGTTGAAACTGGTCGCTCGCCTGCCGCGTATCTCCGTTATCCAGGCCGTCGGCGCCAATCCTTTGGTTCGCAGCCTCACAGAAACTCAGGGCGCCGTGTTGGAGCCCGTCGAAGCGCACACGCGCGCTACGGCCATTCGCATCGGCAACCCCGCCTCGTGGCGCAAGGCCGCACGCGTGGTCCAGGAGAGCGACGGATGGTGCCTCGATGTCACCGAAGCCGAGATCGCCATCGCCAAAGCGGAGTTAGGAGCGGAGGGCCTGGGCTGCGAGCCGGCATCGGCCGTGACCTTGGCCGGACTCAAAAAGCTCCGGGCGCAAGCGTCGATCCACTCGGGCCAGACGGTTGTGCTCGTCTTGACCGGCCACACGCTGAAGGATGCCGACTATACCATCGACTTCCACCGCGGCACGCTGCTGAACGATGAAGAAAAGGCGGGTCTGGAACCGGAGATCGATGCGCTCCGGAGAGATGCCATCACCGTGGATGCTACGCCGGCAGCGGTGCTGGACGCGCTAAAGGGCCAAGTGGGATGAACGATCGGAGCAAGGCTGGCAGATTTCGGCTGCGGCTCCCTGCGACTTCGGCGAATCTGGGTCCGGGCTTCGACGCCGTCGCAGTGGCGCTGGATTTCTTCCTCGAAATCGAGGCCGAGCCAGCGGAGAAATTTTCCATCGCCGCTACGGGACGCGACGCGGATCGTTGCGCGCGGCTCGAAGAGAACCTGATTCTCGAGACCTACAAGAAGCTGCTCGTCGAAAACCATCGCGAGCCGGCGCCGCTGGCGATGCGAATAGCGAACGCAATTCCCCTCGGCATGGGCTGCGGCTCGTCGGCGGCGGCGCGGCTGGCGGCCATCGCTCTGGCCAATCGTTTCGGCCAACTCAACTGGGATACGGATCACATTCTCGAAGCGGCCTACGCACTCGAAGGGCACCCGGACAACGTGGCCGCCTGCTGGCTGGGCGGATTCGTAACCGCCGCGCCAGAAGGAAAAAGCGTGCACGTGGCGCAAACCGACCCGCCGCAGGAGTGGCGGGCAATCGTCGCGCTGCCGGCCGAGCCGCTGGCCACCAGCAAAGCGCGCGCCATGCTGCCGGCGAGCTATCCGCTCCAGGACGTGGTCGCGAATATCCAATCGGCGGCGACGCTCGGGCTCGCATTTGCCCAAGCGCGCGGCGATCTGTTGCGCCTGGCGATGCGCGATCGCATCCATCAGCCATACCGCACTCCCTACTGCCGGCTGCTCCCGTTGCTTCTGCCCTTGGTCGGATCGAATGGGATTCTGGGCGCGGCTTTGAGCGGCGCAGGCCCCGCGGTGCTGGTCGTCGTCGATCGGGAGAGCCACTTGGAGGCTGCGTCGGCGGCCATCGCCAATCTGGCTCAAAATCGCACCGAGATGGAACTGCTAAAGTGTCGCTTTTCCGGGGCCGGAGCAGCGCAACTCATTGAAACAAAAGCCGGTTAACTTTACAGAAACATCGAGAAGAGCGCAACCGGCGCGTTATCAGCGAGTTACCTATGTTATCTACAAGAGTAGTCATTCGATCGGCGATTACTGCAAGAATTACCTAAGTTTGCTTGCTCTTTATCGATTAATTAACTACATTTTCTGCGTGAGCAGTTCTGGGGGAGGGCTGCTCTAGCGCCCGAGATCCTTGAATGGATCCGGGCGCTTCTATTTGATGTGGAGTGCTCCCGCGAGGTGCAAACAAATGTGCGATGCGGTTTGCGCTGGCGGCTCGGAGCGCGCGAGGAACCGTTCAGCCGCCTCACTCCGAGCGCCGGTTTGCGACTTCGACCTTCGTTCATGCATCAGATAGAACGGCCTGCTTCTATACAATGATTGAAACAGGGATTCATAAGGAGAACCATGGCTGGACTGGGCGTCTTGGAAGTGACGGATGCAAACTTCGACCAGGAGGTGCTGCGCAGCGAGCAGCCCGTCCTGGTGGATTTCTGGGCGATATGGTGCGGCCCGTGCAAGGCCATTGCGCCTTATATCGACGGCATCGCCACGACCTACGCAGGCAAGCTGAAGGTTGCCAAAGTCAACGTGGACCAAAACGGCGCCGCGCCTTCGCGCTATGGGATTCGCGGAATTCCGGCGCTGCTGTTCTTCAAGAACGGGCAAGTGGCCGATCAGATGGTTGGATTGCCTCCCAATCCTGCAGAAGCAATTGAAGAGAAAGTGAAGCGCCTGCTGGCCTGACGCCCGCTGAAGATGCGACACCTGGAACGCGAAGGCTCGGCCGTGTGCCGGGCCTTTTCATTGCGCGCTCCGCAATTGAAGGAAACGCCAGGGCCCCGCACCTCTGCTTCGATCCACACGGTTCGCGATGGCCCTACATTCCCCGCCGGAACTGAACAATGCGGCGGCGGTCGCGCTTGGTGGGCCTGCGCGGAGGCAACGTGACGTATTGTGCGAGGGCTTTTCGTTCCTCGGCGAGGTGAAGGCGGGCCAGGCGGCTGGCCTCGGTCTCGCGGTATAGGGTCCGTGCGATGGAAGCCGGGCCGCGCATCGCACTGGTTAGCAAAACCTCGACATCGAACGCGCCGGCGGCGTTCTCAATGTGCAATTTGTCTCCGGCCCGAACCTCGCGTGCCGGCTTGGCCCGCACGCCGTTCGATTGAATCCGTCCCATATCGCAAGCGCGGCTGGCCAGCGCTCGCGTCTTGAAGAACCGCGCCGCCCACAGCCACTTGTCGATCCGCACCGCGTCCATCTGGAAGCTCCTGCAAGCGAAACTATCAGTTCTCGCCGGCGGATTTCCAGATGTACAGATCATTCTCCCCATCGCTGGAGCTCGTTGCCCTGTAAGGCTAAGCCCAAGAGGGCCTTTCCGGCTTGCCCAACCCGTGACGGGAATCACGGGAAACGCCATTCGATCGGACCTACACTCGTTGCCAGTCGAGGAGGGCCTGTTCGATGAACGAAACCTGTCTCAAATGCGGAGCTCATCTCGAAACGGCGTGGGCATTCTGTCCCTATTGCGCGGCGCCATGCCGGCACGATGCCGAGCCCGTTCCGCAGAAACACGAATCCGCGCCGGTCACCGGGGGATTCAGCGGTTTGCTCTTCGGCTTAGTCGCCGCGCCGGTTCTCATTATCGCCGGCGGCATGATCTGCCTTACCGGCCTCGGGATATTCCTGGGCGTGCCGCTGATCGTACTGGGAGTGTGCTCGCCATTGCTTGGCCCGGTGCTGGGATTGAATCAGCAGCGCGGCCAATGCCCCTGGTGCAGCGCGAGAATCGGAAGCGTGGCGCTTTTCGACCGCTTCTCCTGCCCGGCGTGCAGCCAGCGGATTGTGGTCAGGCATCGGGAGATGCTGAGGGCCGAGTAAGCGATTGCGGCGCTGTCGCATCAACGAGGATTGCCAGGAACTCAATACCAGTTCTTGAAGTCCTGCCAGTCGAGAGCATAGGGGCGCACGCGATGGCGGAGCCACAAGTAATGCTGGCGCTCGCTGTCCCTGGCCCATGGCGGATCGAATAGTCCGAGATCCACAACCTCCCCATAAAACTTCCTGTAGCCATCGGGGTTGTTGCCAAGCGTGAGGACAGATTCTCCGGTGTAGCCATTCCATCCCCAATAGAAGTAAGTTTGGTGGCCACTGATGGCTGCGGGCAGGCCGTATTGAGGACCGAGTAAGTTCACTGCACTGGCATCGGCGTAGTTGCCACAAAAGATCGCCGTGCGGGCGCGGATATCGGGCGGTAGAGCGCGATAACGCAAGGCGAACCCCCGGACCAACTCGGTCCAGCCAAAGCGATAAGAAAGGAAAGAGGGCAGCGGGCTGGTGGCCTTCTCTGCTTCCGAAACGGCCAGAAGAAGCCTTGTGTGAGCAGAGTACCAAGCGTATCGATCGGGCGGGAGGATCGTAAGGACGCGGGGCGCGGAGACCAGGCAAAGCATCAGCCCCAAAAGTGCGGAATAGGCAACCGGTGGCCAAATCCGGCGACTGATCTGGGTGAAAGCGACGGCTCCGGCGGCAAACAGAACCGGGTAAATGGGAGCCAAGTAGTAGTGCTTTGCATGGAGAATCATCATCATGGCAAGAAAGACGAGGTAGACGAGCGCGACAAAGCGATAATCCCGTGCGGCGCGCGCAAAACCAAGCCAGACCAACCCGGCGATCCACAATGGCGCCGCGGCGTAAAAAAGAATATCGGCCTGTGCAACCAGGAACTGAATGGGAGGAAGAACTACGTTCTTGTCACTGTGGGCGATGTGGTTCAGGAGTTCGTAAGTTGGAAAACCGTGAATCCACTGCCACACGAAGTTCGGCAGCGAGAGGAGGAATAGCAGTCCGACTCCGGCTGCGCAGCCAGGCGACCAGAGGATGCGGCGCTGTGGGCTGAGCAGCAGACCGGCGAGCAGAGCGATGAGAAAGAACACGGTGGAGTGCTTGTTCTCAATACCTAGGCCGGCCAGAAGACCGAAGAGCAGCCACGCACGGGGACTGGCCCACCCATCGGCAATGCGCAAGACAACGAAGAGGGCGCCCATCCAGAAGCACGGCTCGAAGGAGTTCATAGAAAGGTAGTTAGATGCCGCGAGATATACGGGCGCGGCAAGGACGGCTATCATAGCGAGAATCTGCGCGAGGCGCTTGCCGCCTAGCTGCCAAGCGAGCAAGCCCGAGAGAGCGACATTGATGCCCGCCGCGGCGAAGCTGAAGACGCGCACGCCAACGGGCGAGAGGCCGAAGAGCGTTTCGGCTAGCCGGGCTTGCATGGCGACCAGAGGAGGCGCATCGACATATCCCCATGCAAGACGACGCCCGCAGACGAGGAAGTAGAGCTCGTCCCCGTCGAAGCCGTAGCCGAGATGGAGGCCCCAGAGCGTACTCAAGAGATGAATGAGAAGCGTGAAAACCGCAAACACCGTGGCGAGGAGAAGCGCAGGACGAAGTGGATGGAGCGTGGCAGAGCAGCCGGCTTCGTGCATGGAAACTTTCCTGTTGGATCGTTTACCAAGTATATGTCGCATCCGATCTAGGAAAGCACTCCCAAACCGAAGCTAAATCTCAAGGAACGACTCTGGGTTGATGAAAATGACGCCATATGGTGTCCGCCGTTTTGCGCGAAACCACCGCGGCCAGCGACTCCGCCGTTGCTTGCTGCACGTCGCGCAAGCTGCCGAAGTGCGTCAGCAGACGCTGGCGGGTCTGCGGGCCCACACCGGGAATCTCCAAGAGCTCGGAATCGCGGTCGCGCATGGCGCGGCGCTGGCGGTGGTAGCCGACTGCAAAGCGATGGCTCTCGTCGCGGATGAGTTGCACCAGATGCAGCACGGGCGAGCGGCGGTCGAGAACGATGGGTTCGTCCTCGGCGCCGTGCAGGTAGATGACTTCTTCTCTCTTGGCAATCGACGCCAGCGGCTGCGACGTGAATCCCAGCGATTCGAGAGCCTCGGCCGCGGCGTGAAGCTGGCCAAGCCCGCCATCGATGAGGACAAGCGAGGGCATGGTGGCGGGCTCTTTGCTGCGAGTAGTCTTTCCCTCGGGGACTCTTGATGGCTCCACAGGGAATGTCCCGTTGTCATCCTGAGCGAAGTCCCGCGCCAGCGGGACGGAGTCGAAAGATCTGCGGTTGTCTTTCCCCTCCGAGTCGGCTAGCCCTGAGACAGTCGAAGAGTCCTGCCCTTTCAAAGCACCCTCGTCCTTGTTGCCGTCGCGGATGCGGCGGTAGCGCCGTTCCACGACCTCGCGCATGGCAGCGAAATCGTCGCCGCCCTCCACCGTCTTCACCTTGAATTTGCGATAGGCCGACTTGTTCATCTTGCCGTCTTCCCACACGACCAACGACGCCACGGTCTCCGCGCCTTGGATGTGCGAGATGTCGAAGCACTCGATGCGCCGAGGCAGCTCGGGCAGCATAAGCGCGTCGGCCAGCGCCTCCTGAATGGCCTTGCGCGACGGCTCCAGGACGCGGAAACGCTGCGTGTACGATTGGTGGGCGTTCTGCCCGGCCAAATCGACGAGCGATTTTTTCTCGCCGCGCTGTGGGACCGCAATCTCGACGCGATGTCCGATGCGCTCGGCCAGCATCGCAGCCAGCGCGTCGCGGTCGTCGAAATCCACCGGCACCAGAATCGTGCGCGGCACGTACTGCTGGTCGATGTAGAGCTGCTTGAGCAGCGCAGACAAAACGTGGCCAGCATCGCGAACGCGATACCCGACCCCTGACCCCTGATCCCTCGCCGCGGTCTCCTCGCTCCCTCGCTCTCTCGCTCCCTTGCTCCCTTGTTCCCTCGTCCCCTCGTTCCCTTCTCCCTGTTCCCTGCTCCCTGTCCCCTGTTCCCTTCCCTCCATCGGCTCGGGCAGATCCTCCCAGAAAAACTCCCGCCGGTCGACGATCTTGCCGCCGCGCATGTGAAAGAGATTGACCGCCATGCACCCGTCTTCGAAGTGATATCCGAAGACATCGGCGTCGTCGTCCTGCTCGGCGGTGGCGATGCGCTGCTTCTCCTGCAGTTGGTGCACGGTCGAGAGCTGATCGCGCAACCGCGCCGCGGCCTCGAACTGCTCGGCTTCGGCGGCGGCCATCATGCGCGCGGTGAGCGTCCGCTCCAGCTCGGCGTGCCGGCCCTCGAGGAAGAGCTGCGCATCGCGCACCGCCTGCTTGTAGATCTCCGGCGTGGTCAGCCCCTCGACGCACGGGCCCAGGCAGCGGTGAATGTAATACTGCAGGCAGGCGCGCGGATGGTAGCGCGACAAATCCACCTTGCAGCTCGGCAAGAGAAAGCAGCGATGGATCAGCTCCGCGACGCGATAGGCCAGGTTGCCCGGAAAGTACGGACCATAATACGCCGATCCGTCCTTGCGCAGCCGCCGGGTGACGAAAACCTTGGGGTAGCGGTCGGCCAGCGTGAGCTTTACGTAGGGGTAGGTCTTGTCGTCGCGCAGCAGGATGTTGAAGCGCGGCTTGCGCTGCTTGATGAGGTTGTTTTCGAGCGCCAGCGCCTCGTGCTCGTTGGCGACCAAAATGTAGTCGAGGTCGACGGCCTCGCGCATCAGCGAACCGGTTTTGGCGTTGGCCTGCGAGGCCTCCAGCAGATACGACCGCACGCGCGAGCGCAGATTGTTGGCCTTGCCAACGTAGATCACTTCTCCCTCTGCGTTCTTGTAGAGGTAAACGCCCGGCTGCGTGGGAAGCGTGCGAATTTTCTCGTAGAGATCCATGAGAGGGCCGATACGGGGAGACCCGATGCGCGACGGTTCAATCTCTAGAATACTGGCACGGCGATTAACCGCGGGTCGCACATCGGAGCCGCTTGGGCACGCGCCGGGCGCCTCCGCCGGCCCTCCACGCAACCTGGCAATCCTTACCGCCCTGCGTAAAAATTACACGCCAAGCTGTCGAGCATCGCGCCGGGGCGGTCGGCGCAAGTGATTCATTATGAAAATGTTGCAGGCATTGTGTTCATTGGATAGTCACGTGCTTTTCATCATTGCGGAGAGGAGATTCCGTCCGGGTCGGCGTGCGGAATTCGCTGGGGCCAGATGGACGGAGACGTGAGGACAATGACCATTCATCGATTCGGGTACGTTCTGACAGCCGCGGCTCTCACGCTGTTTGGCTTGACGGGATGCGCGACCAAGAATTATGTGCGCCAGCAGACGCAGCCGTTGATCGATCACACCGACCAGTTGGGCCAAAAGACCGCCGACAACAATCGCACCATTCATGACGTGGACGACCGCGCACAGGCGGGCATCAAACAGGCGCAAGGTACGGCCGATACCGCCAACCAGAATGCGCAGAATGCCAGCCAAGCCGCCAATGCGGCAGACATGGCGGCCAACGACGTGGCCCACCGCGCCGACTCCTTGGATAGCGTTGTGAAAGGGTTGGACAACTACAAGCAGGTGGCGACGGTCTCCGTCACCTTCGGGTTCGACAAAGCCGTCTTGACGCCGGATGACAAGCAGCAACTGGATAATTTCGCCGGCCAACTGGGTTCCGCGAAAAGCTACATCCTTGAAGTGACCGGCGGAACGGATTCGACGGGGCCGGCGCAGTACAATTACGAACTCAGCAACCGCCGCGCCGACGCCGTGGTGCAATATCTGGCCAGCAAATACAACATTGCGCCGCACCGCTTCTACTTGATCGGTATTGGCAAGGATCAATACGTGGCCTCGAACGACACAGCCGACGGGCGCAAGCAGAATCGCCGCGTTCAAGTGCAGCTTTTGTCGAACATGAGCGATAACAGCGTGCCGGCTGCGCGGACCGCTCCGCCCACCGGCCAGGTAGGCAACATGGGAACGCCGCCGCCGGCCCCCGGGTCAGATCTTGAATAGAGCAGACACAGACAACCTCCGAGTGAATTACTGATTGCTGGATCAATATAGGGCAGGCCCAATAGTTAGCGGGCCTGCCCTTTTTGTATCTGCCTCCTCAGTCAAGGACCAGGCTGCGCAAGCTGCTTCTCGTGTTCGGCCCGGACTTCCTTGGCCGTGAACAGCCGCAAAAACGGCGCGCCCTTCGCGGCGATTTCGACGGCAGACCGGCCGTTGGCTTCTTCGCGCTCCACGATGCAGACCACAGCCGCGACCGTCATTCCCGCTTCCTGCGCGGCTTCGATAGCGGCGATCGTCGATGCGCCGGTGGTGCACACATCGTCGACAATCACCACCCGCCCGCCTGCGCGGCAAAACCCTTCGATACGGCGGCCCGTGCCATGCGCCTTCTCCGCCTTGCGCACGAGAAAGCCGTGCAGGAGAGGCGCGCCCGGATGCGATTGCGCCCGCCAAGCGCTGGCCGTGGCCACGTTGGACACGATGGGATCGGCGCCCATCGTCAGCCCGCCAGCGGCATCCGCTTCGATCTTGTTGGCTTCCAGCAGCTCCAGGATCGCGTGCCCGGTCAGCCGCCCGCCCTCGGCATGCAGCGTCGTGCTGCGGCAATCGACGTAGTAGTCGCTCGTTCCGCCGGATGACAGCTTGAATTGCCCCAGCCGAAAGCTGGTGCGGGCCAACAATTCGAGCAGTTGCAGCCTATGAGAGAAATCGGTCATTGAATTTGATTCTATCGGCTGCAGCAGCGGGGCTGAGGCTTTCAACCGCGTTTCGCTCGGCGTCCGGGCTGCGCGACCAGGCTCTTGTGGCGCACGGCCTGGCTGGAGCCGGCAATGACGACGGTCATCCAACCGATGGAAGCACCGAGGAGCATGCCTGCCATAACGTCCGACACCCAATGGCCGTTGGTAATCGTAACTCCGATACACACGAGACCGGCCAGGATGGACACAGCGATGCGCCAGCGCGGAAAACGAAGGCAGGTGATTGTGACGATGGTTAGCGCGATGGTCGAAGTTCCAGAAGGGAAGGAATCCCAGCCCCCGCCGGCATTGAGAAATCTGAACCCGTAGAAATGGCTGGCAAGATAAGTTGGGTCGGGCGATCCGCGACCGCAAATCCGTTTAAGGACAAACTCCGCTGAAATCGCCCAGATGGTTCCGGAAGAATAGAGCAAAGATGTCTGCGCCCAGGAAGCAAGGCGCCTCCCGAAGAGCAGCCATGAGCCCGCACCGAACTGGAAGAAGAGCGCAAGGACAGGAATTACCGCCAAGGGTGCGAGCAGACGATTCAGCCAGGTCCAAACGGAATACGGACGCACATGCGAGTGAAAGAACTCCGCTGCCGGGCGGTCGACGTAGCAGATGCACAGCAGGAGGCTTACGGCGCAAAGTGCTAGCGCCACCAGAAACCGACGATACGCGATCTCGTGTGGCATTCTTGTGGGCAGACCCATCCAACAAACCGGGAGCGAGGCGAGCCGTTGCGGCGCCGGCCCGATTGTTCCTTTGGACTCGCCTTGATATTACATCTTGTCCAAATGCTTGAACCCCCCGGTCCCGATCAGCATCCAGGTGAAAAGCATAAAGTTGTAGCCGGTGTGCACCAGTGTGCTTGCGGCCAGCGAGCGCGTCGCCAGCCGCACCCAGCATAGAACCAGGCTAACGCCCACCAGAAGAAACAGCGGCCAGATGGAATAGCCAGTCTGCTCGGCGTGCATTGCCGCAAACGGCACGCTGGTGTACATAGAGCCAACAATCATCGCAGCCAGCGACCATTGTGGATGGCCGTTACCGGCCACGGGGCGTACAAACTGATCTGCTCTCGCGGGCCTCACGGCCAGCAGTAGCAGTAGCCAAAACATACCCAGGACAGCGAGGGTGATACAGATAAGCAGAGCCCACCATTGACGGTAAATCGCGAACACGACCGCTGCGGGGGTACCAATTGCAGCATCACAGGAGACGCACATTGCCAGGACTGACAGGACGACGCGCACCCTCCGGTCGATTCCTAGGTGCGGTCGCCCAAACAGCGACTCATCGGTCCAATCTGCCAGTGTGCAAAGCGAGGGCAGTAGAAAACCGCGAAATAGCATCTCCTCGAAGAACGGCGCGAACGTGACGCCGAAGCCAAACAGCAACCAGGCCGCACCGGGAGTCTTGAAGGCTTTCTCAATCGGCGTGTTGGTCGGGCTCGGCAACAGATAGCCATTGAGCAACGCCAGAAAAAAGCAGAAGATTGCAAGACCGAACAAGCGCCAGAGAAGGCGGCGCGCGATCTCACCGTTCCATTGCAACCCGGCGAACAGGCTCTCATGCCAAAACAGCGGAAACACAAGACGAGCGAGCCCAAACGTCACCAGATAGATCGCTGCTTCGCTGCCCAGGATGTAGTGAATCTCGATGCCGGCTTGCTCGAACGTCAAAACGCCGAAGAAGTGGAAGTGAGCTCCCACGAAAAATAGAATCATCGCGACGACAAATCCGAGGCCCAGAAGAGGGACGAGCAGGAGAACGTGGCCGAGATTGGGAATCCGCGCGGGCCGCTTGACTTCGGGTTGGGACCAGGATGGGAATTGTATCGCGCCGTCGAGAGGCGGCTGGCTGCTCCCGGGCTGCGCTGCGCTTGGAACGGGAGCCGATTCAAGCGGCGTGGCTGCTCTCGGCTCTGCATCCGTGGACGCGGCCGGAATAGCGCCTTCAAGAACGCCGGAATCCGCCTGGGCCCAGCTTTCCGGGTCGTACGCGCGATCTTCGAATGGGTCGCTCATGAGCGTCTTGCCTTCCGGGGGCGCGAGGCAACCGGTTCGTCTGTTAGATGCCTCAGCCGATTCCGAGCTTCGGAAGCGGGCGTTGCACCCGGTCGTCCCGAGGGAGAGCGTTCGTGGGTTGCGCCATTCGACGTCGCCGCGGCAATCACTTCGCCGTCCAAATCCACCGTTGCGAGGCGGCCATTCTCCGATTTGTAGTAGCGCCTGAGAAACTGACCGGTATAGGAGCCCGGCGTCGCCGCAATCTTTGCAGGGCGGCCCTCCCCCACCACGCGGCCGCCATCCTCTCCGCCCTCCGGCCCCAGATCGATCACCCAGTCGGCGTTGCGGATCACATCCAGATTGTGCTCGATGATGATGACCGAGTTGCCAAGATCGACGAGCCGGTGCAATACCTCTAGCAGTTTGCGCACATCGTCGAAGTGCAACCCGGTGGTCGGCTCATCCAGCAGGTAGAGCGTCTTGCCTGTCTGGCGCTTGGAAAGCTCCCGCGCCAATTTCATGCGCTGCGCTTCGCCGCCCGACAAAGTCGTCGCGCTCTGGCCCAGGTGCACATAGCCCAGGCCGACGTCGACCAGCGTTTGCAGCTTCTGGCGCACCTGCGGCACGTCGGCCAGCAACGGCAGCGCATCCTCGATCGTCAGATCGAGCACGTCGGCGATCGAGTGGCCGTGAAACTTTACGGCGAGCGTCTCCTGGTTGTACCGGCGGCCGTTGCACACCTCGCACTGCACGTAGACATCGGGCATAAAGTTCATCTCAATGCGACGCTGGCCGTCGCCCTGGCAGGCCTCGCAGCGGCCTCCCGTCACGTTGAAACTGAAGCGGCCGGGCTTGTAGCCGCGTTCGCGCGCCTCGGGCAGCATGGCAAACAGATCGCGGATCGGCGAGAAAACCTGCGTGTAAGTGGCCGGATTGGAGCGCGGCGTGCGCCCGATCGGCGACTGGTCGATGCGCACAACCTTGTCGATCTGCTCCGCGCCGAGGATTTCATCGTGCGCACCGGGCTCCTCGCGCGAACCGTAGATCGTTTGGGCGAGCGAGCGGTAGAGAATGTCGTTCACCAGCGTGCTTTTGCCGCTGCCGCTTACGCCCGTCACCACCGTCATCACGCCCAGCGGAATGCGCAGGTTCACGTCTTGCAGATTGTGTTCGCGTGCGCCGGCGACGGTAAGCCATTTGCCGGTGAGAGGGCGCGGCTTGGCGCGCTGCAGCATGGTCGCGGCCCCGCTCAAATAGCGGCCGGTGAGCGAAGCTGCTGACGCCATTATCTGCTCCGGCGTTCCTTCCGCGACGACGTTGCCGCCCAGCCGCCCGGCGCCGGGACCGAGATCGAGCACGTAATCGGCGTGGCGAATCGTCTCTTCGTCGTGCTCCACGACGAGCACAGTGTTGCCCAGATCGCGCAGCCTCTCGAGCGCCTGGATCAGGCGGTTGTTGTCGCGCTGGTGCAACCCGATCGACGGCTCATCGAGAACATAAAGGACGCCGCGCAGCCGCGAGCCAATCTGCGTGGCCAGCCGGATGCGCTGGCCTTCGCCGCCCGAGAGCGTCGCTGCATTCCGATCCAGCGAAAGGTAGTTCAAGCCAACGGCGCAAAGGAACTCCAGCCGCTCGGCGATCTCGCGGCGAATGCGCTCGGCCACCAATGCCTCGCGCTCGGTAAACTGCAGGTTGATGGCCGCGGAGAGCGCGCGGTTGAGCGGCAGCGCGGTGAAGTCGGCGACTGACATGCCGCCAACCTTCACCGCCAACGACTCCGGCCGCAGGCGCTTGCCGCGGCAAACCGGGCAGGGCGCAGCCGACATGAAGCTCATCATGTACTCGCGATAGCCCTCGCTGCGCGCCTCTTCCACGTTGTCGCGTAAGTACGCCAGAATTCCATGAAATCCTGTGCGCGGCGCCTCGCCTTTGGGAGGGCCGTAGACGAGAATGTGCTGCTGCTTCGCCGGCAAGTCTTCGAAAGGAAGCTTGAGGTCGATCTTGTAGCGCTCGGCGGCGAGCTGAATCGATTTGGCGAGATACTGCGACGTAGAGCCGGGTCCGAGGCCGCCGTCGAGCAACGGCTTGGACCAGTCGGCGATCACCTTCGCGGGATCGAAGTCGTAGAGCGAGCCGAGGCCGTGGCAGTTGGGACAGGCGCCGAAGGTCGAGTTGAACGAGAAGCTGCGCGGCTCGAGCTTGGGCACGTCGAGCCCACAGTCCGGGCAAGCCATCGAAGATGAAAACAGTTGCTCGGGCGCGGAGTTGAAAGCGGCCAGAACTAGCCCGCTGGCCAGTTGCAACGCCTTGGAAACGGCCTGTTCGAGGCGTTTTTCGACGGAGGGCTTGGCGGAAGATCCGGTGGGTTGGGGTTCGTGGCCTCCCACCCTTTCCGCTGAAAAACGCGGAAAGGATGGGGCGCCCTCGAATTTCAGCAGAATGCGGTCGACAATCGCCTCAATGGTATGGTTCTTGCGGCGGTCCAAACCGATCGGCTCGGCGAGATCGCGCACCTCGCCATCCACGCGGGCGCGAAATCCTTGCTGATCAATCTGATCGAGCAATTCCTTAAACTCACCCTTGCGCCCGCGCACAATCGGCGCCATCACGGTGACGCGCTCGCCCCGGCCCACCTCGACAATGCGCTGCACGATCTGCTCCGCCGTCTGGCGGGCAATCGGACGGCCGCAATTCGGGCAGTGGGGCACGCCAACCGAGGCGTACAGCAGGCGTAGGTAGTCGTAGATCTCCGTAATCGTGCCCACCGTTGAGCGAGGACTGCGGCTCGTGGTTTTCTGCTCGATGGAGATGGCCGGACTGAGGCCCTCGATGGAATCGACGTCCGGCCGCTCAATCTGGTCGAGAAACTGGCGCGCGTAGGCCGAGAGGGTCTCTACATACCGGCGCTGGCCCTCGGCGTAGATGGTGTCGAAGGCCAGCGAACTCTTGCCGGAACCCGAAAGCCCCGTCACCACGGTAAGCGCGTTGCGGGGAATGCGGACGTTGATGTCGCGCAGGTTGTGCTGGCGCGCCCCGCGTACCGAAATTTGCTGAATCGACATTTTTGGGAATACAAAAGCGGCGGGTGCTGCCGAAGTGTTATTGGCTGGAACGGGCAGCCGAAGAACACTATGGGGGTATTTTAGTGGTTAACAGAAAACCGGGTCAACGCAGCGCAGCTTCTGCGACAATCGCAGAGGCGATGGCCCGATTGGCCCACATTTGATTCATTTCCGGGCATTTGGATTTGCCCATGATCGCCACGGTTGCATTTCACTCTTTGGGATAACGGCGATGACGAGTTTGTTCGATCTGGCCACACTGATTTGCGCATCCTTCGGCGCAATGGTTTTGGGTATCTTTGCTGCGTTTGGCGCACTGCGCCTGTGTTTTGCCTTGATACGCCCTCAGCGCTCGCAAGCGCGCGTGAAGCCGCAGGCTGAGGCCGCGCGGGTCTCCGAGTCCCTTCCATAACTGGCTATTGCGGGTTCGGCTGCTGAGCTTGCTGAATCTGCTGCTGGCGCTGCTGCAGCTCCTGGATCGCTTGCGGCGATCGCATCGGCACCCCTCCCGGCGGGGGCGCTGCCATCCCGGCAGGCGGCTGAGAGCCCTGCTCCACTGGCGGGGGTTCCGGCTGCTGCGCCTCCTGTTCAACCTCCGTATCCTCGTCGCTGGCTGGGCCCGGATGGCTCACCGATCCCGGCTGTGCATTGCCAGTACTGCGAGCCGTGAGAACGATCTGTCGCGGCGTTCCCTGCCCCAGGTCTCCGATCAACAGTACGTTGTATCCCGATCCGTCCAATAACTGGCCGATCACATCCCGCGCCGGCCCGGGTCCATAGACTCCAAAGATGCGCTCATCCTTGTTTAACCCTTCCTGCGTTGCGCCGGTTTGGGTGGCGACGTCCTTGAGTATTTGCGCAAGGCTCGAGTTGGCGGCCACGATGCGCAAGCCATGGCTGTCCCACGTCACCGTGGCCTCGGATGGACGATCGTTCGCCGGCCAGTCGGGAGGAGGCTGCGGGGTTACTGCAGGAAACGAAAGCGCAGTTTGGGTTGAGGGCTGTGCCGCAGCCGCGATGTCCGCCGAGGACGCAGGTTTCATCTGGGTTGGCGCCGATGCTTGCGCCGCAGGCGTTTGCGCGGCAAGCAATTTGCCGCCGGAAAACACCGGCGCCGCCAGCAAAAGAGCCACGGCCCAGGCCAGCGCCACTCCGCAACTGCGGGCCGATGAAGGCGCGGCGCACAGCGATCTCCCTTGCTCTGCCCCGGTTCTTCGCACGCCACCCAAGTGCATGAGAAAAACTCCGATCTGCGGCTCGACCCGGTTCAAAACTCGCCGGCTTGAAGCGGAAACTTACGCTGCCGCTGACTAGAATAGACTACCAGTGGCCGGGAAACGCTCGGAAAGAGATTCCTTGAGGTAGAAGCTATGATTCGAGGCACGCGCCTCTGTTGGTTGAGCTTCACCGCCGTGGTTTGGCTTGCGGCGCTGCCGTCTTGCCGGGCGGTGAGCTGCACCTCGCCTGCCGAGCTGGCCTCCCTGGATCGCGATGCGTTGACCGCCATTTCGGGAAGACTGGCGAATGCGGTGACGGCGCAGGATTTCGCGACCCTCCAGGCGGACTTGTTGCCGGAGGAAGCCAACCAGTGGAGCGGAATTCGCGCCGCGGTCGAGCAGTCCGCGCCGCTGGTGAAGGGCGGCCAGTTTCAGATACGGAGCTTGTACCTGTTAGACGCCAGCAGCCAGACAGCCCCGGCCGACACGCAATTCTTCTGCTCGAATGCCAGCGGCTCCCTCACGGTGACGATCAATTTGAGCGCCTTGCCGCCGGGCCGCTACGCCGTGGTGCTGGCCGACGCTATGGGCGCACCGCTGGCCGGACAACTGGGGCTGATTCTGGCGTGGGATTCGGCAGCGACCGCTTGGAAGCTGGCCGGGCTGTCGATCCGCGCGGGCGTCTTGAACGGACACGATGGCGTTTGGTACTGGACGCGCGGCCGTGAGCTCGCCAAGCCCGATCCATGGAGCGCCTGGTTCAGCTACGACGCCGCCCGCTATCTGCTGCTTCCGGTGGACTTTCTTTCTTCGCCCAATCTCGACAAGCTGCGCCAGGAGCAGGGCCTGATTTCGCCGTCGCCGCTCAACGCCCTCCCGCTTTCCCTGCCCGACGGTGACCGCACCTGGAAGATCGAGGCAGTGGGCCTCGATCCTTCTCTTCACGAGCCCGACCTGGGAGTGGTCTATGATTCGACCGGAGTGACCGATCCCGCAGCCCTCCGCACCGAAGCCACTGCGGTCCTCAGCGCGTTCCTCAAGGCGCAGCCAGGCCTCCGGGCCAACTTCCACGGCCTCTGGGCCTACGCGGAAAAAGACGGCAAACGCACGCCGGTGATGGAACTGCCGATGAAGCATATCCCGTAGATGCAGGGAACAAGGGAGCGAGGGAGCAAGAAAGCAGACAATCGGGAGCGCGTAACAGGCGACGGGCGGAGAGAGTTGCGGCGCGATCCAGGCGCTCGCATCGCTCGCGCCGGATGAGGGTGCTTAATCATGGACGAGAGCACCTGACCATTGAGATACAGAAAGGTTTTGGCATACGCATCATGAGATCCGCAGTGGTTATTGCAATGCGCTCCAAACCAGTGTTTATACGGCCTTTCGCAAAATCCTTGGCTGCGCCACTTCCTTGCTCCCTGCTCTTGTCACATCTCGTCCGCGGACGGTCCATACACTCCCGGCACCTTCGCTCCCATCAACCGCAGATAGACGCTCAACTGTCCGCGATGATGAATCATGTGGTTTAGCACCGTCGCGCGAAACACCCCGTGTTTCGGAGCGTCGATGTACGCCGTCCCCGCGTATACAAACTGCCAGTTCCTCTCCCACTTGTCGCCAGTTGTGGCCGCCAGCGCGGCGCGCGTGTCCGCCAGTCCCTTATCGAATCTCTCCAGTAGCGCCGCTTTGCTCGCTGGCACATACGGTTCCCACTTGTGGTCCGCCCCAAACTCAATCTTGTCCTTGGTCAGCGCACCCATCGCCCACTCGCCCACAAAATCGGTGAGGTGCCCTGCCAGACGGCCCAGGCTCATTGACTTGGGGTGCGGTTTGAAATCCCAATCGGGATTGGCCGGTATGGCATCGAGCATCTTGCGTGTATTAGCAGTTTCCGAATCAAACTCGGCGATCAAGTCCTTTTGAAAGTCCATCGGCAACCTCCTCGTTGCCCACACAGCATAGCCGATTCGAAGCGAAAAGGCGAAGAAAAAGCGATAAACTTTCCGCCTTTTCCTCGCAGGTTTTCCACAGCAGCTACTCGGGCAAGGAGGGTTGCCGCCAACTTACCGGCAATTTTGGCCTCCATCTCACCGCCTGCCGCCGGTTTCCCGGAGCAAACGCCACGCACAACGCTTGGCGCTTGGAGCTTGCAATCCTCTGCGAGTAAATTGGAGAACACCGAAGGAGAGTGACTTTTGCAGCGACGTTTTCTGACCGCTGTCTGCATAGCCGTCTGGGCGACCGTTTCGCTCACCGGACAATTGCCTAGCTCATCTTCTCCAGCCAGTCACCCGGCCCCGTCGAAGGCTCACAGCGGAGCGAAGGCGCCGCAATCTGCCGCACAGCCTGCGGCCGCGAATGCCGCTGACGCGACCTCCCTTGGCTCGCCGATTCTTCTCAACAAAAGCTGGCGCGCGGGGATCTCTTCCGATCCTGCTGTGGCTTCGCCTGACTTCGACGATTCTGCCTGGCCGCTGCGCGATGCCCAGCCTGTCATCGCGGATGTTCCCGATGAAGACGCAACCAACGCGGCCGCATCCGAGCCGAAACCGTCCGACGCGGGCAAAGCCTCCTCGCCCGCAAGCTCGCGCCGCTACGTGTGGTTCCGGCTCCATATCCAGCTCGCTCCCAACCACGGCCCCATCGCTTTGCTGATCGAGGTCCCGGTCTCGCCGAATTCCTCGATCGGCATCACCGGCGCGGGTCTGCCTCCCGATGTCTTCGCGAACGGAGTTGAGATCGCACCCGACGGGCCGCACGGAAGCGATCCACAGCGCTATCAAACCATCTCCCGCATCTATCGGCTCAACGTTCCGACGTCTCAGAACTCGCTGGTGCTCGCGGTCCGCACCATGGACATCTCCTTCGGTTACAGATCCTATACGACGTTCTTTGCCGGCCGTACCTTCGAGTTGGGCAATCCCGACGACCTCCAGCGAGAGCTCGAACTTTGGTCGAATCGCAGCCTTTTCGAACGCCTGCCCCGGTTGGTTTACTCGAGCCTTCTCGTAGTTCTCGCGGTTTTTCTCTTCGCGCTCTTCTTCGCGCAGAAGGGGCACAGCGAATACCTCTGGCTTGCGTTGCATGAGCTGGTGCAGGCTCCCATCGGCTTCATCGAGCTGGCCGGCAGCTCGGCCCGCCTCGACAGCCTCTGGTTTGCCGCCCTGGCACTGGAGTTGGCGCTCGCCGCCGCTTATCTTTTTTTCGAGTTCCTCGTGGCGTTCCTTTCGCTCAAGCGGCGTTGGTACATCCGGTGGCTTCGCTATACCGCGCCGATCCTCGCCGGCGTCGGCCCGGTCCTGCTCCTGGTCGGTCATCGCGGTATCACAGTCGCGCTGCTGGCGTCTGTCTTCCTCTGTTCGCTTTTGTGGATCATCGGCTGGTCGATCTTCATCTTTCTTACACTCATTGCCGCGGTCTTCAAGCGCAATTTCGAGGCCGGCCTGCTGCTCATCCCGCTGGTGCTCAGCGTGGTGGGCCTGGTCGAGCCGATTGTCACCTCCATTGTCAGCGAAGACACCGGAAAACCTTTCGTCTCGCCGCTCACGATCGAGGCCGGTCCCATTCCCATCCACTTCGCATCGATCGGCGATTTCGCGGGGATTCTCGTTATCGTGCTCATCATCTTCGGCCGCTTCCTGCGCATTCAGCGCAACCAGGAGCGCGTCTCCAACGAGCTGGCCGCGGCGCGCACCGTGCAGGAGCTGCTGATCCCCCAGGAGAGGCTCGCCACGCCGGGCTTCGAAGTGGATTCCGTCTATAGTCCCGCCAACGAAGTCGGCGGCGATTTTTTCCATATCCAGACGGGCGAGGGCGGTCTGCTGGTCGTCATCGGAGACGTAGCCGGCAAGGGCTTGAAGGCGGCCATGAACGTCTCGTTGATCATGGGCGCCTTGCGCCGCACCGAGGAGCGCAGCCCTGCGAAGATTCTCGATTCGTTGAATCGCGTCCTGGTGGGAACAGAGAGTTTCACCACCTGCCAGGCGGTGTGGTTCGGCATCAACGGCGAGATGGTGATCGCGAGCGCAGGGCATCTGCCGCCCTATCTCAACAGCCAGGAGATCGATCTCCCCGGCGGCCTGCCGCTCGGCGTCTTGGCAGCCGTCAGCTACCAGGAGATGCGGTTCTATCTCCATCCCGGCGACCGCGTGCTGCTGCTCTCCGACGGCGTCGTCGAGGCGCGGCAGCCCTCCGGCGAGCTCTTCGGCTTCGACCGCATGCGCAATTTCAGCCAGCAGTCGGCGTTCTATATCGCCGAGGCGGCCAAGGCCTTCGGCCAGCAGGACGACATCACCGTTCTCACCGTCCGCCGCCAGGCGCAGGCGATGGCGGCGTAGCGTCCCGCACGGAATCGACTGCCAGTTTCTCTAAATTCCTCGATGCGGCGTGATCTCCGCTCGGTCTCCAGGCTACTCGCATCAGACACCCATTTTCGCTCGGGGTTACCAATTGTTTCCCCATCTCTTGCTTTGCTCTTTTCGCCGCATTCAAGAGGTGGTAGGCTCAAGCCAAATGCGCTTGGGCTATCCCCAGCTGCGGAGCGCTGCACTGCTTGCCGTCCTCTCGGGCCCATTGCTCAGTGCGTCGCAAAAGCTGCCTGCGGCCCCGCCGCCCGGGTCAGGCATCGCATTGGGCGATTCCGCCGTCTTGCTCAACGGTCCCTGGAAGTTTTCGCCGGGCGACTCGCCCTGGACCATGAATCCGGCGGCTGACACGCCCGAATTGCTAATCAAGTCTCCCCTCTGGGCTCAGCCCGGATTCGACGACTCGACATGGACGACCATCGGCTTGGCTCCGCCGGCGAGTTCTCCGATCGGCTTGGCGGGGCCCGCCAGCTCCGCGGCTGCCGAAACGCGCATCGGCTTTCCCAGCCTCCTCGGTTTTGCATGGGCTCGCCTCAGCTTGCGCGTGGCCGACCCCAGCCAAAGACTTTGGCTTCAAATCCCCGGCAGCTTCGAAGCCGCATACGAGGTTTATGCCAACGGGCAATACGTAGGACAATTCGGCGAATTCACTATGGCAGGCGTGACTGCCTACCAATCGCAGCCCGCCTCTTTCGCACTTCCACAATTGCCTCCCGATGGCCGGCTGGAGCTTGCGCTGCGCCTTTATACGCCGGCTTCGCCGCCTGACGCCGGAAGCCCGCACGGCCCACCCATCCTGGGCGCTGCTTCTACCGTCCAGCTCCTCTTGGACGCCGATCGAGACGCCCTCTTCCAAGGCTACTTTGGGGATTATCTTGTCGTGCTTCTCTTTCTGCTGGCGCTACCCCTCGCGCTTTGGGCTCTCCGCAAGAATCCGCACCAGTTCGTCTGGCTTTGGCTCGCAGTTGCGCTCGGTGTCCAGGTCATCGCAACTCTTCTCGGCATCGCCTCCGGGCTCTCGACCGCGATTTCTGCGGCATCGGCGAGCCTCTGGATTGACACCCTGTTCACTCCCATCGGATTTCTTTTTTGGATCTACTTCTGGTGGAGCTGGTTTGAGGCCGGCCGCCCCGATTGGATTCCCACTGCCGCGTCCGCGCTCGCCGCGGCTCAGATTGGCTTCTGTTTCGCCGCCATCTCGCCGGTCCTCGGTCTTCACTTCGTCTCAACCGCCAATGCCCAATGGTTCGGCGCTCTTGCCATCGCGGTTGTCGCTGTACAGAGCATCCTGCTGATCCTCATGCTCAGCGAGGGCTTTCGTCCCGATGAGCCGGAGAGCATCCTCGCCGCACTGTCGATCGGGCTGTTGATCCTGGCCAACTTAACCCACGATCTCTCCGCCTTCTTTGCTGTTTCATTCGTTTTCCGTGTTTTCGGTCTCGGCTTTTCGGCCACCGACGTCGCGCAAATCCTCATGATTTCCGCCATCGTCGCCCTGGCCGCACGCCGCTTTCTGCAGACTAGCGTTAGCCAGGGACTTACCGACCGGATTCTCGAACAGGAACTCGACCTGGCGGGCGAGCTTCAGCAGCGCGTCCTCGTTCCCGAGAATCTCCATTCGCCGCACTTCCAGGTCGAGGCCGAATACCGCGCCGCAAAAATCGTCGGCGGCGACTTCCTGGTGACCATGGTCGGCCGCGACGGCAGCCTCTGCGTGGTCATCGGCGACGTCAGCGGCAGAGGCATCGGCGCCGCCTTGCTGGTCGCCGTGCTGGTGGGCGCCGCGCGCACCCGGGCCGCCCAGGACTTCGACCCGATCACCATGCTCCAGGCTCTCGATGAGCGCCTTAGCGGCCGATCCGGCGGCCACTTCGCGACCTGCCTTGCCGCCCAGCTCTTTCCCAACGGCGTGCTGCGCTTAGCTAACGCCGGCCACATTCCGCCTTACCTCAACGGCTGCGAGCTCGATCTCGAGGGCTCCCTGCCCATCGGCATTCCCGGTCAGCTCGGTCCCGCAAAAAAGCAATTCCAACTTCGCAAGGACGACGTGCTCACCTTCATCACCGACGGCGTGATCGAAGCCAAGAATAGCGAGGGCGAACTCTTCGGATTTGAGCGGGCGCGCGTTTTCAGTCAGCGCCCGCCTGAGGACTTGATCGACGAAGTCCAGGCCTTCGGTCAGAGCGACGACATCACGGTCGTTCGCGTCTCCTTCATTCGCTCCGAGCCCATCGGCCCTTCCGCCAATCTCGCCGCGAGCCAAGTGGTGCAAACTTAGCCGCGTTCCGGCTTGCGCCTTCAAACGCAGCCTGCATCATAGGCGTCGCCTGTAGCAGCCAAAAAAGCATCCTCCAGCGGACTCGGAGGAACACACCTGCCGATATTTGCCCCACTGGCAGTCCGCTCCTTTCGGGTGGGGTTTGCTCGATCACTCAGTAGACGTCGCGATGATCGCGAAGCGGTCCTTTGAATGGCGGGGACGGCGGGGCTCGAACCCGCGCATAGAGACCGCGGCCAAGCCGGAGACAGCGATCGACAACGGCTGGCCGCCACCTCGGCCTTGACTCTTGTGACCTTCTCATAGAAGCCGGTCATACGAGCTTGTTGGCGATAGCGTTGGTTGCGTTATCGCCCGCGTCCGGCCGCTGTGATCGGCACCGCTTTCCTGGCCCTCGGTCCAAATTCAGCCCAGTTTGCAAAAACCACCTGATTGCGCCCGCCGCGCTTGGCTGCGTATAGGGCCTGATCGACGGCTCCCAGAAAACCCTCCAGGTCGACGCTCATGCCATCCTCGACCGTTCCTACTCCTACGCTCACTGTCATCACCGGCAGAACCGGGCACTGGGGATTGCCCAACCCGAGCTCGGCAACCGCCCGCCGCACCGCTTCTGCGCATTCCGCGGCGTCTTCCGCGCGGGTCATCGGCAAGACCACGGCAAACTCCTCTCCGCCGATGCGCGCCACCAAATCGGTCTCGCGTTTCGCCAGCCGGCCGAGCACTGCCGCCAGTTGCACCAGGCAATAGTCTCCTTGCTGGTGTCCTTCCGTGTCGTTCAGGATTTTGAAGTGATCAACGTCCAGCATCAGAACCGAGAGCGGCTCTCCACTGCGCGCCATACGCGACCACTCCCGTTGGACAAACTGATCGAAGGTGCGGCGGTTGGCGATGCCCGTCAGGCTGTCAGTGGCGGAAAGCCGGTAGAGTTCCTCGTTGGCCTTCTTCAACTCGACGGTTCGTTGTTCCACAAGGCTGACCAGCTCCTGCTCGCGCCGCCGCTGCACCGCGGCGCGAATCCGAAGCACGAAGGCCACCAACAGAAGCGAGAGAAGCGCGCAGAACCCAAGAAACCAAAGTGACCGGTACCACGGCGTTTGGATTTCAAAACCAAAGGCAGCGGCCTCCGGACTCCAATTACCCCATAGATCGCCGACCTGGACCTCCAGCCGGTACGATCCCGGCGGCAACCCGGGGAATTCGAGTTCTCTGCGGTCCGTTGTACGCCAATCTGAGAACAGGGGAAGCAGCCGGTACCGGAATGGAAGTTCCATGCCGTGCGTGAAGTTCAGATCGGAGAATTGCGCCACCAGTTCGTTCGAGCCAAACCGCACCGAGGGCTGATCGGAAGGCGTTACGTCGTTCCTGCCCAGCGTGAGCCGGGTGAAAACCACTGTGAGTGGGTTGGCCGGAAGCGTTTGCGCGAGGGGCGTGTAGTGAGCCAGTCCGCCGCTAGTGCCAATCCACACCTCACCGTTCGGTTGGGCTGCGAATCCGTTCAGGTCGCAGTCATCCCAGGCCAGGCCGTCGTTGCTATCGATGTGCGTCCACTGGCCGCCGTCCAGCACGTTCACGCCGTGCTCGGTTCCGGACCAAAGACGGCCGTGCGCGTCAAAGCCGAGGAAGTACACCAAATGCGTGCCGCCCGGTTGCTGACGGATGACGTGGATAATCGCGAACTTTCCGTTCTCCGGCTCAATCTTGTCGATCTCGCTGCCAAACCGGTAACCCACCCAGATGGCTCCGTCTTTCGCGGCGCCCAAAGCCAACACTTCGTTGTGGCTCAGGCCGTCGTTGGTGGTGAACCGCTCCCATTTCTCTTCGGCGAGATGGTAGAGCCCGCTGACGCCGCCGGCCCATAGGCTTCCGTCGGCTGCCTCCGCGATCGTCCAAAATGTGCTGGCCGGTAACTGTTCAACCCGGTCAAAACGGCGAAACGGCAATCTGGCCTCATAAAGGCCTTCTTCCGTCGCCGCCCAAAGCCGCTGATTGTGGTCAATCTCCAGGGCGAATGGCGATGTCCCGTCCAATCCCTGCGCATGGCCGATCCACTCGACGGCGCCCGACCCCGGATTCAGATGCGCAATACCCAGCATCTCGGTTCCCAGCCAGAGCGTACCCTGCCGGTCGGCGCGGATGGCGTGAATGGGCACACCCCCGATACCCGCCTGCCTGCGCCAGATCATGGCATCGCCGCGCCTCACTCCGCGCATTAGGCCCGATTGCGTGCCCGCCCACACCGTGCCGTCCGCCTGGGGCAGCACCTGGAAGACGAGATCGCTTCCCAGGCTGCCGTTTGCAGAATAGAACTCCCATGCGCGAAACCCGGGCCATCGGGCCAATCCATGGCCGGCCAACCCCACCCATACCGACCCCTCCCGGTCTTGCAGCACTGCGTAGGCAACTCCTTGTAAGCCGGCCGCTCGCCCCACCTTCCACCAGCCGTTCTTTGTTCGAATCACCAGACCGTCGGGAGTGGGAAACAGGATGTCCCCTTGCGAGTCCACGGCTGGAACTCCGCTCAGACCGGCTCGCAGTAACGGCGCGTCGATCATTCGGATTGAAGATCCGCCTTTGGGCAGAACGGCTACACCCACGCCGGCGCCCCGCAACCACAGATCGCCATCCTGGCTCTTTCCGATCGCCGTCCATCGGGCGGGCCGCACGCCCTCCTGCGGGCCATAAACTCGCACCTGTCCGTTGCTCAGCCGGCACAACTGCCGTCCGCACCCATACCAAACTGCGTCCCCGTCCACTAGGATCCCGCCCGTCAATGCGTCCGTTCCAATGGGCGGGTTGGCGATCCTTTGTGTCTCGAGTTCTCCCTGGGGAGTCTCCGTCAGCAGCACCAGTCCATCGCCGGTGGCTGCGTAGACGTTGCCTTTTTCGTCGGGTTTTAGCCCCCCTGCCGCGAAAATGATGCCGGAACTGGGCAACGCCACCTTTTCAAAGCGGCTGCCGTTCAACCGGTAGAGACCGGTCTCGGTCCCCGCCAGCAACCTGCCGCTGGGCGTTTCGGCAAAAGCAACGCCCGACGACTCCGGCAGACCCTGGTCTTCGCCGAATGCCTGGAATCGCTGCCCGTCATAGCGGAAGACGCCACCCTCGGTGCTGACCCAGAGAAAGCCCCGCCGATCCTGATAAAGGTTCCTAACCCCCAGGTTCGAGAGCCCTTGTTCCGCCCCAAGGTATTGAAAACGGTATTCCTGCGCTCCCATGCTTGCGGCAACGAGGAGAGACAATCCGCCCGCCATGCGCAGGCACGCATTGAACCAGCCTGGTCTCAATAAGTACACTCATCGGCACATTCCATCCCGATGTTCACCGCAAACCGCCGCCAAATCGTAATAGCCGATTCGTTGTAAGGATTTGAAAAATTGAGCCAAGGGCGCACGCAAGAACTGGCCAATCCCCAGGGCAATCGCATTTCAAAATGCGGGAAGGAATTGCTTTGAAACGGCACGGCTTCAGCCGTGCCGGGCGAGGCGAAACGGAAGGAGAAGGGCTTTAGCCCCCGAGGGATGGTTTCGGATGGTGGCAAGATACAGCCCCCAGGGGCTAAAGCCCGCTATTTTTGTGCGCTTTCTGCGGCACCCTTCGACTGCGCTCAGGGCAGGCTCTGAAGCCGTGCCCTTTCAAAGCCTTGATCATCCATGGATCGGATTCCAAAT
>Ga0187784_10000587_pt1 | contig 27035 bp, 23 predicted proteins | sample 1015_SJ02_MP15_2_FD_132964 | JGI IMG/M metagenome (GOLD analysis project Ga0187784, IMG submission 132964) | Tropical peat soil microbial communities from peatlands in Department of Meta, Colombia - 1015_SJ02_MP15_20_MG | ecosystem: Environmental > Terrestrial > Soil > Wetlands > Peat | place... | reverse complement strand
GGCGACAGCGGAATGATCGGCGCCAGCGGCAGGTAGCTCGACACGGCGGCTGCGTGCGCGCCGCCGGCAAAGCGGATGGCAAAACCGCCGCCGCTGGAATGGCCGCCGAGCGTGATCGGGCCATTGAGGCCTTGCCCGCGCAGGAATTTGATCAGGTCGTCGATATCGTCCTCGTACTGGCCGATGTAATCGATGTCGCCGCGGCGCCGTCCCGACATGTAGTGGCCGCGCAGGTTAGGCAGCACGACTTTCGCCATCCCGCTGCGGCTGAGAAACGCGGCGAGCGCGTGATAGCCGCCGCCGTGATAGGACGAGCCGTGGATGAAGATCAGGATGCGGTCCGACGCCGAATCGTAGATGCGGTAGGCCAGTTGCTCGCCGTCGCGCGCCGGGTAGCGCCGCAAATCCGCCACACCGGCTGGCGGCGGAAGTTTCGCCAGCGCCGCGAAATCGTAAATGTCCGTCGGCGGACCGATCGGCGGCTCGGGTGTCGCGACCAGGACGAGCGCCGTCACCAGCCCGAGCACCACCAGCGCGCCGACGACAGCCGCTGCGCGCATGATCCTTTTCACGCGTGTTACTCCGCTGTTGCACGACGCGGCAGAGGCACTGAAAACCAGTATCTACTTTTCGCGGTCATGCCGCTAGGATGCCGCGCGTACCAACGGGAGACCAAGGGATGGCTGAACTACCACGGCTCAACGGCGTCATTCGCGCGCTCGAAGCGGGCCAGCACGCTTTCACCGCATTCACGCCGACCGACGTCGAGGCGGCGATCGCGCTCACCACCGCGAAATACGACGCCGTTGTCTACGAGATGGAGCATAATCCCTACGACATCCGCGCGTTCCGCGATTGTCTGCAATATATGCTCAACCGCCGGCAGATCGCGCAGTCGGGCTCACTCGCGCCGGCGGTGGCGCCGTTCGCGCGCATCCCGCCGAACGGCGGCGAGAAAGCGCAGTTCCACGCCAAGCAGGTGCTCGACCTCGGCGCTTACGGCATCATCTGGCCGCACATCAGCACTGTCGAGCAGGCCTATAATGCGGTCGCGGCCTGCCGCTATCCGCGGCTCAAGGACAAGCCGCGCTACGAGCCGGCCGGCATCCGCGGCGACGGGCCGACCGCGGCGGTGCGCTATTGGGGCATTACCCAGCAGGAATATTACGAGCGCGCCGACGTCTGGCCGCTCAATCCCAACGGCGAGATTTTCGTCATCCTGATGATCGAAGACACCGAGGGCATCAAGAATCTCAAGGACATTTTGCAGAACGTGCCCGGCATCGGCGCCATCCTGATCGGCGAGGGCGACCTTTCCCAGGAACTCGGCTATCCGCGCCAGTACGAGCACAAGGTCGTGCTCGAGGCGATGGCGCAGATCGTCGGCACCTGCAAGGCGGCGAACGTCGTCGTCGGCCATCCGCATGTCGAAGCGGGCAATGCCGAGCGCATCGTCAAAGAGGGCTACCGGTTCCTGATGTGCGCGCCGGTACGCTCTTACGGCCATCTCGACGCCGCCCGGAAATTCGCCGGCCGGGCGTAAGTGCGGCCGGCCGTCGCCGGGCCGCGCAATGCCGCGCTATTCGCGCCCGGTCTCGGAGGCCGGCGGCAAAGCGGTTCCGGCGGCGAGCAGGAACCATGCCGCGAAAATGTACCATGCCGAGTTCCCGGTCAGGCCGGGAATCGGCAGCGAGATCGGCAGCGCCGCGAGGATGCCGAGCATCGCCAGACACCCGGAGATAACGAACAAAGCAACATTTGGTGCGCGCAACATGAAGGTCTCCCAACCGTGCATTGAGACCGTTATGGCACTTGACGGTAAAATCTTGCTTAGCGGCGAACGAGATACCGGGTGGTCCCGGTTTTCTCGATTGCCGTTAAGCCCCTCATAAGATTCCGAACCTAAAAATCGGCCAGTTTTCGAGGGCATCGTCATGCATTTGGTCATCAGATTTCTCAAGGACGAAAGCGCCGCGACCGCGATCGAGTACGGCCTGATCGCGACCGGGATCGCCTTGGCGATCATCCCGGTCATCACGGGCCTCGGCACCAAGCTCAAGACCACCTTCTCGACGGTCTCCGCCGCGCTGCAATAATGGCGCGGTAGATAGGCGGCACCGCTGGCGATGACGATGCGGTCGAACGGCGCCAGCGATCCGGCGTGCTTGGCCACGTCCCAGGCAAAGCGACGCAGTCGTCGGTGACAAAACCCTCATCGTCCGCCGTGCGCGTGGTCATCGGCGGCATGACGATGCGGTTTTTGATTTCGATGGGGCCGATGCACGCGGAGGTGGAGAGGAGGTTCATGCGTCGTCCAAGGGCTCGCCCTCGCCCCTTGCGCGAGAGGGCAGCTCTGCGCTTCAGCTACAAGAATGAGTGAGGGGTTGGAGCCGCGACCCCTCACCCGACAGAGTTTCTTGGACTTCTGAGCAGCCCTCTCCCGCAAGGGGAGAGGGCACACCGCAGTCGCTGCGGACAACGAACTCACAACACCGCAATCTCGCCGCCGTCGAGATCGATGGTCGCGCCGTGCAGCCAGGTGGCGCGCGAGGAGACGATGAAGGTGACGAGATCGGCCACGTCCTCGACCGTGCCGAAGCGCGTGATGCCGAAGCCGCGGCACATTTCTTTTCGGGCTTTATCCTCCCGCCACCCGGTGCGCTCCATCTCCGCCTTGATGCGCCGCCATAGCCGGTCGGTCTCGACCATGCTCGGATGGATGCAGTTCACCTGCACGCCGTCGGCCTTGCCGCGATCGGCCAGACATTTGGTGAAGGCGGCGACCGCGGCATTGACGGAAGCGCCGATGGTAAACTCTGCGGTCGGCTTGCGGCCGCCGGTGCCGCCGATCGAGATGAGCGAGCCGCGCCGCTCCGTTAGCAGCGGCCAGGCGGCGCGCGCGAGCCGCATATGGGCAAAGAACTTCAGCGCAAAGCCATCCTCCCAATCGGCGTCGGTCAGCGCGAAGAAATCGCCGCGCTTGGTGGCGCCGGCATTGTTGAGCAGAATGTCGAGCCCGCCGAATTCGCGCCGCACGGCTTCGATCAGCTTCTCGGGCGCGCTCTCCTCGCGCAAATCGAGGACGGCGATCGCGGCGCGGCGCCCCTTGCTGCGGATCGCCGCCGCGACCTCATCGAGCGCCTTGTCGTCGCGGCCGGTCAGCATCACATCGCAGCCCTCGGCCGCCAGCGCCAGCGCGATGCCGCGGCCGATGCCGCGGCTCGACCCGGTCACCAGCGCGATTTTGCCGTCTAGTCCGAGTTCCATGCTTGTCCTCAGTTAATTTGTAGCGTGAATATCGCGCTCGCTCGACTCGCCTGCGTGGGCAAAATCGCGCGTCGCCATAGCCCCGGCAAAGACGGGCGTAAACGCCTTATGGCCCCCGCGGTCACGTTCGGCAGACGATTTTGCCCCGCTACGGAATGTAGGCTACATTACCGCCGTAACGCGAGGAGCCGGCTCGTGCGGTTCGGTCTATTCGGCAGCGCTACAGCCCGCCACGGCGGCCCGGACGCGGATTCCGGGCAAGGCTATAAGCAGTTCATCGAATACAATATCGAAGCCGAGGCGCTCGGCTACCATTCGACCTTCCTGGTCGAGCATCATTTCACCGGCTTCGGCCAGGTCTCGGCGAGCCTTTCGCTGCTCACCTGGGTGGCGGCGAAGACGAAGACACTCTGCCTCGGCACGGCGGTGCTGGTGCTGCCGTGGCACAACCCGGTTCTGGTTGCTGAGCAGGCTGCCACCATCGATCTGTTGTCCGGCGGCCGGCTCGATTTCGGCGTCGGTAAAGGCTACCGCCACAACGAATTTGCCGGCTTTTGCGTGCCGATCGAGGAAGCCGACGCGCGGTTCAACGAGTCGCTCGATGTCATCATCAAATCCTGGACCTCGAAGCAGCGCTTCTCGCATCACGGCAAATACTGGCACTTCGAGGATATCATCGTCGAACCGCCGACCGCGCAAAAGCCCCATCCGCCGATGTGGATGGCCGCCGGCAACCCCGACTCCATCCGTCAGGTCGCCGCGCGCGGCTATAATCTGTTGCTCGACCAGTTCGCCTCGTTTGATACCGTGGCCGAGCGCATCGCCATCTTCAAGGCCGAGGTGGAAAAGCGCGGCCGCGCCTTCGATCGGCTCGACGTTGGTGTGGCGCGCGCCTTTCACGTGGCGAAGGACGCAGCCGACAAGGAGGCCGCGCTGGAGCGGCGCATGGAAGCGCAGCGCCGCCTGGCCGCGATCTCGAATGCGCCCGACGGTACCAACAAATCGAGCATCATGGCGTTTTCCGACACCCGCGAGGCAAGCGAACAAAGTGCGCTCTACGGCACGCCGGACGAGATCGTCCAAAAACTCGAAAAATTGCGCAAGCTCGGCGTCGAATATGTGCTGCTCAATAGCGGCGGCCTCGTCGGCCATGCCCAGGCCAGCCTGCGCCGCTTCGCCCGCGAGGTCACGCCGACCTTCGCCGATGAGGCAAGGGTGCGCGTGGTGGGATGATAAAACGCACAGTCCGTGACCCTGAGGCGCCATCCTTCGAGGCTCTCCCCGATCAAGTCGGGGGTCGCACCTCAGGATAACGACACGCCGAAGATGATCGACAAAATCGTGCAATCGATGGCCGAAGCGATGGCCGGCATCCGCGACGGCGCTGTCGTCCTGCTCGGCGGTTTCGGCAGCATCGGCCAGCCGTTAGCCTTGATCGACGGCTTGATCGAGCAGGGCGCGAAACAGTTGACCGTCGTCTCCAACAATGCCGGCGTCGGCCGGCTTGGCCTGGCGCGGCTCCTCGAACTCGGCCGCGTGCGCAAGATCGTCTGCTCGTTTCCGCGCAGCGCCAACTCGGTGGTGTTCGAGGAGGTTTATCGCGCCGGTAAAATCGAGCTCGAAATCGTGCCGCAGGGCACCATGGCGGAGCGCCTGCGCGCCGCCGGCGCCGGCATTCCGGCGTTCTTCACCGCGACCGCCGTCGGCACCAAGCTCGCCGCCGGCAAGGAGCAGCGCGAGATATCCGGCCGCAAATATCTGCTCGAGCAAGCGCTCGGCGGCGACGTGGCGCTGATCGAGGCCTGGGAGGCCGACCGCTGGGGCAACCTGACCTACCGGTCGTCGGCGCGCAATTTCAATCCGATCATGGCGACAGCGGCTGCGTTGACGGTCGTGCAGGCGCAACACATCGTGGAGCTGGGCGCGCTCGATCCGGAGAAAATCGTCACCCCCGGCGTCTACGTGCATCGCGTGCTGCATGTGCCCTACGGCGAACCGACGGTGACGTGAGGAGGCAAAGCGGTGAACGTCCTCGACGCCTGCAGGCCGCTGACGCGCAGCGAAATGGCCGCACGCGTCGCGCGCGACATTCCCGAAGGCTGGTGCGTCAACCTCGGCATCGGCGCGCCGCTCAAGGTCGCCGACTACGTGCCCGCGGAGCGCGAAGTCATTTTCCATTCCGAGAACGGCGTGCTCGGCATGGGCCCGGCGCCGGCGCCGGATAAGATCAACCGCTGGCTGATCAATGCCGGCAAGCAGTATGTCACGCTGCGCAGCGGCGGCTCTTATATGCACCACGCCGACAGCTTTGCGCTCATTCGCGGCGGTCATCTCGATCTGTGCGTGCTCGGCGCCTTCCAGGTCGCCGCGAACGGCGATATCGCCAACTGGTCGACATCGGGCGACGACAGCGCGCCCGCGGTGGGCGGCGCCATGGACCTCGCCGCCGGCGCCCGCCGGCTTTGGGTGTTGATGGAGCACCAGACCAAGTCCGGCGAGAGCCGGCTCGTTCGCCGCTGCAGCTATCCGCTCACCGCGCTCGGCGCGGTCAAGTGCGTCTACACCAATCTCGCCGTGCTCGATGTCACGGGCGACGGCTTCGCGGTTCGCGAAATGGTGGCAGGCCTCACGCTCGATGCGCTGCAGCAAGTGACCGACGCGCCGCTGCGCATGGCGAAGGTGGAAGCTTGGTAGGCGGGCCCGAACGCAAACTCAGAAATCGTCGCTGTTAGGTTCCGCCGACCGAGTTCCGCTTTAAGGCCGAAACAACGGCTTCATCCGACCCAACATCTTCTTGAATCGGTTTTAAGCACAGGGATTATTAATCTAGGTATAGACGCCTATTAATGATGGATTACCACTGTTGTCGATTGGGAATTTCGCATTATTCGCCGTTAATTCGTTTTTATCGCCAGCACTGCAATGTTTTAGCCCATGAGCGACATGGCCGCTGAGCCTAACGTTACTGGCCTCTCCCCGAAGGGAATTGCTCCTGGGGGACTCGCAGACATTTCGGCCGCCCCACGGACGCGGTGGTATGCGCATCCGCATCGATTGATCATCGTCTGCGGAGTGGTTCTGGTCGCTATCGTTATTGCGGCAACGGCGAGCCTGCTTTTGAATCTCCGCAATCGCGATCTCGCGGAAAAGGAGCAAGTGCTGGAGAATCTCACGTTGGTTCTCGCCGAAGAGATCGATCGCAGCTTTCTGGCGATAGAATTTGTCCAGACTTCCGAAGTTGCGCGGATGAAAAGTCTGGGCATCGCGTCGGCAGAAGACTTTACCCGGCAGATGTCCGGCTATGACACCTACCAACGGCTCAACACTCAAGTCGGCGCTTTACCGTATATGGACGCTTTTGTGCTGACCAATGCGGCAGGAAAATTGATCAACTTCTCCCGCTCTTGGCCAGCTCCGAATGTGAGGATTCCCGATCAAGATCCTCACGAGGCATTCAACGTCGACACGCAGCTAACTTCGTTGGTGGGTAGACCCCTGCGCAGTCCGGTGACCGGCAAGTGGGAGGTCCCGATCGCGCGCAAGCTCGTCGGCCCGAACGGCGAATTCTTCGGCGTGCTGACGGGCGTTATGGAGATGCAATATTTCGAGCAACTGTTCCAAGCCGTTGCGAATTCGCCAAGTGGCACGATTGCGATGTTTCGCCGCGACGGCACTCTGCTCGCCCGCTTTCCCCATAGCGAAGCCGCCATAGGGCAGTCATTTCCCAAAAGCGCACTTTTGAATATCCTGACAACAGCCGATCATGGCACCGGCCGGGAACTCGGCATCATCGACGGCCAGGAACGGTTGGTATCATCTCGCAGCCTCGCGCATTACCCGATTGCATTGGTCGCCACAACGACGGTTGCGGACGCCCTCGCCAATTGGCAGCACGGAGCCATCGCCATGATCGTTGCCGCGCTGATGATAGGGCTGGTGATCGGTGGCGCCGTCTTTCTCAGCATATGGATGGTTGGAAGAAAGCTCCGAGAACAAAATCTGCAACGGGACGTCGCCCTCCACAACATGTCGCAGGGGTTGGTTATGTTTGATTCGACGGCGCGGCTCGTCGTTTGCAATGACCGCTACCGGCAGCTCTACGATTTGCCGCCGGACGTCGCGAAGCCGGGTCGCACACTTCTTGATCTTCTCAAATATCGCGTTGCGAACGGTACATTTTCCGGCAACGCAGAGGAATATGTCCGCGACCTTCGAGCGACCCTTGCCGAAGGAAAGACCAAGAAACATGTGGTGGCGATGGATGACGGCCGCATTACGGCTGTCGTGAATCACCCAATGGCGGGCGGCGGCTGGGTCGCCACACACGAGGACATCACTGAGACGAAACGGCAGGAGGCTTCTTTCCTATTACTTTTCAACAGCAACCCGGTGCCGATGTGGGTCTACGACCGTGAGAGCCTCCGTTTCCTTGCCGTCAACGATGCCGCCGTCGCGCACTACGGTTATAGCCGCGAGCATTTTCTGGCGATGACGGTGATGGACATCCGTCCTGCCGAGGAGCGGGAGCGGTTTGCCAAACTCATGCGTCAGGCCACTGGCACCTACGATGGGGAAGAGACTTGGCGACACCAAAAATCAGACGGGACAAAAATTGACGTTGCCGTCTACGCACAGGCCCTGAATTACCAAGGACACGTCGCTGCTCTGGTTGCCATTATTGATATTACGGCGCGAAAACTGGCCGAAGCGAGAATTTCTTATATGGCCAGCCATGACGTTTTGACCGGCCTTGGTAACCGGACAGTCCTGAACGAGAAACTCGAAGAAGCCTTGGCGCGTTCGCGGCGGCGTCAGGAGACCTTCGCTGTTCTCTTGCTGGACCTCGACGGCTTCAAGCATGTCAACGATACGTTAGGGCATGCTGCAGGGGATGAGTTGCTCAAGGGACTGGCAAGCCGCCTGAACTCGGTTCTGCGGGAAACCGATATCCTGACGCGACTTGGCGGCGATGAATTTGCGGTCATTCAAAGCAGTGAAACAAATCAGCGTGAGGCCGCAATCGCTCTTGCGGTCAGAATACTGGAAACCGTCGATATGCCCTTCAATCTCGATGGTCACGACGTGAGTATCGGCACAAGCATCGGCATCGCCATCGCTCCGGAGGATGGAGCCGCCCCTGGAGATCTATTGCAAAAGGCGGATCTCGCGCTCTACCGGGTGAAGTCCGACGGGCGGAATAGCTTTCGCTTTTTCGATCAAGAACTGAGCAAGGGCGCCATGGCACGCCTGGGACTGCTCAACGATTTGCGCGCAGCGCTGGCTCGCGATGAATTTGAACTGCATTATCAGCCGATATTCGATGCCAAAACATGCCGACCCTGTAGCGTCGAGGCGCTCGTGCGCTGGCGTCATCCGGTCGAGGGCCTCATGTTCCCCGATCGCTTTATTCCGCTCGCCGAGGAAACCGGCCTGATGGAGCCACTCGGAGAATGGATTCTGGAACGAGCATGCGCGGATGCGGCCTCATGGCCTGACGATATTAAGGTCGCGATCAATTTATCGGCCGTTCAATTCCGAACAGGCAAACTGTTCGACGTCATATTGTGTGCGTTGGTGGAGTCCGGACTGCCTCCCGAACGATTAGAATTCGAGATTACCGAATCCGTACTAATGAAAAACACGGAGAACAACAGCGTCGTCCTTCAGCAGCTTAAGAATATCGGCGTTTCAATTGTCCTTGACGATTTTGGAACCGGGTATTCCTCGCTCAGCTATTTGACGATGTTTCCGTTCGACAAAATCAAGATCGACAAGTCATTTACGCGAGGGCTCACAAATCGGGCCGATTGTGCGGCTATCGTGGCGTCGGTTCTTACGCTTGCCCGCGGTCTCGATATTACCGTGACTGCTGAAGGCGTTGAAACGGAGCAGCAGTGCGAACTGCTGCGGGCGGCTGGCGTTCAGCACCTACAAGGCTACTTGCTCGCTCGACCGATGCCACGGACTGAACTGAGTTTTTCTATTCTGGAGCGGAAGGGACAGGCCGATGCGGCTGCGTAATGAAGCAGCATGTCGCCACTGTCGACGGCCATGTAGCCAGATCGACTCGTATTACTCGGGGGCTAAAAAATGACGGGCGCACAGCAAACTGTAATCGATGACCTTGAGCGCGCCATTAGTGCCAAAAATATCGGTGATCGGGCCGCGATGTTGCGCCGCGTGACCGATTTGTTCGTAGTGGCGTCGGGTAGATTGTCTGACGAGCAAATTGCCCTATTCGACGACGTCATGGGCCGTCTGCTCGAAGAAATCGAGACCTCGGCACGCGCCGCCTTCAGCCATCTTTTAGCGACAGTTCCCGACGCGCCGCGCAGCGTTGTTCGCACGCTGGCACTGGACGACATGATCGATGTCGCCGGTCCCGTTCTCTCCCATTCCGAGCGGGTCGACGATTTGACGCTGGTGGAAGGCGCGAAAACGAAAAGCCAAGCGCACCTGCTCGCCATTTCTCGTCGCAAAAGGCTGGCTGATACCGTGACCGACATCCTCGTCGACCGAGGCGACCGTCAGGTCGCTTTGAGTACGGCAAAAAATCCGGGCGCGGCATTTTCCGAATTTGGCTATTCAACGCTCGTGCGGCGGTCTTCAAGCGATGATAACCTCGCAATGTGCATTTGGGCGCGCCCGGAAATCCCCCGGCAGCATCTGCTGAAACTGTTCGTCGATGCCTCGGAATCCGTGAAGCTCGAGCTGACCGACAGCGACCCCGGCAAAACCCGCCTCATTCTGGACCTCGTCGCTCAAGCTTCGCGGCAAATCCAAGCGCGCGCACGTGAACTGTCCGCCGATTATGCCGCCGCCCATGCCCATGTTCAATCGTTGCACGCCGCGGGCAGGCTCGGCGAAACGCAATTGGCTGAGTTTGCGCGCGCCAACAGGTTCGACGAAACAGCCATTGCGCTATCGTTTATTTGCAATTTGCCGATCGCCATGATCGAGCGCGCGCTTGTCAACGGGCGATCGGAGCAGATCATCGTCGTCGCCAAGGCCGTCGGCCTGTCGTGGGGCACGGTCAAGCCCATCCTGCTGCTACAAGCCCGAACGAAGAACAGCTTGACGCCCAAATTGGATCGATGCTTTGAGACCTTTACGCGGCTTAAGGTGGAAACGGCAAAAAAGGCGGTCCAGTTTTATCGATTGCGTGAACAGGCGGCGGCGCCGCAGCTCAATTGAGCGAACATCCTTGCTGCATGACTGCCGTCGCTAGGCGAGGGTGCCAGAGTGCGAACTCAGAAGGCAAGCGTTCAAAATGGCCAACCGAGCTTGCCGGATTTGAGCAAGAATTCCGAACGAGACCTGGACCCCCGCTGCTCAAAAACCAGACCGCAATCTGCCTCGTAACACACGAGCGGGCTTGCTAAGAATGCCTCGACGGACACTCTTGTTGCGAATTGGGAGACAACTCCATGGATCGTTTTGCGCGTGGCCCCTTTCACGTCGGTTACGAGCGTCGCGTCGATCTTGACGCCTTGCGTCGAAAACGCATCGCCAAAGCCGACGCAGAGCGCCGCAAGGCAGGCCTCGATGCGCTGCTCGTTTGGAAAGACGAGAACGGTCGTTACCTGACAGACCTGCGGCCCCAGCTGATTTCCGGCAAAACCACAGCTCTCAATGGCGCGTTGTTGATCGAGGGGAAGGCGCCCATCATGTTCTGTTCCGGTGGCGAACGCGACCGCGTCGATCGGACTATGCCATGGGTTGAAGAGGCCCATACCATCCCGATCATCGAGGAGAAGGCGCTGGTCGAGGGGCTCGTCGAGAACATTCTCGGACCGGTCTTGCGCCAATACGGCCTTACCGATGCCAAGCTCGGCCTCGATGAATGCAATATGGTGTTCTACAAAGCGCTGACCTCGCAGTTTCCGAAGCTGAAGGTGGAGGACGGCGACACCCCGATGCAGCAGGCGCGGATGATCAAGCTCGACGAAGAGATCGTCCTCATCGAAGAAGCGACCGCCATCGCCGACGCAGTCTGCGCCACGGCAACGGCGACGGTCGCCGACGGGGTGCGTGAGTGCGAGGTGGCCGGCGAGGCAATGCGGACATTGTTCCGCCTCGGCGGCGAATATGCTCACGTAATGACGCCGTTCGTTGCCTCCGGCGAGCATATGGCGCCGCCGCATCGGATTTGCAGCGACAAGCTGATTCGTCACGGCGACGTCGTGTTCATCGATATCGGCGCCGCCTGGGGCGGCTATTTCGGCGATATGGCGCGCACCGTGATTTGCGGCAAGGCATCGGACGATCAGAGGAAAATCTACACGGCCGTCTATGACGCGCTCACAGCCGGCATTGCGGAAATGCGCCCGGGCCGAACCAACAGGGACGCGGCTAACGCGTTGATCAAGGCTGCCGACAAATACGGCCTGGGCGGCCGTTTCCTGTCGCTGTTCATCGGTCATGGCGTCGGCATCGGCGCCAACGAGCCCCCCTATATCGGCGAGACCCTGCCCGGCGCACCGACTTACGAATTCAAGCCAGGCATGGTGTTCGCAGTCGAACCGCTGATTTGGCTGGCGGACGTCCGCGGCGGCGGCGGTGTGCGTCTGGAAGAAATGGTCCTGGTCACCGAGAGCGGCCCGCATGTGATGTCGCGGGCACCGTTCGACGAAAACCTCATGCTATGACTCATGCTGTTATTATTTGTGCGACAGCCGATTGGCCGACTGCCACAATATTCCCTGTAGCGGCGTGACCCATGGTGCGAGCGCTCAAGACGCTTACCTTCGTCTATGTCCCGCGAGAAGATCGGGTTATGGCCGCCATCAATGCCGGCCATGCTGATGCCTGGTCCTGCTGGCTGACCAGGCGGCTCGCGCTGGCGGTGCTCGAACGTGCGACGGAATATATCGAGAGCAAGTCCGACTTGGCGCAACGGGCCCCGGCAAACTTGCGCGGTGAACTGATCGCGTTCGAGCGCGACGCAGCCATCGCCACGACCGCGGCTGCGATGTCGTTTACGCCGCCGGCGATCCTGAAATCGAGCGAAACCGCGGCGGAACTCGCCGAGCGACTGACGATAGCACAGCAAGGCGATGGCTTTCGGCTCGAGCTGCGCGGACAAACCGATGCCGGGACGGTAGGAGTGCTCAAGCCGGCCGAGCTTCGGCGCATATTGCAGATGCTGCAGGCCGAGGTTGCCAAGGCCGGTTGGTTGGCAGTACCAGCCAAGTCGCAAGCTGCCGCAACGCCCGCCGCCGCTGATCCAAAACCGGTTCGCCACTGAGCAATTGTGCGCTATCGGGTGTCCCGCCAAAATGTCGGTGACATTGCACGCCGATGTGTCCTAATTTCCGGGAGCGACGAAACAGGGAGTGAGAACGCGTCATGACCGCATACAGTTGGGACCATATTCATCTTCGCACGACAAACCCCGAGACGATGGCGGAGTGGTTTGAGAAAATGCTCGGCGCCGAGGTGCTGCGCTCCACGCAGGACGGCAAGCCGCGCATCGACCTGAAGCTTGGCGGCGCCAACATCTTCATCGCTCCGGTGACGGCCGGCGACGGCGTCAATGCGCCGCCGACCACGCCCTATCGCGGTCTTGACCATTTCGGCCTTGCCGTGAGCGGCATCGACGCGATCGCCGCCGAGCTCAAGAACAAGGGCGTCGAGTTCACCCGGGAGCCGACCACCGTTCGGCCCGGCGTGCGCGTCTGCTTTATCCGGGCGCCGGAGGGCGTGTCGATCGAACTGCTCGACCGCGGCGCCAAATAACGCCGATGGGTTGCGACCCAATCAGAAGCCGGAAAAGGTACGTTCGTCACCGCGCTGCAACCGTACACCCCCCTCGATCAATCATCGCTGGCGATGGATGATCAGGCGACCGAGCTGGAACCTGCGATTCGTTGCCGCTTCGGCGCAGCAAATCTCCGCGACGGCAGGGCGGCCGTCGGGCGGCGTTCGCGCGAGTGCTCCGCCTGCTCGGTGTGCCGATCCTGGGCCGCAGATTCATCGTGCTTGAAAAAGGCGACACACTCGTCCATCGTCTTCGCCTGCTCCTCGAGCATCTTCGCGGTCGCTGCGTTCTCCTCGACCAGCGCGGAATTTTGCTGGGTGGCGTCATCCATTTGCGTGAGCGCGATGTTGACCTGCTCGATCCCATTCGACTGCTCGGCGCTTGCCGACGCGATGTCGGCAACGATTGCGACAACCTTATCGATCGATTCGACGATCCCCGTAAGCGCACCGCCCATTTGGTTAACCAGATCGACGCCATCCTTGACTTGAATACCGCTGTTGACGATCAGGTTCTCGATGTCCTTGGCCGCCTGCGACGATCGCTGCGCCAGGCTGCGAACTTCCGTAGCGACGACCGCGAATCCGCGGCCGGTTTCGCCGGCGCGCGCGGCCTCGACCGCGGCATTGAGCGCAAGCAGATTGGTCTGGCGGGCGATCTCGTCGATCACCCCGATAATATCGGCGATCTTGCGCGACGATTTCTCGATGCGCGCCATGGCTTCGACCGCCTTGGCGGCCACTTGGCCGCCGCGATCCGCGACTTCGCGCGTATTGCTTGTCGACTCATTCGCCCGTTGGGCATTCTCGGCGTTCTGCTTCACCGTGGCCGCGATTTGCACCATGGCGGCGGAGGTCTCCGCCAAACTGGCGGCTTGTTCTTCGGTGCGCTGCGATAGATCGACCGTGCTGGCGGAGATTTCCGCGGTCGCGTACGAAACTTCGCCGGTGGCCGCCGTGATCGCCTTGGTCATCTCCTGCAGTCGCGCCATCGCGCCGTTGAAGTTATCGCGGACCTGCCCGTAGGCTTCCGGGAACTCGGTGAGGCGGAAAATCAAATTGCCCTCGGCCAGATTGTTCAGGCCCTGCGAGAGCGAATCGATGATCCGCGCCTGCTCTGCCGCCGCCTCGCGCCGCGCCTTTTCGACCGCCTTGGCCTGTGCTGCCACCGAACCATTGATCATTTGCGCTGCGACACGAAACGCGCCTTGCTGGCCGCCGTAAAGAATCGAACGATAATAGATATTGTGGCATACCGCCTCCATGCTGGCGGTCGCTTCACGAACGAACGCATCGCAGCGATCGATCATGTCGTTCACGCTGTACTGAACGTCGGCCAGGCTCCCGGTTTCGTCGATGTTCGTTATCCGCGCCTCAAAATTTCCGCGGCTTATCTCCTGGCAAGTCGCCGTGATTTTGCCGATGACGCTCGATTGAACGTGCTCGCGTCTCGTCTCGATGTTTTTGTTGTTGGCCTTTATGATTTCGCTTCTCACCAGCACAATGAGCAATAGGGCGCTGACGAACGCCGATGCCGCCATCGCGCTGTATTCGATAGGCTCCTGGTAACCAAGCGACCTTGCGGTCAGCGCGAATGCCGATAAGGCCAGCGTAATGGTGCAGACAATCTTAGGACTGGCAAAGCGAGAAAATGAGCGCATCATAGGTTACGTTCCTGGATTTCAAAAAGCTGACCAGAAAATCGAAGCCGGCCGCGAGCGCCTTCTGGCCGTTTTGATGCTGCCTCTCTTCCCTCAGGACGGCGGCATATAGCGGCACGATCGTGTTGGCGACGACCGTGGGATCCGGAACGCGGCGGTTGGAATGAAATCCGATGATATTCCGGTTCTTGTCAAATGACGGCGTCACATGCGCAAACACCCAGTAATAATTGCCGGTTTTGGCCATGTTCTTGACATAGGCGAAGATTTCGCGGCCTTCCATAATCGTATCCCATAACAGCTTGAACACGGCGCGGGGCATGTCGGGATGGCGAATGATGCTGTGCGGCTGACCCAGCAATTCAGCCTCGCTATAGCCGGCAATCCGGCAGAACGTCTGATTGGCGTAGGTGATGCGTCCCTTCAGATCGGTTTTGGAGACGATGAGGTCATGCTCCTGGAAAAAGACTTCGGTGTCAGTCGGGGTAATAACCTTTTTCATGTCTGGCGCGGATGTGCGAGAGCAATTTGGATGACGGAAGCTATGCGAAAACACGTAACGGAGAGTTTACTTGATATGGCGGTGCGCGACATCATGGATCAATATACTGGATTAAGGCTGCGCGGGGCTTTGCCCTCACGATTAGCTCGGAAAACCGCTGTCTTCGTGAGATCTGCGCGGCCCGACTTTCCCAGGATCAAGATTCGAAGCGATGCCGGCTTGAAGTTCTAGTTCACGACAACCGAGGTGCTCACCTGTACGCGGCCGTACAAATCCACGATGTCGTCGTTGACAAGGCGGATGCAGCCGAAGGCCACCGAACTGCCGATGGTCTTCGGTGCATTGGTGCCGTGGATGCGCGATGAGTCGTCGTCGAGATCGAGGACGCGTGCGCCGAGCGGATTGCCGGGGCCGCCCGGCAGAGCGGCGGGATTGCGCGTCAATCGGTCTGGCGGTGGCTGCCAAGACGGCCATTCCGTCATGCTCGCAATGTGCCGCAGGCCGGCGAGGTCCTTGCAATGGTCGCCGAGCCCGATGCCGTAACGCAATGCGACGTTGTTTGGTCGGATCAGATAAAGATAGTGCTGCAGCTTATCGATGACGATCGTGCCAGCCGGCAGCAGCGTGCGATAGAAGGTGGGCTGGCGCCGAAACACGTAAGGCTGATCGGGATCGGACGAGCCGCCATCGATGCCCGGAGCGAGATCGCCATCCGTCGCGGCACTGGCGGCGCGGGCCGGCGGGGCCGGCAGTGCGGCGCTGCTTTGCGCTTCGCTTTTGATCGTCGGCGGGGACGATTTTTGCGCCATCGCCGCCCAGTAGATGTATCCACCGGCGCCGAGCGCCGCAGCGATCATTGCGAGCACGATCCACGCTGCGCCGCTCAAGCGAGACGGCGCGATAATCGGACCTCGGTCCGCCTCGATCCATGCCGCGTCGGCGCTGCCGCCCTGCCGCTCCTCACTCGCCGCATCGCCAGCGCTGGCGTTGCTCTCGGTCCACGCCAGTTCCGCCTCGATCCGTTTGACTGCGGCCTCCAGCGCCGCTTGCTCGGCTGCGATCTCGGCCATCGGCGGCGGCGGCCGTAGCGCGCGCATTCGCTTTGCCAGCATTTGTCGCGAGCGGTCATAGAGGCCGCGGCGCCACTGCGCATCGCCCGCACCGGGCGCGGTCACCGCACGCAACAGGATCGAATAATAGTCGACCATTGGCTTGGTGCGTCCTACGCCTTGATTTTTTCCAGAAACTTCAACACCCGCGCGTTGGTCACCGCTTCCGTCTGTCGTTCCACCGCGAGGTCCCAATAGTCCGACCGCGGCAGACATTCTTCCAGATAGCGCGCCGCCGAAGTAGCGTGGGCGGCGTCGTGTCCCGGCACGATCAGCGCCGGGATGTCGACGCCCATGAGATCCTCAGGCTTGGCGCCGGGCGCGGTGTCGCGGTCGAACAGCGCATCGCGCATCGCCTCGCAGAGGCGTGCATATTGGTCGGGATGCTGTTTCGCGTAAGCGGCGGCGAAATCCGCATCGCGCTTGATGACGCAAGCCCACGGCCCGCCGCGCGGATCGGCGCCGAACGATTTGCCGTCCTTCCGCACCACGGCGACGACGCCGGCGAGGCCAGCGCTCTTCAAAAAGCCGAGATGCTCGGCAAAGCGCTGGTGGCTCGCCATGCGATATTTGGCGCCGCCGACCGGCCAATAGAGCACCAGACTCGCAACCATTTCCGGATGCGTCACCGCGAAACCCGCGACCGGCGCGCAGCCCATGCAACCGCCGATCAGATGTGCGCGCGAAATCTTTAAATGATCGAGCAGTCCTTTGCCCTGCGCGACATAATGCGCCCAGGTCACGGGCTCGACGCGGCCGCCGGATTGCCCGCATTCGCGGCGGTCGAACAGGATGCAGGTAAAATTTTTCGGCAGATGATCGAGCAGCTTGATCTTGGCGTAGATACCTTGGGTCGACCAGGTTTCGACGATCGCGTTGAAGCCGCCGGGCGCGTAGATCAGAATCGGCGGCCCCGCGCCTATGATCTCGTAGCGCGTCGTGATGCCGTCGATGTCGACGCTCGGCATGATCACTCCCCGCGTTGTCGTTCCGGGGGCGCGCGCGAAGCTTGCGCTTGGCGGCTCCCTCAAGATGACGGAAAAGGCGCTGCGTTGGCCTAGGGCGTCTGCGCTGGTTTCGGTGCGACCGCTGGCTGGGGCTTGGGCTGCTTCTTCGCCGCCGACGCGGCGGCGCCGGCTTTGAGGTCGGGCGGCGGGCTTGCCGCGAGCGCCGAGGACGACATCGGGGTCCAGCCGGCGGTGGCCGCGGTCTTGCCGTCTTTAGCTTTCCCGTCTGCGGTCTTTCCGGTTACGGTCTTGTCGGCTACGGCCTTGCCGTCCGTGGGCTTCGCCGCTGCAGCCCCGTCCGTGGGCTTCGCAATTGCCGCCTTACTGTCTGCCGGCTGCGCGACCGCCGGTTTGTGCTTTGCTTTCTTCTTGACGGGATCGGCCGCAACCTGCTGCGCAAGCGTTGCCAGCTGCGCCGGTGAGCGGGTCGGCCCGGTATAGACGACGATCGGCGTTACCGGCCCGGCGTCGGAAAGCAGGTTCGCATTCTTCGGCGTCGGCGCGCGCAGCGCCGACAACAAGACCGAGAATTGCGGATTGCCTTCACCGCTGTTGGCGGAGCCGCCGCTGTCATCGCCGGCATCGGCGTCGTCTTCCTCCGTGGCCGGGCGTTTGCGATGGCGTCCGCACATTTCGTCTTTCAGATTGGGCGGCGCCGCATCGATCGGGGTGAGCGCATCGACGGTGCCGAGCGAAGGCATCAGCCAGGACAGCGGATTCTGGGCAAAACCGCTTTCCAGCATCTCCGCCGCCTTCACCGCGCGCGCCGCGGAGGACGGCGCGCCGAGCACCACCGCGATCAATTGCTTATTGTCGCGCGTCGCCGTAGCGACGAGGTTGAAGCCCGACGCGCAGATGAAGCCCGTCTTCATGCCGTCGGCGCCGGGATAGCGGCCGATCAAAGGATTGTAATTGCGCACCACGCGCCGGCCGAATTTGATCGCCGGGATGTGCCAGTAGAAACTGTATTCGGGGAATTCCCGGATCAGCGCGCGGGCGAGAATGGCAAGATCGCGCGCCGACATGATCTGACCGTCGGCCGGCAGGCCGTTGGGATTGACGAAGTTCGATTCCGTCATGCCGAGGCGGTGCGCGGTATCGGTCATGTCCTGCGCGAACGCGTCGATCGAGCCGCCGATGCCTTCGGCCAGCAGCACGGCCATGTCGTTGGCGGACTTCACCATCATCATCTTGATGGCATTGTCGACCGTAACCTGCGTGCCGACCGGGAAACCCATCTTGGTCGGGGACTGCGCCGCCGCGTTCGGCGAGACCGGGAACAATGTGTCGAAGGTGATGCGATGATCGTGGACGGCGGAGAGCGTCATGTAGAGCGTCATCAGCTTGGTCACCGAAGCCGGATACCATGGATAGGTCGCGTTCTCGGCGCGTAACACTTTCCCGGTATCGGCGTCGACCAGCAGCAGCGCTTCCGCTCGTGCCGGCGTTGCCGCCACGACCGAGCCGAAGGCAACGACGCCTGCCGCAAGGGAACCGAAAACAATACCGAGCACCGGCGCCCGGAGGGATTGCGTACAATGCACGTGTCGCGGTCCGTCGGTTGATCGGGCCCAGTTCAAGGTCGATGGGGCCGCGAGGGTTTCACGGAAGGTTCACGCAGCGTAGGCGCATTACTATTTAAACCAAAGCCGGGCTCGAAGGCAAAGACGAATAGCGATATCCTTAAAGCCGGTGTGGATTTGGAATAGTCCAAAGGCAAGGAAAAGCGACGCAAAAGCGACGAAAATTCGGCAATGAATGAACTTGGGAGAAGTCATGACCGCCTGCATCGTGGGATGGGCGCATACGCCCTTTGGCAAGCTTACCGGCGAAACCGTCGAAAGCCTCATCGTGCGGGTGGCGGGCGAGGCGCTGGCCGATGCCGCGATTGCGGCAAAGGATGTCGACGAGATCGTACTCGGGCACTTCAACGCCGGCTTCTCGGCGCAGGATTTTACTGCCGCGCTGGTGCTGCAGGCTTCGCCCGAGCTGCGCTTCAAGCGCGCCACGCGGGTCGAGAACGCCTGCGCCACCGGCTCCGCCGCCGTGCACCAAGGGCTCAAATCGATCGCGGCCGGCTCAGCGCGCATCGTGCTTGTGGTCGGCGTCGAGCAGATGACAATAACGCCGCCCGCGGAGATCGGACGCAATCTGCTCAAGGCTTCTTACGTGCGCGAGGAGGCCGATATCGACGGCGGCTTTGCCGGCATTTTCGGCAAGATCGCCGCGCTGTATTTCCAGCGCTGGGGTGATAAGTCCGACGCGCTCGCCCGCATCGCCGCCAAGAATCACAAGAACGGCGTCGGCAATCCTTACGCGCAGATCAGGAAAGACCTCGGCTACGACTTCTGCCGCGCCGAAAGCGACAAGAACCCGCTGGTGGCCGGCCCGCTCAAGCGCACCGATTGTTCGCTCGTCTCCGACGGCGCCGCGGCCGTGGTGCTCGCCGATGTCGAGACCGCGCTCAAGCTCGACAAGGCGATCGTGTTCCGCGCCGCCCAACACGTGCAGGATTTTCTACCGATGTCGCGGCGCGACGTGCTCAAATTCGAAGGCTGTACGGTGGCCTGGCAGCGCGCGCTCCAGCAAGCCGGCATCGCGCTGAAGGATCTCTCGTTTGCCGAGGTGCACGACTGCTTCACCATTGCCGAGCTGATCGAATACGAGGCCATGGGCTTGGCGCCCGAAGGCCAGGGCGCGCGCGTCATCGCCGACGGCATCGTCGCCAAGGACGGCCGGCTTCCGATCAATCCGTCCGGCGGCTTGAAGTCGAAGGGCCATCCGATCGGCGCCACCGGCGTTTCGATGCACGCCATCACCGCGATGCAGCTCATGAGCCAAGCCGGCGACATGCAGGTCAATAACGCCAAGCTCGGCGGCATTTTCAATATGGGCGGCACCGCGGTCGCCAATTACGTCAGTATCCTGGAGCGGCTGCGGTGAGGCTGTTGGCGCCCTGGTCTTTTCGTCAGGGCGATACGCGGTTCTGAAGCGACGCCCCGCCTTCTCGCAATGTCAGGTGGGAGGTATCGAAACAAACCCCTCGAAGATTGCATCGAGCATCGATACCGCGGTTTTTTATAAGATGGCCAATAACAACATGGCCAATGCCGCTGGTGATTGACGCTTGTTTTTGCCTCGCACTTGTCGGCGATGGCTCCTGAGAATGTCGGTTAACCAATTACCAACTTTGCTAACGCTATTATCCGGCCGTCGCCGCAGTCGCTGGGATACCTGCAGACCAATCCGCTGCGCATAACACATCGGCATCAGGCCGATTGACACCAAAAGGCGCGCCGTTGCATACGCATTTTTTCCCCAGCTGTAATCCTCGAGCAAATACGCTTTTTTGTCGGCGAACACGGGATGCATTACGCGCCACAGCCGGCTCGTGACGTAAGGGCTTTCCAATGCGCAAACCAAAGCTCTTCACCGCGCTGTCCCGACTGAGCCTCTCCATCGGCACCAAGCTCACCATCACAGTCGGCATCGGCGTCGTGCTGGTGGCCGGCATGATGGTCAATCAGCAACTCGACAATGCCGCGGTGACGCGGCAGTCCGAATTGGAGCGCAACGAGCAGGTTGCCACCGCGGATCTGTTACGCGCCGGCATGGCCTTGCAGCGGATGCAGATCGATACGCGTGAAATACGCCTGGCGATTTCCGAGCGGGAAGCCGACGAAGCGCTCGCGCGAACGCGCGAGAGCATGGGCAACGCCGTCGGTTATCTCCAGGCCCCGGTGCAACTCTGCGCCCAAGTCGAGAACTGCGAGCCGATCGAGAAGCTCGTCAGCCTGAGCAAGGCCTATGCCGCAGCCGCCGCCGAAATGGAAGCGATCAAGAACGATTATGGCGACATCGCCAAACCGCTTGAGCAGGTTAACAAAATCGGGAAGGAGATTGACGCGCTGATCGCGAAGGCGACCTCCATTGCCACGGCGCATGCCTCGCAACGCATGGCCGTGGAAGCGTCGCGGCGGACGGTGGCCGCGCAAATCAGCATCGGATTTGCATCTTTTGCCATCGTCATCTTGGTGGGCGCGGCGATTTTCGGCGTGCTTTCGATCGGTAGACCGATCAAACGCATAGCAGGCATTCTCGTCGAACTCACGAACGACCGCATCGTCGATGTGCCCTATACCACCCGGGGCGACGAGGTTGGCGATATCGCCAAGGCCACGGGAGTATTCCGTGCCTCGATCGCCGAGAAGGTGATCAATCTGCGCGTCCGCTCGGCGCTCGACGTGGTGAGCTCGAACGTGATGCTGGCCGACGATCAATACAACATCATGTATGCGAACTCGACCCTGCAGGAGATGTTGAAGGAGGCGGAGGGCGAACTGCGCAAAGTACTGTCCGACTTCGACGCCACCAGAATCGTCGGCGCCAACATGGACATCTTCCACGAAGATCCGGTGCGCGTGCGTAAGCTGCTGGATTCGCTCACCGGCTCCCACCGATCCCATATCGCGATCGGCAGCCAGAGATTTCGCCTGGTGGCCACTGCGGTCAGCGACCAGCACGGCAAGCGGATCGGCACTGTTGTCGAATGGAAGAACGAGACGGTGGAAAAGTCGATCGAGGCGGAGATCGACGCAATCGTCAATACGGCAGTGCGCGGCGACTTCTCACAGCGCATCCCGATCGCCGGCAAAAGGGACTTCCTGCTCACTTTGGCCAAGGCGGTGAATGCGCTCTGCGACAATACCGGCAAGGCGCTCGATGACCTGGCTGCCATGATGGGAGCGCTGGCCGACGGCGACCTGACGAAGCGCATCACCGCCGACTACCAGGGCATGTTCGGCAAGCTGAAGACGGACGCCAACACCATGGCGGAGCGAATCGGCTCGACCATCGCCGAAATCAAGGCATCGGCACGCGAAGTCACCAACGCCTCGGCGGAAATCTCGACCAGCACGGCGGACTTGTCGCAGCGCACCGAGGAGCAGGCGGCGAGCCTGGAGGAGACCTCGGCCTCGATGGAACAGATTTCCGCCACCGTGAAGAAGAACGCGGAGAACGCCCAAGCGGCGAACCAGTCCGCGAGCGGCACCCGCGAGGTCGCCGACCGCGGCGGCAAGGTTGTGGCCCAGGCGGTCGAGGCCGTGGGCAAGATCGAGGAATCCTCGCGCAAGATCTCCGACATCATCGGCGTGATCGACGAGATTGCCCGCCAGACCAACCTGTTGGCGCTGAACGCGGCGGTCGAAGCCGCGCGCGCGGGCGATGCCGGCCGCGGCTTCGCCGTGGTCGCCTCGGAGGTGCGCAGCCTGGCGCAGCGCTCCTCGCAGGCCGCCAAAGACATCAAGCACCTGATCATCAACAGCAACGGGCAGGTCAAGAACGGCGTCGAGCTGGTCAACCGCGCCGGCACGGCGCTCGCCGAGATCGTCGAGTCGATCAAGAAGGTGGCTCGGATCGTATCCGACATCGCCTCCGCCAGCGCCGAGCAGGCGGCCGGGATCGAGCAGGTCAATAAGGCGCTGACCCAGATGGACGACGTCACCCAGCAGAACTCGGCGCTGGTCGAAGAAAACGCCGCCACCGCCAAGATGCTGGAGCATCAGTCCAAGGCAATGGACGAGCGGGTGACTTTCTTGAAGGTCGACGAGAACGAGTCGAGCCTGCGGCGGGATGCCCCGGCCAAAGCCGTACCGGAAACCAAGCTGGCGGCGGCGGCGAAATCGGCACCAACGGCCCAGCGCGGCCCGGTCGCCCGCATGCAGGCGACGATCGCAACCGCGTTTAAGCAAGAGCCGGAGTGGCAGGAGTTCTAGCCCTTCGCCTGCCTGGCGGCGGCTCTGAGGTGTCGATGCTTGCCGTCCCCGCGATGCAGCTCATGGGCTGTGCCGGCGACATGCAGGTCAAAGACGCCAAGCTCGGCGGCATTTTTAACATGGGCGGCACCGCGGTCGCCAATTACGTGAGCATCCTGTAGCGGCCGCGTTAGTTGCTCCCTCTCCCCGCGCAGCGGGGAGAGGTTTTTCCGAATTGCGGTGACAGTGCATTTAATTGCTCGCGTGATTTTTCTCCCGTTTCGCGCAATCCGGGCTAAGTCCCGGGAAGCTCAGAATCGCGGAGAGGTTCGCTCACTCGACCTCTCCCGGTGCGACGGCGAGAGGTGCCGTCGGCGCGAACTGCGCCTTGACCAGCTCGGCGAAAAAGCCGCCGCGCGCTACCAGCTCATCGAACGTGCCGGTCTCGACGATGCGCCCCTGCTGAAACACCAGGATACGGGTGGCGTCGCGCACGGTGGCGAGCCGATGGGCGATGACGAAGGTGGTGCGGCCCTGCATCACTTCGTCGAGCGCCTTGGTGACCCGCGCCTCGGTCACCGGATCGAGCGCGCTCGTGGCCTCATCGAGGATCAGGATCGGCGGGTCCTTGAGCAACGCGCGCGCGATGGCGAGCCGCTGACGCTCGCCGCCGGAGAGCAGCCGTCCGCGCTCGCCGATGCGCGCTTGCAAACCGTCGGGATTGCGGTCGATGAAATCGAGCGCCTGGGCGCGGGCCGCCGCGGCGCGCATCTCCTCGTCGCTGGCGTCGGGCTTGCCGACCCGCAAATTCTCGGCGATCGAACGGTTGAACAACAGCGTCTCCTGGAACACGACGCCGATGTTGCGGCGCAGCCCCGTCAGCGTGAAGCCGCGAATGTCCATGCCGTCGACTTTGATAAAACCCGACTGCGGATCGAAAGCGCGATACAAAAGCGCCAGCGCCGTCGATTTGCCGCTGCCGGTCGGGCCGACCAGCGCCACGCGGTCGCCGGGCAACGCGGTAAAGCTCAAATCCGCCACCGCGGCGCGCTTGCCGTCGTAGGACAGCGACACGTCCTTGAATTCGACGCGGCCGCGCACCCGGCCGGGATCGACCGCATCCGGCCGGTCGCGCACCGCCGGCACGGTGTCGAGCACGCCGAAAAAATCGGCAAGTTTTGGCGCGTCGATGAACAGCCGGTTGGCGAAGCTGACCGCCTGTTCGAGCCGGACGATCAGGAGCGCGGCAATGCTCATGAAGCTGACGATCTGGCCGACCGAGGCTAGGCCTACGAGTTTTAGATAAGTCCCGACCAGAAGGATCACCAGCAAAGTCAGCGTGGTGCCCGCGCGGGTCAGAACGGCCGCAACGGCCCACCACGACAGCACCGGCATCTGCGCGCGCAGGAGCGAGTTGACGAGACTCTTCAGCGCCGACACTTCCAGCTCGACGCGGGCGTAGCTCTGCACCAAAGCGACATTGCCGAGCGCGTCGGCGGCGGTCTCGGCGAGATCGGAATAATGCTTCTCGACCTCGCGCTGCAGCGCAAAGGCGGTGTGCATGACGATGACGGTCAGCGCGGTAAACGCCAGGCACAGCGCGATCAGCGGCAGAGCGAGCCGCCAGTTGAGCATGAGCGAAGCCGGCAGCAGCAAGGCGATGAAGACGAAGGCTGAGAAATGCTCGCGGAAGAACGACACCCACAGCCACCACAGCGTGTCGGTGCCGGTGAGCATGATTTTCATCTGGCGGCCGGAATGCTCGCCGGCATGGTAGGCGAGCGGCAGCTGCAAGACGTGCTCGAAATAATCCGCCAGCACCAGGTTGCGGCGCTGGTGCGCGAGGCGATCGGCGAACCACGCCACCAGCGTGCCGGCGGCGATAATGAACAGGCCGAACGCGACCCAGGCGCCAATGAGCGGCGTCAGCGCCCGCGCCGCCGGGCCTAAGCCCGCCGGCAACGGGCCCGACAGCGCGTCGACGATGCGGCCGAACAGCACCGGCTCGACGAATTGCGCCGCGGCGAGCGCGATATTGGCCAGCGCCAGCGTCACGGCAAGCCGCGCGTCGGAGCGCAACAGACCGAGGACGCGAAGATAGATGCGAAGGAAGGACATCGCGGGATTATGTCTATGTTCGCTGCTCTGGCGCAAACGACTTGACGAGTAGGGCGCCGATGTCAACCTATCCGGCAATGCGTGGCAACCCACAGACAAGGAGTGGAGCATGAACGTGCAGCCCTATCTGTTTTTCGACGGCCGCTGCGCCGAGGCGCTGGAGTTCTACAAAAAGGCGCTCGGTGCCAACGTCACAATGCTGATGCGCTGGAAAGACAGCCCCGACCAAAGCATGCGCACGCCGAGTAATGCCGACAAAGTCATGCATTCGCAGTTCGAGGTCGGCGATACGACGATCATGGCGTCCGACGGGCGCAACAACGGCCAGCGGAAATTCGACGGCTTTGCGCTCAGCATCGCCGCCAAGGACGAGGTCGAGGCCGACAAGATGTTCGGCGCGCTCGCGGCCGGCGGCCAAGTGACGATGCCGATGAACAAGACCTTCTTCTCGCCGCGCTTCGGCATGCTTGCCGATAAATTCGGCGTGCACTGGATGATCCTCGTGCAGTAACGGGGTTTGTCATGCCAGCCATCACGCAAAAGATCGCGCCGTGCCTGTGGTTCGATACCGAGGCCGAGGAAGCGGCGATGTTTTATACCTCGGTATTCCCGAATTCCCGGATCAAACACATCAGCCGCTATGGCAACGCCGGCCGCGAGGTGCACGGCAAGGAAGCCGGCTCGGTCATGGTCGTCGCGTTCGAGATCGCGGGCCAGACCTTCACGGCGCTCAACGGCGGCCCGCATTTCAAGTTCAACGAGGCGGTGTCGTTCCAGGTGATGTGCGATACGCAGGCGGAGATCGATTACTTCTGGAGCAAACTCTCCGAGGGCGGGCAGGAAGGTCAGTGCGGTTGGCTGAAGGACAAATATGGTCTGTCCTGGCAGGTGGTGCCGGCCGTATTGCCGCAGCTGATGGCAGCTGCCGAAGGCGTCCAGCTCGATCGCATGATCGGTGCCGTCATGAAAATGAAAAAATTCGATCTGGAGACGCTGCGGCGCGCCGGCGCCGGATAGGCATGAGTCCGAATTTTCCTCCACCGCGCTCACCGAGGAGGATAAATTGCTGGGATGAACGAGACCGCCGCCCTGCCGCCATTTACGGCGCCGTTCGCGCCGCCGGACGAGGATCTTGCAACCGGTTTTCTGGCCAACGCTGCGCGCGATCGCGCCGCAGAAACCCGCATCGATGCGCGCGCGCGGCGTCTGGTCGAGGCGATCCGCGCCAAGACGACCGGACTGGGCGGCGTCGAGGATTTCCTGCACGCTTTTTCGCTCTCGACCAGAGAGGGCCTGGCGCTGATGGTGCTGGCCGAGGCGCTGCTGCGCGTGCCCGATGCCGCGACCGCCGACCGCCTGATCGAGGACAAGCTTGCCGCCGGCCGCTGGCTCGACGGCGACATCCGGTCGACGGCGCTCTTGGTTTCCGCCTCAGCCTGGACACTCGGCCTCGCCGCCCGCATCATCCATCCGGGCGACACGCCGGAAACCATCCTCGACGGCATCGCGCGCCGCCTCGGCCTGCCGACCATGCGGGCGGCGACGCGGCAGGCGATGCGGCTTCTGGGCTCGCATTTCGTCATCGGCCAGACCATCGCGGAGGCGCTGTCGCGCGCCCGCACGCATGCGGCGTGCCGCTATTCATTCGACATGCTCGGCGAGGGCGCGCGTACCGCGCCGGACGCCGAAAAATATTTCGACGCCTATGCAGCCGCCATCGCCGCCATCGGAGCAAGCCCCGGCAATCCCCCACCCCACCCTCCCCCGCATGCGGGGATGGGAAGGGTGGGGGGCATTTCGGTCAAACTCTCGGCGCTGCATCCGCGCTACGAGGCGATTTCGCGTGGACGCGTATT
>Ga0187784_10000586_pt1 | contig 27094 bp, 22 predicted proteins | sample 1015_SJ02_MP15_2_FD_132964 | JGI IMG/M metagenome (GOLD analysis project Ga0187784, IMG submission 132964) | Tropical peat soil microbial communities from peatlands in Department of Meta, Colombia - 1015_SJ02_MP15_20_MG | ecosystem: Environmental > Terrestrial > Soil > Wetlands > Peat | place... | reverse complement strand
CTGAGGCCGTACCTCGCGAAGGCTTCCTGTTCGCTCTTGCGCTTGTACTTCAGGAATGTCTCGAGCTCGTCGTGCCACATCTTCTCGGTGTACCTGGGGTCGGCCTTCAGTTCGTAGAGCCTCTTGACGTCGACCTCCGTCAGCTTGTCAGAGGGGAGTTTGTACTTCTGAATATCGCTGGCCCAGACGCCTAGCCACACGGACTCTGGCGTTGTGAGCTCACGCAAGTGTGCAGCGTTCGCAGAGTTGTGCAACAGTATTCCAGACTTGCCGCCGATGAACCTTTCGACCCCCGGAACCGAGACGTCATAGACATATTCATCGGTCTCATCCGTCATCCCGATTTCGGTTATGGGATCGAACGCCAAATCGCTAGAAACGAGCTTTTGCAGCTTTGAGACTTTCTCTTCGTGTTCCCCAAGGTCAACGCTCGAACAGCTCAAGAGATGGTTAACAACGGCGCCCACGTGCTCCCTGTCGATTGCCCCTTCCATTCCTCCTCGACGAACCTCGCAAAGTCTCTGGAATGTATAACGGCACCTGAGGTCATGGTACTGATGCCTACCGATGATGGTGCGCAGCTCCATGAGGCCGCTGGCCAACGAAGGAAAGCCCTTCGGCATTAAGTAAGAGCTCCGATTCGTTGCGCTCATGTGTTCGAGGACGAAAGTCCTGTCGTCTTCATGCAACACGGTAGACGCCACTTTTTGGGTGTCATGCTTCCCTGTTACCATTAGTAAGTTTTCAGTCTTACCGAAGGAGGGAAGGACCCCAAGCCTATTCATTACCAAACCTAGCTGATGGATTAGTCCTGGATTCTTGAATTTCCAGCAGAGACCAGCCGAATTGGTGACATACCCATCTCCGAAGCAACCCCTCAGGTACTCGAGAACGTGCTCCGAACGGGAACCATAGATTATGTCAGGGACACGCTTCTCGCCATGGCCTGACCCGCAGAGTTTGTAGAAGAGAGACGCGATGGGTACCCCCCCAAAGCTGAGGGTGACTGAGTTCTTGTCATAGGCGTAGTATTTGGATACGTGAACTCCTGGGAAGGTTATCGCGATGCAGTCAAGGGCGTCTTCGATTACCTCAGGCTCGTGGAGGCCGAAGCACAAAGAAACGTTGGCAGGAGTCCGGCCACGCATGCTTATCCATCCTTCCGCTGTGTAATACCCTAGGAGCCGTGCAAGGGGCTTGGTTAGCCAGAGGCGAGCGGGGCACCTGACAGGTCCTCCCTTCCCTGGTCTTGAGCTCTCGATGAAGGCGTCGTAGGGTGGGCTGAGGTGCGGCTGCTTCAAAGAAGTTGGCAGGAGATTTAGCCGACGGCTCCTATGAAACTTGGATGGGGTATCTGTCCGTATCAGACGGAGGTTGGAGGCGACAATTTCGTCAGGGAGGCTGGTCAACTCTTGGACCACGTCAATGGCCAACGGTTGTCTCGTCCCGAGCTGGATGTTTCGAGAGATCACCAAGAGGTCTCCGATCCTTATTCTGTCGGTCTGTTCAGATACTATCTCGCCATTTCTGAGGACGAACACACTATGGTTAGGAGTTACCGTTACCTTCCGCCCACTGGATGTCGTCAGTGCGTAAAGACGCCCCTGGAATCTGTGCCTTATGACGGAAGACAGAGGCTTGAACCCAATTCTGCTGTTGTTGTCTGCGGTCAGAACCTCGTAGGGGATTTCCGAGCAGACCTCGTCTCCGAAGGAATCGGTGAAGAATCCGTACCGGCCTATGCATTCATCGACGAATTCTCCAATCTGGACCACCGCTACCCTCCCAGAGCTTTTCCTAATCATGATGGGCTCGTCCCTTCTTACCGAGCCAGATTTTATCACCATTGCAATATGAGCACCCCAGGGATCCGCATCACAGAGGATTCCCACCGGCAGTCCCAGCTCCTGGTTCAAGCGCCGAATTAGGTAGCGAGTGGACCTCGGCGGCTGGCCCGCTGTGTTGATGAGGATCGCCTTGTACTTCTTATGGACCCGCTCTTCGGTGAACCTCGTGAACAGGCCCCCCTTTTCGATGGCGAGAACTATCTCCGCATCCGTATCCCGGAACTCGGCAGTCGTAAGGGCCGGCCCTATCATCACTCCGTCTGGGTTCGCCGACAAATCAGCAATTTTCCCTTCGTAGCCGGGGACTGTGTACTCAATCCTCATGTTTCCGAAAATTGCACTTCTTTCCTCCGGATAGATGTTCATCCCCTCTCGGGCCATGGCCATCAGAACCTCAAGGTCGGTGATGAGTTCGTCCGACTCAGCCTGGTCCTGGAACTCGACGTTAAAGGCCTGGGCAGAGTAGAAGACGTCTCTGAGGGTCGAAGTCCGCTTCTCATCTACCAGTTTCTTGGCGAAGTACGCCAGCCAGACAAGCTGGGTGAACGGTCGGATGTGTTTGATGTTGCCAGAAGTCTTCTTGACTGTCGTTGGACCGAGGACGAACTGCTGTAGCTTCTTATCGTAAACTATGTTCCTGACCGACCTGCTCGCAAGAGTCAGGCTCGGGAAGCGTCCGTCGTTGAGGTCGCTGTAGACGCTCCAGCCGAGCTCCTTCAGCAGGGACTGGACGGCGCTCTGCCTAACTTCCGCCGTACTTGTCGATTGTTTCTTGGCCACCTTCTTCCTTGTTGGCATCCTCCCCCTCCCTTGTTTTCACCGGCTGCTCCTCCGCCAGGTTCCCAGCCTCTCCTTCCTGGGGCTCCTCGCCCCCTTCCCCGATAAGAGCGCGATAGTTGGGAAGATCCTTCTTGCCCGCAAGGTCCGTGGAGAACCTCGCGATGAGCGGGAGGTACTTCCCGTAGATGTTCATCTTCCTCTGGACAGCCTCCATGCTCCCCTTCCTCGACAGGAAGATGCCGAGGCGCCTGAGGGCCTCCCTCGCCGCGTTCCTGATCTCTCTTTGGATCTCCGGCCTGTCGGCTATGTACTCCTTACCAACGGTCTTGTACGGGATACGAGTCGAGCAGACGTGCGAAATCACGCCGATGGGCGCGTCCTGAGGCACATGGTACCTCCGCCAGTCCACCTCCTGGTTGAGTACCTCGAAGCTGACGTCACTACTTTCGTCGTAGAGGAGAGGGATGCGGTTGGCGAACCTGAATAGTTTGACTCCGGGCTGCAGTATCTTGCCTCCGTAGGCGACCCCCACCTCGACAAGGAAAGGAAATCCCGAGTAGGAGGATGGAGGCCTGTCGACCACAGTCGCGAACTCGGGCTGCAGCTCCTTGTTGATGCCTGCCAGCAATATGTCCTCGCCTACCGGGGAGAGGACGGCTGCGTCAGGCTGGAGAAAGTCAGGGAAGCGCTGGAGGGCGTCTACGATCGCCACAATCTGGTTCGTGTTAAGCCGTTTCGGGGGGAGGCGGGGGCTGATGCCTGCGAACTCTAGGAACTTGGTGGCAATCTTTTCCCCCACCCTATGAAAGTGGGTAACCATGAAGCTCTTCATGTCGTGCTCCTCGGAGAGCTTTACGATTCGCTTGAATGCCTCAACGTCGACGCCGTAGGGGTGGGGGAGGGTCTCCTTTGGAGGGAGGGGCATAGAGTCGGTTCCCCTTTCGAAGAATGTAATCTGGCCCAGGGGGTCGACGAAAGTTAGGTTGGCGTAGCTGGCAACCAGGGCAGTCTGCTTGAAGTAATCGCCTATTTTCTGAGAGGCACGCAGGTAGTCACCCTCGAGGACCATCTCGACCCGAGTCCCGGTGGATCCGTTGGCATCGCTGTTGAAACGCTTGAGCACCATTGGTCTGTTCTCTGTGATGTCAATCATCATCTGGAAGCCGTACTTCCTCTTCCCGTCGGGAGAGGTGATGATGGTGAAAGGGCGGTTCGTCGTGATCTGCCCGTAGAGCATCGCCATGGTCCCTCCGAGGCCGAACATGCCTCTTGACTGGCGGAGGACGTACTTCGACCCATAGAACACCTTCCCGAAGGCGCTTGGGACGTGTTGGGGCGCTACACCCGGTCCGTTGTCGATGACGACGAGGCGGTAAGGCTTGGGGTCTGGTACCTCCGGATTCGGGTTATCCGATGTCATTCTAACGTAAATCTCGGGGAGAACACCTGCCAGCTCGGTCGCGTCCATAGAATTCTCTACGAGCTCTCTTACGGCCATGTAAAGTGCCCGGGCGGGATTCGTGAACCCGGCCAGATCGCGGTTACGGTAGAAAAATTCTGAGGGCGAGATCTCTGCGAACGTTGTCTTGCTACTCAGTTTCCACCACCTCCTTCAAACTGGATGCTCGTGTTGAGTTTGCCAATCGAGTTATTTCCCTTTTGCAGGCGCCTGAGCTCCGCCGCGCAGGTATCGATGAGGTTCGTATATGTGCTAACGCTCAATCCTTCGCAATTTTTCTTCGATTGTTTCCGGGGAGGCCCCCTCCCAGAGGAACATGCGCTCCATTTTGCGCTTTGTCCTGGCCCTCTGGAGCGAGTTGTACACCGTCTTGTGCTGGCTCCCGGTGGCCAAAGACTTGACCGCCTCCGACGCCAACTGCACCTCAGAAGCCTCACCTATGATGGCTACCGTGCGGCCGTACACCGAGAGATTGCACGCTGTTAGCTCCTCGATAACCCTCCTTGACTTCCCTTTGAGGCCGATGACCCTCCCCCTGATTCGCTCGAGGGAGTTGACGCTCCTTCCTGCATAGTCGCGCAGGTCAATGACCTCAAGGGCGGTCCCCTCGTCCAGGAGGCGCCTCGCTCTCTGGGGGGAGAAGCCACGCCCTATCGCCTCGATAACCCTGGTGGCAGAGAAGGGATCTGCCTTCAAGGCCCTGTCGGACTTGACCGTCACGAGACCATCCTTGCTGTCCACCCTCAGCGTCACCCCCATCTCTTTCTCCAGGAAGCGCTTCGTTCCCCCCTCTTTTCCGATGACCGCTCCGACCCTCTCTACAGGGATGCGCACGACATGCTCGAAACTCATTTCACAACCTTCTCCATCCAGGAATCAGCGTCTGACTTTACGATGCCGCGCTTCCTAAAGAACCTGACCATGTTGGAGACATCCCTCTTCAGGAACTCCTCGGCTTGGGGGTGGGAGGAAAGAACCGCGGAACCCATGTCGAAAAGCACCCTTTCCTTTTCGTTCTTGAAGACGTTGAACTCGGAGAAGTCGGCGTGGACAAGCTTCGCTATTTTCCAGAGCCTCGCTATAGTTTCGAATGTCCAGTCGTAGTCAGTCTCATCCACCTCGGTTTCAGCGAAGGTGGGAGCTGGCTCCGGGGGGTTGCCTATGTACTCCATGACCAAGATGTTCTTGAGGAAGGCGAGGGGCCTAGGGACCCTTACCCCGGCGGCTTCGGCCACCTGGAGGTTCTTGTATTCCTTGCGTGTCCAGAGGTAGATTGTGCCCCTGGACCCAGAAGGTAGTTTCCCGAACCTCCTGTCCCCAGCGATATAGCCCAAGCGCCTGCGGAAGTCGGATGCAGACATGAGGTAGATCTTCACAGCCACAGGACCTCCGTCCTCATCTTCGCCGAAGTACACCCGCGCCTCCTTGCCAGCGTTCACCACGCCGTTCAGCTCTCGAAGGTCCTTCCTAGCCACCAGCTCCTCGACCGCGATTAGCGTCGCCTGGTCGAAGACCTCCTCAAGCACCTTCCTCTGGTCCGAGTCCTTCCGGAGATACCGGCTCTCCCTTTCAAAGCGGAGTAGCCTCTCCTTCATCTTCCTTGATTCGTCTGGCTCGGCCACGGCACGCCCGAGTCAGCTGTAAATTTATACGTATGAGAACGAGCGCGAAAAAACACACGGGAAATCAAGATGGAAGCGAAGAACAGCGAGGAGGAGCCTCCAGAGGTGCAGGTGGAGGGTCTGCAACAGGAACTGGCTGAGGAGAAGAAGAAGAACGAGGAGCTTCTGACCCGATTGATGTATACTCAGGCTGACTTTGAGAACTACAGGAAGAGGATGGACAAGGAATTGAAAGACGCTGGTGAGTCGCTGACGAAGGGCCTTGTGGCGAGGCTGCTTGTAGTACAGGACGAGCTGGACCTGGCGACGAAGCATGCCAAGGGAGGGACGGGGAGCGCAGAGCTCAGGGAGGGTGTAGCCATGGTGAAGAAGAACCTCGAGGCGGCGATGGAGTCCGTGGGCGTACAGCGGATTGACGCCGTGGGCAAGCCTTTCGATCCCTCCTTGCACGAGGCGGTGGGGAAGACACAGGGAGATTCGGACAGAGACATGGTTGTTGAGGAAATCAGGCCGGGCTTCACATTCAGGGGACAGCTTCTTAGGCCGACCATGGTAAAGGTTGAATTGGCGTCCAAGCCAACCAAAGAGGTGAAGCAGGTTGAGTAGCGCTCGAGAGAAGATCCTTGGCATAGACCTCGGAACGACAAACTCTGCCGGTGCGGTGGTTGAGGGAGGGAGGCCTGTGGTGATTCCAAGCGCTGAAGGCGCAACGCCTGCGGGGAAGATGTTCCCGTCGGTTGTTGCCTTTACTAGGGACGGGCAGCTCCTGGTGGGAGATCCCGCGAGGCGCCAGGCGGTCACGAACCCTGACGGGACGGTTTTCGAGATCAAGAGGAAGATGGGGACAGACTACAAGGTAAACATCTACGGGAAGGATTACACCCCCGAGCAGCTGAGCTCCTACATCCTTCAGAAAATCAAGCACGACGCCGAGGCCTTTCTGGGCTACCCCGTCAAGAAGGTAGTAATCACAGTGCCCGCCCACTTCAATGACAACCAACGCCAGTCGACGAAGGACGCCGGCGAGATAGCGGGGCTCGAGGTTGTGAGGATAATCAACGAGCCGACGGCGGCTTCTCTCGCATACGGTCTGGACAAGTCCGAGAAGGAGATGAAAATACTCGTGTTCAGCTTCGGGGGAGGAACCCACGACGCCACCATCATGGAGTTCGGAAAGGGGGTCTTCCAAGTGCTGTCCACGTCGGGGGACACACAGACGGGAGGGACCGACATAGACAGGGCTGTAATCCAGGTACTCCTCCAGGACTTCCGTTCGAAGACAGGAGTGGACCTGTCGACGGACAGGACGGCCATGGCTCGCCTCAAGGAGGCAGCCGAGCAGGCGAAGATTCAGCTATCTAACCTCACATCAACAGACATCGACCTGCCGTTCATAGCGAGCGACTCGTCGGGTCCGAAGAACCTCCACTACACGTTGACCAGGACGAAACTAGAGGAGGTCGCCAAGCCCATAGTTTCGAGGACTGAGGAGACGATCAGGCGGGTCATAAGCGACGCCAAGCTGAATCCGGACCAGGTCGACAAAGTGATACTCATAGGAGGCATGACACGGATGCCGCTCATAAGAAAGTTCGTGGAAGACGTCGCCGGGAAACCCGCCGAGAGGGGGGTAGACCCAATGGAGGCTGTCGCCATCGGGGCGGCCATACAGGGTGCGGTCCTTGCAGGCGAGATCAAGGACATACTGTTGCTCGACGTGACGCCGCTATCGATGGGAGTGGAGACGCTGGGCGGGATAACCGAGCACCTGATAGAGAAGAACGCCACCATACCGACGAAGCGGAGCAAGACGTTCACCACCGCCGCCGACTTCCAGACTGCGGTCACCATCCACGTAGTACAGGGGGAGAGGACCATGGCCCGGGACAACGTATCGCTCGGTATGTTCAACCTAGAGGGAATACCTCCGGCGCCCAGGGGCGTGCCACAAATCGAGGTAACGTTTGACATAGACGCCAACGGAATCCTGACAGTAACTGCGAAAGACCTGGGGACTGGAAAGCAGAACAAGATTACCATCACAGCCTCGACGAAGCTCTCCAAGGAGGAGAAAGACAGGCTGATCAAGGAGGCCGAGTCCTACGCGGAGCAGGACAAGAAGAAGAAGGAAGAGGCGGAGCTGAGGAACGAGGCGGATTCGGTCTTGTACACCATGGAGAGGACGAAGAGGGATCTCGAGGGGAAGGTGGACAAGGCGAGCCTTGACAGGCTGGACGCGGCGGCCCAGGAGCTGAGGAAGGCGCTGGAGGGGCAGGACAGCACCCAGATCAGGGACAAGAACGAGGCCCTGAAGAAAATCCTCCAGGACGTGGGCGCATCGGCGTACCAGCAGGCTCAGCAGAGCCAGCAGCAGGCTGCTCCGGGGGCGGGGCCAGGAGCCGGCGGAGGCGCATCGAACGTTAGCGACGCTGATTACAAGGTAGTGGACGAAGGGAAGTAGGAGGCAGCTGCTGTGGCGGAGAAGGACTACTACGAAGTACTCGCTGTGCCGAGGAATGCCTCCAAGGAGCAGATCAAGGATGCCTACAGGAAGCTGGCCCTCCAGTTCCACCCTGACAGGAACAAATCCCCAGAAGCCGAGGCCAGGTTCAAGGAGATTTCAGAAGCCTATGCGGTTCTATCGGACGACGAGAAGAGAAGGGCCTACGACGCAGGCGGGAGGGAGGGGGTCTATCAGAGGTACAGCCAGGAGGACCTGTTCAGGGGCGCGGACTTTGGGGATATCTTCAGAGGGATGGGGGGCTTCGGCTTCGATGACATATTCTCCCAGTTCTTCGGGGGCGGGATGGGGGCGCGCCAGCCGAGCAGAGGGGAGGACCTTACCTATCACCTGCAGCTCAGTCTTGAAGATGTAATCAAGGACACCAATAGAGAGATAGAAATTCCGAGGAGCGAAGTCTGCCCGACCTGCAGCGGAAGCGGCGCAAGGCCGGGGACGACCCAACGAAGGTGCGATGTGTGCAGGGGGACCGGGCAGGTCCAGAAGATCCAGTCGACGGGATTCGCTCGGTTGGTGAGGATTACCGCCTGCAGCAAGTGCGGTGGGAAGGGGTACATCATCGGCGACCCCTGCCCGGACTGCGGGGGGAGGGGTACAATCGAGAAGACGAGGAAGATACAGATCATGATACCTGCTGGAGTGGAAGACGGGCACACCCTTCGTCTGAGGGGAGAAGGGAATGCGGGGGACAGCGGAGAGCCGCCTGGGGACCTGTATGTGGTGGTAAACATCGCCCCCCATCCGATCTTCGCCAGGCAGGACGGCGACGTCTACCTGGAAACCAGGGTCGGCGTCGTCCAGGCAATGTTGGGGTCTGACGTGACGGTGCCAACGCTCTATGGAGATGTGAAGCTCAAAGTCCCCAGTGGGACACAGCCAGGAACTTTGTTCAAGGTGAGGGGTAAGGGGCTTCCTAGGTTCGGGAAGTGGGGGAAGGGGGACGAGTTCGTGAAGGTGAACATCGAGGTCCCGAGGAACCTCAGCGGCCAGCAGAAAGAACTCCTTAAGCAGCTGGGCGACCTGCGCTAGCCTGCGAACTTGTAGATCATCAGAAAGGGGATTTCCTCGATCTCCCGGATGGCCTCGGGGGCCCCTACATCGTTGTCTACCGCCAGCGCGACAGACCTGGAACCCGCGAGGTTGACAATGGAGCACGTCCGAATGAGCGTAAGGGCCTCTCCGGTGTCCACGACCTCCCCGGAGTAGAACTCTCTGGAGAGATGGACTTTCAGCTCCCCCTCAGTCACTGTCCTCCCCACTAGTTCCTCGTCGCATATGTTGACCAGGATGGTGCCCTTGTATTCCGCCGTGCGGACAGAGAAACCCTTGCCGTTCGTGCTAGGCAACCTTTGCTACCGACCTTGCCCCGCAAGCTTCGCAGACCATGAACCACATACGCTTCTCCTTCTCGAGGTGGGTGTCGGGGCTCCCGCACACCGGGCAGATGACGGCGTCTTTGACATACTTCTGGAGGAGTTGGGAGAAGGAGTCACGGTCCTTGCGGCCGATGAAGATGGCCCTCTCGCCGTCTAGGGAAGCGGCAGTGGCGAGCTCCTTCGCGAGGTATATGAGGACTCTAGAGGAGTCACGTCTCAGAATTTTGGGGAACTCGGCGTAGTTCCTGAAGATGGTCTTGTTCCCGACCCAGATAACGTCGGGCTCTGGGAGCTCCAGACGGAGGGCGCCGGACCTCTTTGCGTCTTTGTCGAGACCGGCCCTGGCCCTCGATAGTAGCTCCTCGTACGAACGGGGCATGGCCGAATCTTCCAACGATGCTATTTCAAGTCTTCTGGAAAAGGCGCTGGAGAACTGTGGGACACATCCCGCTCGCTAAAGATTAAATCAGAAAAAGTAGGGGGCGCACCGTGAAGCCGAGGGCAGAAATCGGCGTCTTTGGCGGCTCAGGGTTTTACAAGTTCTTCAGGGGAGCCAAAGAGCTCGCGGTCAGGACGCCCTACGGCAGGCCCAGCGGCAGGGTCGCGCTCTCCGAAATACACGGGAAGAGGGTCGCATTTCTTCCGAGGCATGGGGTTCATCACGAATTTCCTCCCCACAGGGTGCCATACAGGGCTAACCTAATGGCATTCAAGCAGCTGGGTGTTACTCGGATAATTGCGCCCAACGCTGTCGGGAGTCTAAAGGCTGAAATCAGGCCCGGGGACTTCGTCTTTTGCGACCAGTTTGTCAACTTCACCACTGGCAGGGAGGACACATTCTATGACGGGCCGGAGACCACGCACGTCGGCATGGCGCAACCCTACTGCCCTCAGATGAGAGAGATTGGCGTTGAATCGGCGAGGAAGCTGGGCATGAGGTTCCACAGTACTGGGACGGTGGTTGTGATACAGGGTCCCAGGTTCTCTACCACGGCAGAGAGCAGGTTCTTCAGTCGCCAGGGGTGGGACGTCATCAACATGACTCAGTATCCAGAGGCGGTGCTCGCCAGGGAGCAGGAGCTCTGCTACCTCAATATCTCCCTCGCTACAGACTACGACGCGGGGCTGGAGGGAGACCCTAGCGTCAAGCCAGTCTCCCATGATGAGGTCATCAAGGTTTTCAACAGCAAGATGGAGGGGCTGAGGGAACTCATAATGGAGATTGTGAAAGCGCTCCCCCGAAAGCACACCTGCGGATGCGGGTCCGCACTGGAACAGGCGAGGTTGAGTCCCTGATGGGCGCCCTAAGCAGGGAGGTGGAGCGCGCGATCAGGATAATCCCTGACTACCCGAAGAAAGGCATCCCGTTCAAGGACCTGACCACCCTCTGGAAGAACGGGAAGCTCACGAAGAGAGTCAACGATGCCATGGAAGAGAAGTGGAGGCGGGCGAAGCTGACGAAGATTGTCGGTATAGAAGCGAGGGGGTTCATCGTGGGCGCGCCGCTTGCTGACAGGCTGGGGATCGGGTTCATCCCTGCGAGGAAGGTGGGTAAGCTACCTGGTTCCAAGGTCAGCATCTACTACGACCTGGAATACGGGAGACAGGGGATAGAGATGCACACTGACTCGATATCGAAGGGGGACAGGATTCTGATCGTCGACGACCTGCTGGCTACGGGAGGGACTTCGAAGGCCGTCGCCACTCTGGTGGAGAGGATGGGGGGGAAGGTGGTGGGCTTCGCTTTTGTCACGGAGGTCCGCGGGCTGGCCGGGAGACGAAGGCTCCGAGGACATGAAGTCTACTCCATCGCCAAGAATGACTAACGCCCACCCCGTCGGCATCATAACGGGTACTGGCATGACCGAGCGGTTTTACCTAGGCAGACCGAGAACGATCAGGACGAGATTTGGTAGGGCCAATTTGTTCTTGCACGAGGGAGGAGACTACGTCATCCTCCCGAGACATGGCGCCGCCCAACCGTCCCCTCCCCATGGGATAAATTACAGGGCGAACATCGCGGCGCTTTCTCAAGTGGGGGTGAGAGAGGTCATAGCCACGAGTGCAGTTGGATCGATGAACAGCGGGTTTGGAATCGGTGAACTCGGGATAGTAGACCAGTTCCTAGACTTCACGAAGAGGAGACAGTCGACTTTCTTTGAGGACAGGGCAGTGCATACGGACATGACATACCCGTATAGCAGGCACCTGAATCAGGAACTCTCGACAGCAGCAAAGAAGATTGGTGTCGACCTCCGCCAGCATCTTGTCTACGTGTGCGCAGAAGGGCCGAGATTTGAGACTGCAGCCGAGATCAACATGTACAAGATACTCGGAGGAGACGTAGTCGGGATGACGGGTGTCCCGGAGGTGGTCCTCGCCAACGAGATGAAACTCGAATATGCTTCGGTAGCTGTAGCCACCAACTGGGCCGCTGGGATGCAGTCCAGGATCAGCCATGAGGAGGTCCAAAAGGTGATGAAGAAGTCGGGGAAGACTGTCAAAGAGCTGATAGAGGCGACAGTGGCGGGGCTGAGGGGAGAGAAACGATGACAAGAGTGGCAGACCAGAATCTGGCCGCAGGGGGGGAGAGGAACTTCCTCTGGGCGAAAGCTCACATGGGGACGATGAGCGCCCTGGCGGAGAAGTACGGTAGGTCGAGGCCCCTGGAAGGGTTGAAGCTTGGAGTCTGTCTTCACGTCACGAAGGAGACGTCTGTCCTTATCGACGCCCTGCTGGCAGCGGGCGCGGAAGTCAAGCTCGCCGGTGCCAATCCCCTTTCGACGCAGGACGACATCGCCGCCTATCTGTCCACCAGGACTGAGGTCTGGGCTTGGAGGGGTCAGTCGGCCAAGGAGTACGACTGGTGCATACGGCAGGTTCTCGGCTCACGCCCCAATCAGCTCATCGACGACGGCGCGGACCTGCACGTGGCCGCCCACGTTTCGCACATAAGGGGAATCGTAGGAGGCTCGGAGGAGACGACCACAGGGGTGATAAGGCTAAGGGCGCTGGAGGCCGAGGGGAAGCTCGCATATCCTGTAATTGCGGTGAACGACGCGAAAACAAAATTCATGTTCGACAACAGGTACGGGACTGGACAGAGCACTCTGGACGGTATCATGAGGGCGACTGCACTCCTCCTGGCTGGGGCGAAGACAGTAGTAGTCGGCTACGGCTGGGTGGGGAAGGGAGTGGCCATGAGGGCAAGAGGCATGGGCGCCAGGGTGACCGTTGTCGAGGTAGACCCTGTGAGGGCCCTTGAAGCGCACCTAGACGGGTTTGTCGTCTCCAGCATCGACGGCGCCGCGTCCAACGGGGAACTGTTCATCACCACCACTGGGCAGAAGAACGTGATTCCCTACAGCGCCATCGTCAAGATGCAAGATGGGGCGATTCTGGCCAACGCCGGCCACTTCGACGTCGAGATAGACGTGAAGACCCTGATGGCTAGGGCCAAGGGGGTTAAGCCGGTACGCCCCAACGTGGACGAGGTCACCCTCCCTTCAGGGAAGAAGGTGTACCTGATAGCAAAGGGGAGGATCGCAAACATCGTCGCAGCCGAGGGGCACCCGCCCGAGGTTATGCAGATGTCTTTCGCGAACCAGATGCTAGCAGCAATCCGCATCCACGAGGACCATGGGAAGATGGAGAAGAAAGTCTACGGGGTCCCACCACAAATCGAGGACGAGGTGGCAAGGGCGGCCCTGAAGTCAATGGGGGTCTCCATCGGTCGCCCAACAAGCGAGCAGAAGGAGTACGCCAAGAGCTGGAAGATATAGGCCGAACATTTTAAAACCGAAGAAACTTGGTTTCACAACCGGTGGATGAGCTCAAAGGACAGAACGTCATAATCACGGCAGCGCTTCCATATGCCTATGACGACCTCCACCTCGGTCACATCGCAAGCACTCACCTTCCGCCTGACATACTCTACAGGTACCTCAAGCTAAAGGGGACGGGGGTCATCCAGGTCTGCGCATCGGACGACTTCGGCACGCCCATCCTGATAGCGGCCGAGAAGCAGCATGTAGAACCGAAGGCGTACGTCGCCCGCTGGAATGCCAGGTTCAGAGAGGATCTGGAGAAGCTCGGGATAGTGTACGACCTGTTCGACAGGACCAGCTCCCCCGAGAACATCGAGCTGGTGCAGAAGTTCTTCACGAAACTCGATGAAAAAGGCTTCATCTACGTCTCCGACGTCGACCAATTCTACTGCGAATATGACCGCAAGTTCCTCCCGGACCGGTACGTAAAAGGGACGTGCCCCTACTGCGGGACAGAGGAGCAGTACTCCGATGTGTGCGAGAACTGCGGAAGGACTCTCCAGCCGGGACAGATACTGAACCCCCATTGCTCAATATGCGGGAGACCCCCAGTCCTGAAGAAGAGCACCCATTACTTCTTCAGGCTCTCCAGCTTTTCAAAGCAACTCGAGGATTGGCTGCGGGGAACACCCGGGCTACAGGGGGACGTCAAGAATTACGTGCTCAACTGGATTAAGGAAGGCCTGCAGGACTGGGATATCACCAGAGACATATCCTGGGGGGTGCCAGTGCCCCTCAAGGAGGCGGAGGGGAAGGTCCTCTACGGCTGGTTCGACAACCACCTCTGCTACATCTCGACCGCCCTCAAGTGCGTGGGGAAGACGGGAGAAGACGGGAGGAGCTACTGGAACGGATCTAAGCTCTATCACTTCATCGGTAAGGACATCGTATATCACCACTACCTCTTCCTGCCGAGCATGAGGATGGGGGAGGGGGAGTACAAGCTCCCTGACTACATCCCGACCAGGGGGCACCTGCTCCTGCTCGGGAGAAAGGTGTCGAGGAGCAAGCACTGGATGATAACGGTAAGGGAGTTCCTAGAGCACTTCCCGCCCGACTACCTCCGGTTCTATCTGACCAGAATCACCCCGCTTAGCCAGTCCGATTCGAACTTCGACCTCAAGGAGTTCGGAGACAAAATAAACAACGAACTCGTCGCCAGCATAGGAAACTTCGTCTACAGGGCGCTCTCCTTCGTGCAGACCAGGCACGGGGGCGTTGTACCCGCCACCGGGCCGGAGGGACCAGCGGAGGACGCGGTAGTCGGAGAGCTGAAAGAGGCGGCAAGGGAGACCGGAGAGCTGATCGAGCAGGGGCACTACGACAAGGCCCTCAGAAGAGTGCTCGACTTCTCTGCGAGCTGTAACCAATACTTTCAGAAGAAAGCGCCCTGGGAGAAGAAGGCGGACGAGTCTACCGCGCTGTATTATTCATGCAACCTAGTAGCCGGGCTTGCCACCCTCATCTGCCCGTTCCTCCCTTTCGGCTCCAGGGAGATATGGAGCCAGCTGGGGTTTCAGAACCCACCGGATGACCTGAGCTGGGACTCGGCCACGGAGATGAGAATCGAAGCGGGGAGGAAGTTGCCTGAGCCGAAGCCCATTTTCAGGAAGATCGAGGACGCAGATCTCGGCAAAGTGCGCGTCCTTCTGGGCTAGTCAGTCACAGCACTGGAGAGCGTCAAGACCTTCCGGAAGGGCGCAGTCCATCTCGTCATCCAGTACCCTGTCCCCGAGCACCTTGGCGATCGGGTCGTAGTCGTCGTATTTCGTCGAGCCGAAGCCCGACGCCACCAGGCTCACCTGAAGCTGAGCTGTGCCCGAGTAGTCGACTCCGTACTCCACGTCAAGCCCCGGATTTCCGGTGGAGGAGCCGACTCGGTCGACGACCAGGCCAACTTCGGGAGCGGTGAGGGTCGAATCGCCGTTCATGCTGACCAGAGCATGGGTCGCTTCCTTCGGGTCCCCGAGCTTCCCAAGCGATACGACAGCGCCCGCCAGGGCGTCCTCGGCTTTGTCCCCCGAACCGCTGCTCGATACGCCCATAAGGGAATAGCCGTCGCGTAGTACCGTGCCGAGGAGCTTGTTCAGCCCCACGGGGCGCGACCCTTCGTTTGCCCTTGAAAGCAGCGAGCCGAGTGACTTGACTGCAACCTTATTCGCCGCATCGTAAACGTCCGCCAGAGTCGTGTCCTCGGGAGAAGAGCGAAGAAGGGTCTCGTTGTCAATCACGATTACACCTCTGGCAACTTCCCTAAGACGCCTGAGCGAGACTCCTGCATAGAACTTCGTCTTTTTTTCAAAATCAAAGGGCATGACTGCCACGCCCACCGGTGTTGCACCGCACTCCCGCGCGATTGATGCGGCGACGGGGGCAAGCCCGCTTCCTGTGGCTCCCCCCAAGCCAGCCACAACGAAGACCACCTCGGAGCCGCTCACCGCGTCTCTGATTTTCTGGTGAAATCTGAGGGCCAGACCCCGGACGAGTGCTGGCGTGAGCTTCTGGTCCACCGGGGACTCGATGTGTATGGTGTCCTTCGGTTCTACAGTGGAGAAGTCTCCGTCGTCACAGGAGACGTAGGCGAACCTGTCGACCAGAAGCGTCTTCCTGCTCAGCAGCGAGACAATCTTGATTCCCGCGCTTCCTATCCCAATTGCGGTGACGTCAGCTCGATTATTGACAGCCAATTCTAGGGCGCGAAGGTTGGTGGCGTCGAGCATAAACAAACCCATTACTCAATATTGTTGACGACAAAGTAGTTTTTGTTTACCCTGCTCCCGATGATATAGTGAGGGCTACTTTTGGGGCTTTGGGCCGGCTTCGTCCTCGTTGACAAGCCTGTTAACGAGGTCGTCCATCATGTGCCCTGAACACTCGACCCTCACCGCCCGCACTCCGTCCACGGCGAGGACAGCCTTCTTGATGCTCCTCCCCGTGTCGACTGCAGTGGGGCTGTAGGCGGAGAGCGGCTGGAACTTCACACGGATTGAGCCGGTCGCCATCTCGGAGACATCCGTCACGATGTTCAGTTCACCGAGCTTTCTTTTCGTCTCCTCGTCCACCACGTCGTCTAGCCTGGCGACGACGGTTTTCGACAGTTCGCTTGGCACGGTGAGGCTCCTCGAAATTCTAGAGGCTATATGACCTTTGAGTTCACCAGTGAACGCGCAGCGTCAGGGGGTGCGACGCCTTCACTTCGTCTATCTTCCCGACGCTCGTGTACTTGGGGACGGGTCCAAGAACTCCCTCCTTCATCTCCCTGTAGATTTCGTTCATGGCTGCGGCGTACTCGTCGAGCATCTCGATCGGCTCCGATTCAGTCGGTTCGATCATCAGTGCTTCGTGGACGATGAGCGGGAAGTAGACTGTGGGCGCGTGCATCCCATAGTCGAGGATCGCCTTGGCGATTGTGAGGGCGGCCCCCGGAAGCTCGCCTTTGGCGGACACGACCACTTCGTGCTTCCTGTGCAGTATTTCCCCGTACGAGACGGGGAAAGCTTCGGGATCCAGGCTCTTCCAAAGGTAGTTGGCTGCAAGCACTGCCAGGGAGGAGACGTCGGCGAGACCGGATGCCCCTAGGAGGCGGATGTAGACGTAGGCCCTCAGCAGGACAGCTGAGTTGCCTACGAACCCCTTCAGCGGGCCTATGGTGTGCTTGAGGTCAAAGTCGAGGGTGCACCCTTTCTTTCCCTTGGAGACGACTGGAACGGGGAGGTAGTCGGCCAGCTTCCGCGTGACCCCGACAGGCCCCGCCCCCGGCCCCCCTCCGCCGTGGGGAGTGGCGAACGTCTTGTGGAGGTTGAGATGAACTATGTCGAAGCCCATGTCCCCCGGCCTGGCTCTGCCGAGCAGTGCGTTCATGTTCGCGCCATCGTAGTACATCAGGCCTCCTGCATCGTGGACCGCCTGGCAAACCTCCGTCACCTCCCCCTCGAACAGACCGAGTGTGTTGGGGACGGTGAACATCATCCCTGCGGTCTTATCGGAGCAGAGCGCCTTCACGGCGGCGGCCCTGACCTGGCCGTTGGAGTCGGACGGGACTTTGACGACCTGGAAACCTCCCATGGCTGCGCTGGCAGGGTTGGTCCCGTGAGCCGAGTCGGGAACAAGGATCTCGTCTCTCTTTCCCTGGCCGTGGACCCTGAGGTACTTCCTGATCATGAGGACCCCCGCGAGCTCCCCCTGAGCGCCGGCAGCCGTGGAGAGGGAGAACCGGTGCATCCCCGTGATTTCGCAGAGGTACGCTTCGAGCTCGTAGAAGATGGACAGCAGACCCTGAACGGTCTCGGTGGGTTGGAGCGGGTGAGCGTACTTCATACCGTCCGAACCTGAAATCATTTCCGAGACCTTGGGGTTGTACTTCATCGTGCAGCTCCCAAGAGGGTACATGCCCAACTCGACGGAGAAGTTCATCTGAGAGAGCCGGTTGAAGTGCCTCAGGACTTGTAGCTCGGAGAGCTCAGGGAGCTCAACCGATTGGCGCCTCATGGAGGTGGGGACGAGTGCGGCCGGTTCCTTGAACCGGGCCGATATCTTCGGGTCCGAGGGGACGGCCATTCCTACCCTCCCGGGCCTGCTCAGCTCCTTGATCAGGGGTTCGTTCCAGAAGGCCTGGCTGAACCGCTTCGTCTAGACCACCTCCTCCAGGGCTGTCGCCAGCCTTTCGATGTCGTCCCTGGTATGAATCTCGGTCACGCAATAGAGGCCCGCTTCGGCACCGAGGCCAAAGGACCTCTGGACTGGGTAGCCTGCCAGGACCCCCTCCCGCGAAAGCTTGCCGAAGACAGTCTTGGCGTTCGAATTACGATAAGAAACAGCGAACTCCTTGAAGAAAGCTCCCGACAAGTGGGGGGATTTTACACCCTTCACCCGGGAGAGCCTCTGGGCAGCATAGTGGGAGTTGGAGATGACCGCCTCTCCTAGCTTTCGGAAGCCTCCTTTCCCGAGAATAGAAAGATAGCTCGCTGCGGCAACAGCCATCAGAGATTGGTTGGTGCATACGTTCGAGGTGGCGGCCTCACGTCGTATGTGCTGCTCGCGGGCTTGGAGGACCATCGAAAAGGCCTTCACCTCCGGGTCTGCGACGGTGCTGGTGATACCTATGAGCCTCCCCGGCATGCTCCTTGCGAGTTTGATGTCCTTTACGGAAAAGATGCCGAGGTGAGGGCCTCCGTAGTTCATTGCTATGCCCAGAGGCTGGCCCTCCCCCACGGCCACGTCTGCCCCGTAGGCCCCCGGTTCCTTTACGAGCGACAACGAAATCGGATCGACGCCGACCACCGCCAGCGCTCCGGCGCCGTGGACCTTCTCGATCATGGGTGCGAGCCCGTCTTCGATGATTCCGAGGTAGTTCGGGTTCTCGAAATAGACGCATGCGACATCTGCCGTGAGCCTCCTCTCCAGGTCTGCGGGGTCGATGGTCCCCTCGCTTTTGTCAAATGATACTGTCTCGAGCTCCATTCCCAGGGGCTCGGTATAGGTCCCTATCACTGCGCGCCGCTGGGGCCCCGCGTTTCCAGCAATCAACGCCTTCTTTCTCCCCGTGACCCTCGCCGCCATCCGGACGGCCTCCCCCGCCGCTGATGCCCAGTCGTACAGGGAGCTGTTGCACGCTTCCATTCCAAGCAGGTCGCACATCAGGCTCTGATATTCGAACAGGGCCTGCAGCATCCCCTGGCTGACCTCCGCCTGGTATGGGGTGTAGCTTGTGTAGAACTCCTGCCTCGAGGTGATAGACTCCACCGCGGCCGGTACGTAGTGGGGCCAGACCCCTCCCCCAAGGAAGCAGAGGGACCGCGGCGGGGTCGTATTGCTGCCCAGGCGCTCCTGGACCTCCCGGCGGACCTCGTATTCAGATGCCCCCTCCGGTAGCTTAAGCCCCCTGTTCAGCCTGACATTCGGAGGGATGTCGGAGAAGAGCTCGTCGATAGAGGAAGCGCCCACCTTCTGCAGCATCTTAGAGACGAGGGACTCGTCAAGGTTCGGAAGGAGAGGATGGCGCCTCTGATACTCACGCATGTCCATCGCCCGAAAAACGCGTGACATCCCAGTCGCGGAATCGAAGAGTTCTCAATCAGCGGCGCGAAGCCGGATTGCGTTTCAATAAAAGCTTGGCTCTAATTCCCACAATCCAGAGGGAGGGACGGTCGCGAAAAAACGCTTAAAATAAGAACGTAGCGGCGAGGGACGATTCGCTTGAGGCTTTCGGTTTCAGTGGCGCTGCTGCTCATGTTCATACTTGCGATGCTCTCCGTGCAGCTCCCCGCTCATTCGCAGGCGGGTGCGACTTCAACGGCTGCCGCTATATCGGTGAAAAGCGAGTACACCCTCGACAGGTACGGGTTCGCCACCATCAACGAGAGCGTGGAGTTCACCAACAATCAGACCTCCGCCGTCCAGATTCCAGCCCTGACCTTCGGGCTGGGCAACCTTTCCTCCTACGTGAAGGGTTACAACCTGAACGGGAGTGACTTCTCGCTCGCGACCCCGCCCTCAACAGGGGGGCCGTACACGGTCAGCAGCACCCAGTCAATCCAAGCAGGAGGGAACGCCAGCTTCGTCCTTAGCACACTGCTCGACGGAGTCGTCAGCAGAATGGCCAACGGGACGCTCAGCGTGCTCACACTTTCCTCCCCCTCGATAAGCAGTAAGGTTGACTCGCTGCTAAATGTTGTTCAAATGCCGGCTTCCACCAGTTTCGCTTTCGCTCCCGAGGGGCTGACCGCGACAGTCTCCGGGAGCAACGACACCTACTCTTCCAGTGCGTCCGAGGTCGTTCCGAGCGCTGTGACTTCGGTCTCTTCCGTCAAGGCCTCCTCCGCAGAGGACTTCAACCCGCTGAGGGTCTTCAACGCAGTGAGGTCGATTTCGGCAGACTCCCATGGTAACCCCCTGGTTACAGACACGATCGAGTTCCAGAACCTTGGAACGACTCCGCTGTCTACTCTTTACATCCAGCCCCTGGCGCCGGGGAGCACGACGGCGACTGTCGAAACTATCGCGGAACCGAAGCTGCTGAGCCCCGTGTCTGTCTCGCTGATTAGCGATTCCATAGACCTAACGCAGCTCGCCGTAGGATACCCGAACAACGGGGTGGCGGCCGGAGGAAACTTCTCCATTACATACCAGTACCCACTGGGATCGCTCTACTACTCAATCTCTGGAGGCAAGGTCACCCTGAACATTCCGGACACCCCTCCAATCAGGGCGTTCATCGACTCGTTCACCATCGAACTCTCTCTTCCTCAGGGGGCGACTTCGAGCTCGGCGGAGAATTCCGTCCCGGTCGGTGCCGCAACCCCATGGCAGACCGGGCAGACGAACTTCTCCTATGGGCTCTCGGTCGGGTGGGCGATAAATGACGGGGTCCCTCTTGCTACCTTCTTCTTCTCGCTTTTGCTCATAGGACTCTTCGCGTCGAGGACGACTACAGCCGAGGCAGAAGAGGAGGAAGAAGAGGAGTCGTCGTCTGAGCTGGCGTCGGACATGATCAAAGCGTTCGACGAGAAGACGAACCTCATCAACGGGCTGTGGTCGGAGGTCGAGTCGAAAGACCCCAACGAAATAGACAAGCAATACTTCGACGAGATCAGGACGCGCCTAGACACGTTCAGGAGCAGGGCGCTAGCTCGGCTGAACGAGGTCAAACAGAAGTCAACCAGCCAGAAGTTCTACGATGTGGTCAGCCAGATCCACCAGACGGAGAGGGAGGTAGACAGGGCTGCAAAGGACAAGCTGAACCTCTACCAGCAGTACTATACTCGGCAGATGAGAAAGGATGTCTTCGACAGGCTGCTCCCCCAGTACACCAGGAGGCTTGAGAGAGCTCTGAACCAGCTCTCTGACGAGCTCCATACCGTGCAGAGAGAAGCCAAGCTACTTTAGGAATGACCTGTCCGGGGGCAAATTTATGAGGCGGGAGAGGGCCAAAGACCTGAAAGATATGGAAGGCAAAGTGGACAAGCTAGCGATAATTGGGTCAGGACCTGCAGGGCTCACGGCTGCCATCTACGGCTGCAGGTCGGATCTGGACCCCCTCGTGTTCATGGGGACGAAGTATGGAGGCCAGCTGATGCTGACGAGTGAGGTAGAGAACTTCCCCGGCTTCCCCGACCCTGTCCTCGGACCTGACCTTATCGCGAAGATGAAGTCCCAGGCCGAGAGGCTGGGTGCGAGGCTCGTCCAGGAGGACGTGGTCAGGGTGAATTTGAGAACCTATCCGTTCGAAGTCTACACTGGCTCGGGTGTCACCAAGACCCTCGCATTGATACTGGCGATGGGGGCGAACCCAAGACGCCTGAACCTCCCGTCTGAGATGAGATTGATGGGGAAGGGGGTGTCCAACTGCGCGGTGTGCGACGGCTTCTTCTTCAGAGGGAAGAAGGTTGCCGTGGTCGGGGGTGGAGACACAGCCATGGAAGAGGCCACCTTCCTGACCAAGTTCGCGTCCCAGGTGCAGGTAATCCACAGGAGAAACGAACTCAGGGCGAGCGCCGCCCTGAGAAATGAAGCATCCGCCAACCCCAAAATCAGCTTCGTCTGGGATTCGGTTGTGACGGATGTAATCGGTGATACGAAGGTGCAGGGAGTGAAGATCAAGAACCTCAAGACGGGACAGGAGGGCGAGCTCCAGGTGGACGGGCTTTTCGTAGCCATTGGATACGACCCGAACACCGAGATGCTGAGGGGACAGGTGGAGCTCGACCCGAAGGGGTATGTGGCCATAAGGAACGGGACAGGGAGCAGCGTCCCTGGCGTGTTCGTGGCCGGAGATGTACATGACTTCCGCTACAGGCAGGCGATCACGGCTGCCGCGGACGGGTGCAAAGCACTCCTTGATGCGGAGAAGTTCGTCAAGCAGAAGCTGGAACTGAAGGTCGCTAGCCGATGACAGAGACGAACCTATCCTCGGCGTGGGACTTGCTCAGCGGACCGACTATCGGCGTCCTGTAGCCGCACGCCTTGCACTTGTTCTTGTCGTCGAGGTTGTACTCCAGGATCTCGTAGCCGTAGCGCTTGATTAGGACCCCCCTGCAGCCGGGGCAGTAGGTGCTCTCGTCCGGGTGGCCGGTGACGTTGCCTATGTAGACGTAATTCAAGCCCGCCTCCCTTCCTATCCGGACGTGCTTCTCCAGCGTCTCAACAGGAGTCCAGGGGAAGTCCATCATCTTGTAGTCTGGGTGGAATCTCAGGAAATGGACGGGCACGTCGGGGCCGAGGTTGTCATACAACCAACGGCACAGCTTGGTGGCCGATTCCAGCGAGTCCCCCACCTTCGGGACTATCAGGTCGGTTATCTCGACATGAACCTTCGACCTCTTCTTGATCTCCAAAAGGCTCTGAAAGATTGGGTCTGCGTTAGGAATAGCGATGTACCGCCTGACGAAGTTTGTCTCCCCGCTCCCCTTGAAATCGACTGTGACGCAGTCGAGGAAGTCGTCCATCATCGCCACCGTCTCTGGTGTGTCGTAGCCATTGGAGACGAATATGTTGAACAATCCATTCGACCTTGCCAACCGGCCCACGTCCCTCGCGTACTCCATGAATATCGTCGGCTGGTTGTAGGTGTAGGCCATCCCCTCGCAGCCGTGTGAGATGGCGTTCTCGACGAGCTCTTCGGGTGTAGCCTCTATCCCCTCGATCTTCCTGAGCTGGCTGATGTCGGCATTCTGACAGTATTGGCAGTTCCAGGAGCAGCCTGACGTCGCGATGGAGAAAACCTTCGAGCCGGGTCGGTAATGTACAACGGGCTTCTTTTCGATGGGGTCGATGTGGCCAGCCATGACCCGGCCGTACACCAAAAGATAGAGCTTCCCACCGACAACCCCTCTGACTCCGCAGAACCCAATCTGCCCCTCGGCTATCTGGCAGTTTCGGGCGCAGGCCGTGCACTGGACCCTGCCGTTGGGGAGGTCCCTGTAGAGCTCGGCGTGTTTCCCTGCCGGCTGGGTGAGCCTGGTACGGACGGACATGGGCCCCATATGACTCCCGCCCTCGCCATTAAGGTTTCCAGAAGATACCCGGTGTTCTCACCAAACGGTTATAACATATGTTATCTTCAGTCGCCAATATGGCCACATTCATTGAGGCGATGGCTCTTTCCGCCATAATGGGATTCTCGATCTACCTTTCCCTCCCAATCATTCTGGGCAAGAGCCAGGATGAAAGGAGAGTGAACTTCCTCAACGCCGTCGCGATAGGGATTCTCATCTTCCTGATAGGGGATGTTTTCCTTGATGCCGCCGGGTCGCTTTACAACGGCTCCCTGTACGGGTACGGCTCATCCCCGAGCTACGATCTGGTGTTCACAGCGTCGATGGCCGCTGGATTCCTTGTCCTCTTCGTTGCCGGAGGCAGGAAGAAGATGGTGCTCACACCGACAGAGCTCGCCATTGTGATCGCGCTCGGCATAGCTTTTCAGAATCTTACCGAAGGGTTGCTCTTCGGAGCGCTAAGCGTGGGGATCGGGCTCACGGGCTCCGCGCTGGTCGTTCTGGTCGGTTTTGTCTTCCAGAATTCCACCGAAGGGTTCCCCATAGCCTCGCCTTTCCTTGGGTCGACCGAGGGGAAGAGGGGCATAATAGCGGGTGCCCTGATGATCGGTGGACTCCCCACGATACTCGGAGGCGCAGTTGGATACTTCTACAACGCCACCATCTTCGACCTGGTCTTCTACGGCCTCGCCGTAGGTACAATGCTCTACGTCATCCTCCCCATGCTGAGGCACGTTCTGGCAGGGACGGCTTCGAACAAGCTAGGGGTCGCCTACGCGGGGGTGTTCGTGGGATTCATCCTCGGCTTCGCCGTTAACCTCCTGTGATGTTTTGGTGTTTGCCTTGGTCCTCACCAGGTTAATGGTCTTCCTCTGCGGAGCCTGAAGGGACATCTTTATGGGCGGAAAAGTGGCCGGATCGCAAGCGCAGGCACCTAAGTTCTCCACCGGCTACATGGACAGGACGGCTGACCCCCGGAAGGATTTCTACAGATACGCTGCAGGAAGTTGGCTGGACACACACCCACTCCCACCCGAATGGCCGAGGTATGGCGTTTTCAACGAGCTCTTAGATTGGAACTTGTCGCGTCTGAAAATCATAGCAGAGAGATGCGCCCATAAGTCTACGGGCTCAAACGATCCTGTCGTCCGGATGATCGGAGATTTCTACCGGTCCGCAATGGACAGGAGCAGGATAGAGTCAGTCGGGTTCAGGCCAATCGAGGACCTCTGGGGTCAAGCAGCCAGGGTGAGCACCCCGGATGAAGTCGCCGAAGCCATCGCACTCTTCCATAAGGAGGGCGTCGTGGCAGGGTTCAGCGCGTTCTCTAAAGCCGATGACATGGACAGTGCACGCTACGCTTTCTACCTCGAGCAGGGAGGGCTGTCCCTTCCAGACCGGGAGTATTACCTCTCCGAGAACTTCACAATGGTACGCAAGCAATACAAGGACCATATTGCCCGGTTATTCGTCCTGAAAGGGCTGCCGGAGGCGAATGCGAAGAAGTGGGCCTCAGGTGTCCTCAGGGTGGAGACGCTGCTCGCCAGGGCGAGCAGGACGCGGACGCTGCTTCGTGATAGGGAGAAGAACTACAACAGGAAGGCTATCAGAGAGGCGAAGGAAAAGTATCCTACGCTCTTCCAGGGGCGATATTTCCATACCATGGGGCTCCCCCCGATCCAATACGTCGTGGTCGGCCAGCCAGAGTTCTTCGAAAGGCTGGATGCCCTTGTACGGGAGGGCGACATCGACGATTGGAGTGCGTACCTCTGCTGGCGTGCACTCCACTCTGCGGCCCCCTATCTTCAGCCGGCAGTCGAGGGGGAGGACTTCGACTTCTTCCATAGGAAGCTCACCGGGCAGAAGAAGCAACAGCCTAGATGGAAGCGTGTACTGCGAGTCATAGATTCGTCGATAGGCGAGGCCCTCGGGAAACTCTACGTCGAAGAAAATTTCCCTGAAGAGGCACGTCGTCGTGCCAACGTCTTGGTCGACGACCTGAAGGAGGTGTTCAGGGAAAGATTGGAAAGCATCCCCTGGATGTCGGAAAGAACCAGAAGGCAGGCATTGGTGAAGTTCAGCAGGTTCAGGACCAAGATGGGCCACCCGCAGAAGTTCCGCGACTACTCAGCGATTCGCATAGACCCTCGCGACTATGCTGGGAACGTGCGCAGGTCGGCTGTGTTCGAAGTTCTTCGACAGACCAGACGCGCAGGAAGGTGGGTGGACAGGGAAGAGTGGCTCATGACACCACCAACTGTGAACGCCTACTTCGATGAGACGCTGAACGAAATCGTCTTCCCCGCCGGGATACTCCAGCCCCCATTCTTCGACCACATGGCTGACGACGCCGTGAACTACGGAGCCATTGGCGTCGTCATCGGACATGAGATCACCCACGGTTACGACGACCAGGGGAGGAAATACGACAGCGAGGGAAACCTGAGGGACTGGTGGACGAAGGAGGACGAACGGAGATTCAAGAGGAGGGCGAACGCTGTAGTGAAGGCCTACGGCGGACAGGAAATCCTCCCGAGACTGCACGTCAACGGGAAACTGACCCTCGGGGAGAACATCGCCGACCTCGGAGGCGTGGGCATCGCTTTCGAAGCGCTTCAGAGGCGACTGGCGAATGGTGCCAGGGGCCGAAGGAAGATAGACGGCCTTACCCCCGAGCAAAGGTTCTTCATATCCTACTCCCAGATGTGGAGACAGAACACCTCCGAAATGGAGGCGCGCAGACTCGCGACCGTCGATCCGCACTCGCCGTCAAAGGTAAGGGGCGTGCTGCCAGCGAAGAACCACCCCGCCTTCGACCTCGCTTTCCCGCCGAAAAGGAGAGAGAGCGAAGGGCTGGCGAGGATAGGGGTTTGGTAGGCGAGGCGGAAAGTTCTGCTGTGTCATCTTCCAGACTCAAGGAGTTCGCAACATCCTTCGGTCCTGCCTGGATAGTGATGATTGCGGATGTGGACGCACCAAGCATTCTTACTGCGGCAATCGTCGGTGCGACCTATTCCTATGGGCTCATCTGGTTCTTCCTCGTGCTGATCGTTCCCCTGTTCGTGATACAGGAGGCGAGCGGGCGGGTCGGGATGACCACCGGGAAGGGACTCGGGGAGGCCATACGAGAGAATTACTCCAGACGGGTCGCCGCGCTTGCAAGCCTGCCGATGGCAGTGGTCAGCGTGGTGAGCTACATCGCGGAATATGCAGGGATTGCAGTCGGGATGGAGATAATCGGAGTGCCCCCCTTTGTCTCGGTTCCGATCGCGTATGTTGCATACGTGGGAGTGGTCGTCCGGCGCAGGTACCTTACGACGGAGAGAGCGCTCCTGATCGTTTCCGCGGTGCTTATCGTATCATATGCTGGTTCCCTTCTCGCGAGGGGACTTGTTTCCTCGAACTCCTTCTACTTCAGCGCTAGTCCGGGGTACCTTTTCTTGCTGGCAGCATCCGCGGGGGCGGTCGTCATGCCATTCATGTTGTTCTATCAGGCTTCGGCCACGGCGGAGAAGAAGACCACCCGGATGTGGGCCATGAGGACTGAGACTCTTGTCGGCGCTGTGGCCAGCGAGCTCGGGATGATCGTAGTGGCAATGGCGACGTCGGGGCTCAGCACCTCTCTCAACTTCGTAGACCCGAAGGCTCTTGCACTAGCCCTCTCGTCGCT
>Ga0187784_10000585_pt1 | contig 27100 bp, 25 predicted proteins | sample 1015_SJ02_MP15_2_FD_132964 | JGI IMG/M metagenome (GOLD analysis project Ga0187784, IMG submission 132964) | Tropical peat soil microbial communities from peatlands in Department of Meta, Colombia - 1015_SJ02_MP15_20_MG | ecosystem: Environmental > Terrestrial > Soil > Wetlands > Peat | place... | reverse complement strand
TTCGCCGGCTGCGTGCTCTTCAAGCAAAACATCTAAGATTGAGGCTTCGGCCACCTCCTTCGTTATCAGAGCCACCTCGCTGCGTCTAGAAGCAGCCTTGTTTGTGATCTGATTTGACGCACGTGTCTTCCCAGGTCGCTCAACGGGGGCCCCCTAACGCCCGTTATATCCCAAACGTACGCGACGTGGATCGCCGCCCTGTCTGCTGCGCGAGATGCACATTCATCAAAGACCGCTCTATGAGCGACGTACGGTCAGAACAGGAAGAGATTAGCGGCCTATTCATCTCATCGTCGTTTAGCTCGCTTCTTACCTCACTGACTTTAGTGCTCTATCGCGCGTACTCAATGCCGCGGCGTATGGGTTTGGGGAGGGCTAGGTTTTGCGAAGAACTCTAATCCTTTCTGCGACGCAAGCACTGCTTTAAGTTGCGATCGATGCGTAAAAACGTACAGGAGGCTCCAAAAACGGCTTGGCCAAGAGCTCGACCTTTCGCGGATGAGTTGCTGCAAACGCACGTCGTTAATGCCCGCTATCGAAAACATCGCACCGGCCGTATCGGCGTACTCCACTGACTCAGCAAATCCGCGACCGATATCGGCCCCGTTGTCCCCCCGTATATATACAGCGCCCTCGGAATACTGAGAGCCGTTCGCAAAGAAGTTTGTCTGGCCAGAATCGACGATTGGCGTCATCGTGAAAGCACGCAGATCTGCGGGCAGATTAGCATCAAACGCGAATTCCCATTTGTTTGGGTGCCACGTATGGGTCACGGGGTACCGGACGGGGTTTGGCGACAGCTCGCCTTTGACCCACTCGCGGATGGTTAGCGTTCCCCAAGTGCTCACCAGCTCTTTGTGCTCGTTCATATATTTTCCAGCGGTGGCGACCTGCATCGTGCCTGGCGGCTCCGGTCCAGTCTGAAAGTAGTACGACGCGTACGAGCTGCTGTGCGCGGCAAACATCGTAAGCTGGCGATCATCGTCAAATTGGGCCATAAACCAATCCCAGCCGGGGGGGTCGGGTTTTTTCGTATTATTTGCAGCGCGCAGGACCGGAGAACGCGGATTTCCGAGGAGGAAGCCCCACTGGTGATCAAACCAGAAGACCCCCTTATTGAGCGGAATCGTCCTCGAATTAATGGTTAACTCGCTGCCTTGGGAGAGGGTGATATTAGGTATTGAGTAGTAGAGGGTACCCATACCGTCTACGCACGGCATGCAGCCGCTGTCCCCCTGCCACAGGTATTCCTTGCCCGCATCAAACGCCAGCTTAATTGAGAGCTCTATCGGCCGTTCGGCCGCCTTCTGCAGGCCCCAGGCTTTAACGGTGAGGGGCCAGAACGACTCTTTTCGGGCACTCGCAACCCGATTTTTTCCGAGCTCGTAACGAAATGGGTCGAGACCGCAGCTGATCAAGCCGGTTGTGCCCGCGATAACGAGCGGATCTGCTTGGTAGTGCCGGCCGCCCGCCTCACTTATGCCGAGCTGCAGTTCGATGACTTGGTTCTCAATATCGGTGAGACCAAGCTCTGCGGCCAAGCCCGGCGGTAGCAGCGCTACGCGGAAGAACATGCATTCCACACCATATTCGCCGCCCGCCTCGTCCCAACAGCTGCCAACGAAGAAATGCCAGCCAACAGACGTTCTAAGTTGCGGCAAGTGGTCGCGAGGGAACTGTAGATCCGCTGCTTTTGGCATCGGCTGGAATCCCTGACTTGCGTTCAGGCCAAGAAACTTGCTCGTAATGACGTACGCCTGATGCGCAGTTAGTTCGGAGCAGTACGCTTTTAGCCTCTCGTAGCGGCGTTTGTAGTTCGGGTTGTGGGACTGTGGGTGGGCGAGAAGCCAGTCCAAATACGCGCGCATTCTGCTCCCGAACGCCATGCTGCTGTTCTTGTTGCTGAATATCTTTTTAGTAATGCTCTGAGGAATGAGGTTGCGCTCGTATGCGCTCATCCACAGCGCGTTAGCAACGTGCTCCGCCGTTTCATCGTCAAGCGTCCCCTTGTCCGTGACTTCATTCATCCGAACGACCTCCGGCCACGCTCGCGTGCGCTCAACATGTCAAATATTTAGCTATGTGCGTGACCATAGTCCAATCACCTTGGCCTAGCGTGCCGACCCATGGGCGTCAGAGATCTAGCCGACTGTCTTCCCTGTAACGCGGCTCAGGGATTAAAGCGTTCCTATCCGAAACCTCTAAACGAAGGCTGGCCATGAGCGCTATCAATCAATTCGCGCGGACGTGCGCGTGATCTGCCTGCAGTGGCATCTTAGAACGCGCTCGAAGGAAGTCATCGCGTGAAACTAACTGCGTAATTTCGACAGATAGGCAGCCCACGCTTCAGACGCACGCTGCCGGGGCGCTGGACACGCTTAAGAACACGTTTATGTATGCGTTCTAATCTGTGATACAACGGAGATGACCAAACAAGATGGCGAGGGTGGATGACCTGAAATTCGCAGCTCAGACCGATCAAGGAAACACCAGAGAGAAAAACGAAGACGCATTTCGTATAAATGAACGTCTCAGATTCATAGCGGTAGCAGATGGCGTCGGAGGCGAACCGGCAGGCGAAATAGCCAGCCGTGTGGCCGTTGAACAGATTGAAGACTACATAACGTCGCACATCGGTGAAAGGGGCCCCCTCTCGATCCTCGCCGACGCCGTGACGCTGGCAAACGACGTGATCTACCACCAGGGCCGCGAAGACCCATCAGTGGCGGGCATGTCAACGACCGTTGTCGCGTGTCTCTTGACTAACGAGCGGGTTTTTGCTGCCCACGTGGGCGACAGTCGCGGCTATCTGATAACGTCTAGTGATATCACACGTCTGACGAAAGATCATTCGCTGGTGGCGGAAATGGTCGCCGCAGGCCGCATCAGTCCTGAACAAGCGCGAGAACACCCGTATCGACACGTGATTACCCGAGCGCTTGGCATTGCCGTCCGCACGAACGTCGAGCTCGGTTCTTTTTCCTGGAACCGGGGGGATTACGTGCTGCTGTGCACCGATGGGCTTACTGATGCGATCGTAGACCAAACGATCTACTCGGTAGTTTCAGGCACGGCCAGGGCACTCCAAATCAAGTGTGCACGACTCATCGAGCTCGCAAGAGAGAGAGGCGGCCTTGATAACGTCACGGTGGTCTTAGTAGAGCAGACCTGAAATGCCGCTGAACCGCCCGAAAAGGCTTGCCGGTACTTAACACTACTTAGACAGGGATTAACATGTCGGAACGCACGCGAACACACGTGACTCAAACTATTGACTGTGCGGCCCCGTTTGATTTCGCTTTGAGCGGCTACATTCTAGCTGATGGTGACCCTCACATTGCGAAATACGACGGGACCGCGTATCGACAAGTGCTGCGTATCGGCGGCAAGTTACTGCTTGCGACGGTCGCTTCGGTGGGATCGGTAGACTCCCCGCAACTGCGTGCAGCATTTACAAGTGATAGTCCGCTCACTGATCATGACGTGACCGAAGCGCACGCTGTCATCAGTTCCGTGTTTAACGCGCGCCTTGATGTTAAGCCCTTTTATGAGGCAATCCGGAACGATCCTGTCATGGCGGACCTCAGTAGCAAGCTCCGCGGGCTGAAACACCCGGCTACTGCTACGATCTTTCAAGCGCTCTTCGATTCAATCATTGAACAACAGATCTCACTCAACGTGGCGCATGTTCTTCAACGCAGGGTGGTAAAGGCCTTTGGCGACGTGCTGGTCGTCGACGGGAGTAAGTATTACGCATTCCCAACGCCAGAGCAGATGGCTCGAGCTTCGATTGACAGCCTACGACGCTGTGGATTAAGCAGAAGAAAGGCAGAGTACATTACGGGCATAGCTGCGTGTGTCGCTGCGCAAGCACTCGATTTGGAACGGCTCCGACAGTGCGAGGAGACACAGATGATCCTAGATCGATTGTGCTCGTTGCGAGGTGTCGGCTTGTGGACTGCCGAGCTCACCATTATACGCGGCCTTAGTCGACTAGACGTCTTTCCGGCCGATGATCTCGGATTACGAAGATGGGTTGCCCACTACTACTGCAGTGAACAAACCATCACGAGCGCGCAGGCCAGGGGGATTGCAGAGCAGTGGGGCAAATGGAAAGGCCTAGCCGGATACTACTTGGTCGTCGCTGGACTTCTCAACATCGCGACGAAAGCAAGAAATGCTACGTAAAAGAGCGCGTTGACCATGGCGGCACGATCGTCATATGGTGCGCGTGAATAGAGACGAATTCGGCTGCGACGCTTCGGCGCGGGTCGCGGGCGTGTGCGAACGCCCAGGGAAGCAGACGTGGGCTTATCTATGAAGACGGATTAACGTTGCTAGCATGGCAAACAGCGATTGGAGTTCGGTCGAAGAAGTTGATGCGTCTGTCGAGGCGATCGTTACGATTATGAAGCGGAAAAGAAAGCTTCCGGCCCCCCTGATCGAAGCGTACAAACAAGCCCTCGACACAAGCACGCGAGAGCTTACGCGGAGATTCTACGAGAAACTGACGACCCGCTGTCCAGAGGCGCTTGACTACTTTATGGATTAATCCGCCAGCTTGAACGACGTGATTAGACTAAAAAACCTTTAGAAGCACTCACAGCGCTTGTGTGGAAGGTGTGAAGCCACTGCAAAGGCTGGTCGCGAGTGGCCAATTACCTGTTTTTTTACCCGCTTTTATGGATTAGAACCGTAGCTTAATCCAGGGTGCCACGGGCGAGCGCCCCCGTCTCTTTTCAGGGCTTCACACATCCCGTAAAGCGGAAAGGTTAGGTGAGCTTTACGCATACGTACGTTTCTCGAAACTTTGAGGAAAACGTTGGCAAAAGCCGCGAGAGAAGTAGCGAAAGCATGATGCATACAATTCTTACGACTGCTCTTTTTATCTGGGTTTAAAAAAGTGAAAACACCGAGCAACCTTAACTTAAATGTGCTTAAGCACCTAGCTCGACTCCTTTGTGCGTTTCATCGCCCGTTACAGTTTTTCTCGGCCGCTCTCCGGTTACTGGCACAAGAATATCGCAATGGGTATAATAGCAGTCGTCATTGTATCCAGACCAAATGCATTTGGATAGCAGCAAACCGGACCGCAAAAGACGAACATGCGACGCAGGCGCCAAAATCGTCAAGTTTAAGTGAGCAACAAACGAACAGTCGTCAAAGCTGCGGGTTTCCTCAACCGCCGTTTTCCAATTCAGAGCAACGTTGCTATCGTATATAATCACAACACGGGTGCATCAGCGCGGGGGGTGAGTACGGACGGCCAATGACAACGGAGATGAGGTAATAGGGGCGCGCCTATCGCCGCTGGCACGCCTCCTAGTCATCGCAGCAAGCGTCATAATCATCCTCGCCGGCCTAAAGGCGGCAGCCGAAATTGCAGCGCCCATTCTTTTTGCGATCTTCCTCGCGACACTCGCAAGTCCGTTTCTCCAAGGTCTCGAAAATCGGGGGCTTTCGACTACCCGCGCGTTGGCGGTGATGATAGCGGGAACGCTCGCGCTTGGCAGCGGCTTGGTCGCGCTGATTTACTTCTCGGTTCGCCAGATCCTCATTCTGCCCTCCGCGGTGAACGCCACCGCACTAACCACTACGCGTTCGTCGCTCGGGGGCCTCGGACTTAACGCGACTCTACAGCCGGCGAATATCCTCAGTAACAGTTTCGTACTTCAAGCGAGCGGCGCTATCCTGCACGCCGTCAGCAGCGCCGTCCTACAATTGGCCATTTTGATCACGCTGTTCGTCTTTTTCTTGATTGCCTTTCCGCGATTCCGTTCCAAAGAGCTTGTGGACTACGTCGACTCAAATGCCCTATTTGCTCCGTTGCTGGCGGTCAGGCAAGACCTATGGAACTTCCTCGTCATTCGCGCTAAAGTGAACGCCTTTATGGCGATTCCCGCGACGATCTTCCTCGTCGCAGCGGGCATCGACTTGGCCTTGCTATGGGGAGTCTTGCTCTTTGTCTTCAGCTTCATTCCGTACATCGGGTTCGTGTTAGCGACGATTCCGCCGGCGTTGTTGGGGTGGGTCGAGTACGGGCCCATCGGTGCAATCGCAGTGGTCATCGTTTTTGTCGTACTCAACATCATCGCCGAATACGTCCTTTTCCCCCGATACGCAGGCAAAGGGCTCAACACCCCCCCGTGGGTCGTGCTTGTTTCGGTATTTTTTTGGGGTTGGCTTCTTGGCCCGCTAGGAACGCTTATTGCAGTGCCCATCACGTTGCTGATTCGAGTCTTGCTGAGCAATTTCACGGAGGCGCGCTGGCTCGTGGATGTTCTTGGGGGCGACGCCGCCACTATCGAGTCAGATGATGCCGGATCTAGCAGTCGCCTCTAAGCAATAGAGGCCGTGCTTTTCCCGTCTCGGATAGAGAGAAAGCCCAACGGTTAGCTTACCTAGAACGTCTAAGAGAGACAACGAATTACTCAGAGACTAGCAGCGTGCTTATGCCGTATGGGCCGCGCTGCGACCACAAATAGCCCAACGTGGCGGCAAGCGCTTGGCTTGCGGTGGCAGTTAAGTTTATTTTTGGCTGCGATATGAGACTCGTAGCGGAGATTCTGACTATCGCAGCTAGCAAGCTTTATACACCCTTCGCTGTGCGATCCGCTCGATTCCCTGTCGCAAGGCTCCGCGAAAAACGACTTAACTAGCAATCCTACATATGTTGTCACGCCTCAAGAACTCAAGAAGAACGTCCAGCCACAACCGCGTTGCTTAGATCTGAAAACCCGGTCGTGGCAAGGTACTATCGAAGTGTGCACTGCGCAAATTGATTGTTTCCAAACTATTCAAAAATGAAGACGGATGTGTTTTCGAGGCTCCAAAAGTTCTGAGGCGGGCCGAGATGAGCTACAGTACTACCGGTTCCGTGTATACTTTGCGCATGTCCTCTTCGTTCAACAAACAGCTGAGTTTTCGGAGTCTGAACTTTATGTTTAGCAGACAGGTTTTGCACACGGGCTCAGCCCCCTTGTACGTGTTCCCGCAAAAATCGCACACTTTCGGGTTAGGGTCCTCTTCTATTCTTGTCTTGAGGTCGTACCTGACGAGATAAGCATTTATTGCTTGTATCGAAGCCATGAGCTCTTTTTTGCATATAGATATGCATTGATGATCGTCATCATCAGTCCATTCGGCCCAGTCCGTCTGCAGCTTTTTATAGATTTGCTCGATATCCACAGTGTCCATTAGATCACGTTTACCGCTATATTATCAATGTACTTTATTAGTCTGCCTATTTTACGGCTGCAGCACGACAGAGGCTAAAAATCGCTTGACTGCCCCCGTCCGAGCCTCGATCATATTTTGTTAAAAATGTTAGGAAACCATCGCGTGCGACCTGCCGCCCTCATTTTTGCACCCCCGAGCGATCAATAAACCCGAAGCGAGCTAATGGGCACGTGATCGCTAGCTTTGACATAATACGCTATATCTAGGAAGTTCGTTCCCGATAAAATGACACACAGCGAGATCACGGCTTCTTCGCTTCGCATTAGTCACAATGTCTTGGCCGCAAAAAAGAGAGGAGGCAGCGCCACGTATTGAGACTTCTCCTTTGAGGCAGTGCTACCAAACTGAGATCGCGTTCGTTTAAGAACACTTAAGGAAGCAACATCACGTGTGGCGCTGCTACAAAACCGCGTTAAGCAGTCTTGACGCATCATTTTTTTGCGCAAACCGCTATAAGAAGGTTTGTTACACTAAGCTGTGTGAATACGAAGCGCAGTGACTTCTCACACAGTTGACAGTGGAGGGCGATGCGCATCGCCGTTCAGACCGCTGCCTTGCGCGGCGGCTCATGACGCTGCTGCCAAAGGGCCCAAAAACCAGCGGAAGTGTATTGTTTCCCTTAAGGAAATAGTAAACATAAATAAGCTCGCGACGTAAAGATGTAGATAAGAATAATCTAAAAAGAGGCGAAAATAAAAGTGGCACAGAAAGCGCACCCGATGTGGCTTCGTATTGTAGAAATCATCGCCGGTATCGTCGTTCTTCTTCTAGCAGTTTACCTCGTTGTCAATCCTAACGTTGCTATAAGTCTGCTGAGAATCATTCTAGGCATCGCACTGGTCATTTTGGGCCTCGCCTTTCTTGTTCGCGGGGCGACATCAAAGATGCTTAGCACCCGCGGCGAGGTGATAAGCATTGTATTAGGGATTATCGTGCTGGCCTTAGGGGTTGCAGCTATTTTCTATACAGGGTTCGGCTCCGCGCTCCTAGTTGCCATCTTCGCTATCGGATTATTGCTCAACGCGATTGGTAGAATATCGTACGCTGGATACGCAACCGGCGCCGGACTCCCGGCGCCGCTACGCGGTGCGAGTTTCGCCCTTGGTATTATCGCGCTCATAATCGCTATAGTCGTAATTGTCTTCCCTGGGATCGGCTTTGTACTTCTCGTCGTCTTAGTCGCCTTAGCCCTGCTCTTGTTAGGAATTGAGCTCATTGTCTCTGGGGCGACGAGCTGAAGCGGTACGAGCCGCTTCTTTTTTCGGCTTCGCTGCCGCCGCGATTTTTTGACACGAGCAGCCGCCATCAGACCTAGTAGCGGTTTCCCGTTTCCACAGCCGCGCCTTCTGAGGAAAAGCGAGGGTGTAGGCTACCCCCGGAAAGCCAAGGAGCTAGGTATGGCCAAATAGCAATCCATATAAACACGTTGACACAGATATGCTTGCGAATCTTAAAACGTCAAAGGAGGTGTAATACAAAAATGGCAGAAAAAGCTACCCCAATGTGGGCCCGTCTCCTCGAGGTCATTCTCGGGATAATTGTTCTTGTCCTCGCAGTTTACGTCCTTTTCAACACCGGTGTTGCAGTAAATATACTCAGATGGATACTCGGAATCGGAGTTATCATCCTAGGCCTCATTCTGCTAATACGCGGAGCTTCGTCAAAGGCTCTTAGAACGTCTGGCAAAATACTGAACGTCATATTGGGGATTATCTTTCTGGCGGTGGGAGTTGCGGCGATATACTATAGCAACTTTGGCACAACGTTGGTTATACTCATTTTTGCCTTCGGATTGCTGCTGAACGCGATAGGAAGGCTTCAGTTTGCAGGCTACTCTATGGCAGTCGGAATGCCGCCCGCGGTTCGTTGGGCGAACGTAATTCTGGGCGTCATAGCGTTCATACTTGCTATAGTCGCTTTCGTAGACTCCAGTTTCGCGAGCGCTTTTCTCGGGCTCCTGGTGGCGCTTGTGCTGTTTCTCTTCGGGATTCAGCTCGTCATCGCAGGAGCAGGCAGCCGCGGCTAATCACGCCGCTTGCCATTTTCTTTTTTGCTCATCAAGATTTTCAAGCAACAGCGCGGTTCGTTTTTGCATTCTAAGCTTAGAGCGATTTTTTGACTCTGAGGGTTATCGCTGCCAACGCTTTCCGCTCGTATTGTTTGTGATCGTGGGGTCAAACCGGAACCGATATAAACACGACAACCCATAAACTGGAGTTTGAATTACCAAAAGAAACGTTAAGGGAGGTGAAAATTGAAATGGCTGACGAAAAAAAGAGTTCTATTTGGCTGCGAATCCTTGAGATTATCGCAGGTCTTATCATCATTGTCCTGGCAGGCTACGTCATCGCGTATCCACTACTGGCAGTAGCAACGCTCATCTTATTCCTAGCAATCGCGCTCATTATCATATCAGTTGCGTACTTTGTACGAGTATTTGCAAAAGGCATTTCAGGATGGCGACGGCTACTCAACCTCGTTCTATCAGTGCTAACGATTATCATCGCCGCCTTGGTAATCGACAATCCGTTCATCTACGGGTCGCTGACGCTCGTTTATCTGCTCGGCTTAGCATTGCTGTTTACAGGGATAGCAAGTGCCGCGCGGGGCACAGCAGGAAGCATCATCGTCGGAATACTCGGAATTATCGTGGGCTTTGTCGTGATAATATTCCCTGGTCTCGGCTTAGCGACGCTCGTGTTCCTGCTCGCGGTGTTCCTGGTAATCTTCGGATTAGAGTCGATAGTCTCAGGCATAGTCGGGCGATGGGTCTAACCTAGCCCCTTCTGCGCGCGAGCTCAACTTGAACGTCCGCAGCGACACACTGAGCTACATATGAGCAAAGTGGTACCAAGCCGCACGCACAAGAACGCGAATAGTCCGAAGTCGCGTCGGAGACACGTTAGAGTCAAACCACTCGGGCTAAGCAGACGACAATCTTCGCTGAAGTCGTGAAGCTCATTGCGGCAGCACCAATTTACGTTCGGAATGCGAGCGTGCGGTGTTCCAGGGAACTGGCGCGCTAGATCTCTGCGTGTTGCCTAGCGCTAATTGCAAGGCGCACGCTCGTGATCTATGGAGCGGGCATACGTCCTAAACGCTCAAGCTCCGTGAGGTATTTTCGCCGCCTCGCCTCGTACGCCGTGCGATTCTCGCCGAACGGCACGTATTCCGAGACGGGCCACCCTTGTTGGGCCATCGCAACCTTCGTGCGATCGGACAGACCTTTAAGAAAGCCAAACTCGATTACGTCCCTCTTCTCCTTCATCTCCGCAGTCATCCATCCGATGAGGTCGGGGTCGTGTGTTCCGATGGTAAAAAAAGTCGCTTTTGCGCAGAGGATCTTTGACAGCTGCTTGAAACGCTTCTGGATTTCTACAAAGTCTGCGGTTGATCCGACGTATGCTCCCTTTACAATCCGAGCAATGATACCCGACTCCGACGCGCGCAAAACATCATCACGTGAGCGGTCAAGGTATGCCTGCAGCGCCAAGCTCACACGCCATTTTTCCGCGCACGCGGCGGCAACCTCAATTGTGTATGCGACGAGGCTTTGCCCTTCCATATCGATTTCGAATCCGACGCCCCAGCGTGTGGATTCGTGCGCGATTGTCTGCACGTTTTGCTGGCAGCGTTCCTGATCAAAGAGGGCCCCCAACGCGCTCAATTTGACGGTCAACGATCCATTTATCCCGTAATCTGCAATAGCTTTTGCAGCGGTCAAATAAGCGTCAACGGCGTCAGCAGCCTGGCTTTCTTCGCGCGCGTATTCCCCCAACACGTCGATCACACACCTGATGTTCTGAGCGTTTCTCCGCGAACACCAAGCGATGGCGCTTTGCAGGTCGGGTAACACCCATCGACTTTCACGTTCGGTCATCTTTGCGTTTGCACAGCATTGCGAGTTTTTCCATTAAACATTTTACCGTTGTGGGGTGAAGTGGACTACCGATGTCTGGAGCGAAGTGCCGGAACTGACCGCGACTGGGTTCGTTGCGACCGACTAACGGTGCATCAATCTCCGCGATAGGCTTATAACGAGTCAAAAACGTATCGCTTGACAGTGGTTTTATGGAATCTAGCGCAGTGAGAGAGAATGGCCTGGTGGCCAACTTCTACCGACCGTCAACGTCTGGCACCCGCCCGGGAATCATCGTTATAGGTGGCTCCGGCGGCGGCTTGGACAGTGCGAGTGCTGTCGCCTCGCTCCTGGCGGAGCAGGGATACGCAGCGCTCGGGCTCGCGTACTTTGGGCTCGAACACCTGCCTGCTCAGCTTGAGGAGATACCGCTCCAGTATTTCAAGTCGGCAATCGAATGGATGCGCTCGCAGCCGTCGGTTGAGTCAAGCAAAATCGGCCTCTTGGGCACCTCGAAAGGCGGCGAAGCTGCTCTGCTGGTGGGCGCCACCTACCGTGAGGTCCGCGCCGTCGTGGCGTACTCCCCGAGCCACGTCGTCTTTCAGAGCATTAATGTGTGGTCGGATGCATCAGCGTCAAGATCCTCCTGGATGTTAGACGGAAAGCCGGTGCCCTTCGTCCCCTTCCGAATTGACAACGACTGCATAGACCAGTATGGCTTTTATTTGGGGTTGTATCTGGGCAGCCTTCAGGACCGGCAAGCGGTAGAGCGCGCCGTCATTCCCGCCGAGCGTATCAACGGCCCTATCTTGTTAGCTTCCGGGAAAGATGACGCCATTTGGCCGTCGAGCATGATGTGCGAACGGGTCATGGAACGGCTGAAACAGCACCACTTCACCTCTTCCTTTCAGCATTTCTCTTATGATGGCGCGGGGCATATGCTTGCCGGGCCAAGCCGGCTCGCGCCAGCCAGCTCGTTTGGTGCCGGCGGCTTGACGATTGGCGGTACCGAGGCCGCAAATGTCGCCGCGAGAGACGACGCGTGGATGAAGGTGTGTAGGTTCTTCGGCGCATATCTTGAGTAATTGCAACGTACGCGCCCGTGGTCAACGCTCGGCCCGACGTCCATACGCTGCAGACAAGTGCAGTCGCCCGCAGCGCTTTCTGAGCGTGCCAGGGCCGCAGCCAAACCGACAATAGTAGGTACCGTGACCGATGCTGATTCTTGCGAGGAGTGATATCATCTCCCTGGAAGCGGTTGGGCAGTGCACGGGGTATCCGTCGATTTTTCAATAAGGGCTCGTGGAAACGAAGGTTTCTTCAAAAAAGCGTTCGAGAATATGTCCGGCCCGGGATCTCTACCAGCACGAACGTCGTTGCGAGCGGCATTGTCGCAACAGCTATCGCAATCGAATTTTTTTACTCCTCTCCTCGCTCAGTGATACCACCGTGACTAGCCTCCCAACGTGTCTGTGAAGCGATTCCCCCGGATGGCTGAGCTATCCCGTAATTTTGAGCCTTTTTTTTGCGTTAGCTCTCTTTTTTTCAATATTTTTGATTATGAACGATGACAGACACTGTATAAGCGGTCGACCTTGATGAGAGGCTAAACAACTTAAAATCAAGCAAATAACCTTGTCTTGCTCCAATTAGGCGGACGTTTATGCTTAAGGTAGTGACATCTTTTTGAGGCGCGGCACTGATTGAGCTTAAGCATTTGTTTTGTTCTTCCCACAGCTCGTCTCAATCCCTGCGCGGAATGCTGCTGCGTGCAGAGCTGTTACAGCGAAACCTATAGAAACACGAAAGCTGGCCCTGTTCCGAGAGCATGAAATTTTTGGGTTCCATTTGCCATTTCTGCGCTGTGCGTCAAAATACGTTGCAAACAAACTACTATTGCTTACTTAGCTCAAATGAGCGCCACCCCAAATTACGGATAAAAATTAGGAGACTATGAAGACTGAAAGATATCCGGAAACCGAGCGCCGCGAACTTTGCGATACTCGTCAAAAGCTGTGCAAGCGCCGATTTTGTGGATCAGCTGAGCGGACCAGCGCTTGTACAGTCTGTGCGCCAGCTAACGGCGCTTTCTCAAAGCTGCTTCAGGCTGTGTTAGATGGGGTATTGAAGGACACGATAGAACGATACTCGCAACGATCGTTGGCGTATGTTGAAGAGTGAATTGGTTGGAAGTGCGTAGCAGGGATGCACCATCGCTTTACCTCTCGATAATCAAAAATAAGTCGCGAGTGATTCGAGCATAGCTAAGCGCAGCAACTCGGCCGAGCTTAGCTATCATCGTGATCGCAACGAGAACGCTCCAAAAAAGGGTTTTTCGGACGTAAGATCTGCTTTTATGCGGGGAAGGTTTATAGAGGCTCGGCGTTAGGTTCGCATAGCAAGAAGGTGAACCTATGACAGTTAAAGTCGTGGTAAATGGGTACGGAAACATCGGCAAGCGCGTCGCCGATGCGGTGGCAAAACAGGACGACATGAAGCTGGTAGGCGTGTCGAAAACGCGCCCGAATTTTGAGGCCTTCGTCGCGGCACAGAAGGGATACCCCCTTTACGTCGCTGAGGAGGCAAACATCGACGCTTTTAAAGCGGCGGGCTTGGATGTAGCGGGCACGACAGTGGACATGCTCCACGAGGCAGACGTGGTCGTCGATGCGACGCCTGAAGGAATGGGTGCGAAAAATCTTGAGAACCTCTATAAAAAAGCGAGTATTAAAGCCATTTTTGAGGGCGGCGAGAAGCACGCTGCGATAGGCGCTTCGTTCAACGCGTACTGCAACTACGAGAGCGCGATTGGCAAGGAGTATGTCCGTGTCGTATCGTGCAACACCACCGGGCTCTGCCGCACGCTCTACGCAGTGGACAAGCTGGCCGGCATCAAAAAAGCCAGAGTGGTGCTTGTGCGAAGGGCGGCAGACCCCGGGCAGGTGAAGAAGGGGCCGATCAATGCCATCATTCCAAACCCACCCACGGTCCCGTCACACCACGGGCCCGACGTTAATACCGTGATGCCACAGTGGGATATCACGACGATGGCCGTTTTGGTCCCGACCACGCTCATGCACCAGCATAACGTCATGATCGAAGTTGATCGTCCGGTAACCAAAGAGGAGCTGCTGACGGAGTTCTACGGCTTGCGCCGCATTATGCTTGTGCGCGCGAGTGACGGCCTTGGATCCACGGCCGAAATCATCGAACTTGCCAGAGATATGGGGCGACCGCGTTACGACTTGTGGGAGATAGCGATCTGGGAGGAGAGCGTCAACGCTGTCGGCAACGAAGTCTTTTACATGCAAGGTGTTCATCAAGAGGCCGACATCGTCTTAGAGAACGTCGATTGCATTCGGGCCGTAGCGGGACTCGACAAGGATCCGTGGAAATCAATCCGCAAGACCGACGAAGCCATGGGCGTGAGGGGTTCATTCCGCCCGCCTCAGTGTCTTGCCGACAACCCAGAAGCGCTGCGAGAGATACATTATAAAGCGTGGGGTGTCGAAAAATAGGCTTTGTTCCGTCCTCAAGCGGGCATCCTCTTACGCTCCATGCCTTCGGCGAATCAACGCTGGGCGCATCTCTCGCCAGTCTTAGTTCTCCCAGTGGCGAACTTGAATAGCCCAGAAACGGCAAAAGCCCAATCGATTCGCGCGCTATGGTCTCGGCTTAGCGGTCGAGAATCTCGTCCTCGCGACTGCACTAGGACTTTTTTGTCATCAAACGGGTGGGGGCAGTGTTGAGTAAAGCGCGAACTGACTTTTAATATCCCAGAGGAACACGAGCCGGCTGACGTTATCGCTATAGGATATCTAGGAAACCTTCGCGAACTTCCCGACGACCTTTGTGAGGCGGAGCTAGCGAAACGTTTAACGTAAGCCTCTTTCGGATTTCGTATTTTCTGATCGTTGCGGCCAAGTATCTTCACTAGTCGCCAAACCGCGCGAATGAGCTGTTGCCGCCAAGCAGGGCTGGTGCTACGGCAAATGTGCCAGCGTCAGGCCAGACAAGAGTGAAGATGGATTGCCGAGTTACCCGCGCGCCGCCTTTACCGATAGGCAACTTGCCAGTGTAGGCATCGGTAACGAGAAGCACTCGAGTCGCAGAGCGTTCATAGCGCTACCCTGCCGCTCGGTCGCATGGCTCTAGTTCGGACAATCAACGACTCGCGAGGAACGATCAAAGTCGGCCAACATGGCTCGCAAGGATCTTTGGAGTTCTTGCTTCAGGCAGCAGCCTGTTCCTCGACTAAGTCACGATCGTCAAGAATAAAACGACCGCCAAAGATGCGGTAGACGCCCCGAACTGTTCCCACGCCGTCCGACGCGTTGACCGTGGCGCCCGCTCCCTCGAGTAACGACCGAACAAAACGTAAACATCTGTGCTGATCGAGCTGATGTTCATTAGGCTTTCTTCCACAGCATTCCAGAGATAATTGAGCGATCGAAAGCCTCAGAGAACCTGATGCTCCCTCGCCCTCAAGAAACCAATTGAGGCGAGATCCCAAAGTTTCTACCGTGTTTTCGAGAACTGCTCCGCACAGTCGCAGGGTCAGCGGGCGTTAAGCTGCCGCTCTCGCACGGTGTCGAAAGCCGCACTCATTTCATCGATCTCGGCCTGTGAGAAATAGGTCGGCATATGGGGTATCAGAAGAGTCTCTTCCTTATTCCAGTGGACTGCGATGATTTCTCTGAACGGACGGAGTCGGTGGCGCCACAATTTGAAGCCCCATCCTGACAGCTCTAAATCGTCGAGAAGGATGATCATCGCGCGATGCTCCTCAGTCAGATCAAGCGCCATATCCTTCAGCTCTTTTCTTTTTTCCATCTGCGGAAAGAGCACCTCTTCTTCAGCTACGTGGTGGGCGTAGAGTATCCTTCTAAAATGCGGAAGTAACTGCTTCCTCAGCTCCACCTCTTTCTCGCTCGTGTTTTCTATTCTCAGAAGGACTCGCCTGAATTCGTCGTGATCCGCTTTTATAGCCTCGCCGATTCTCACTTCAAATCACCCGGTACAGTCTTGGCTCGAAGTCTTCGACGCACCAACTTCGCTGCTGCTAAAGCTCGAATAGAAGACACGTCACTCCGAATCCAGCAGCATTTTACGACTAGGCCTAGACTCTATGCCACATAATCTTTTTTGTCTAAAGACCGGAATAAGAGCTGAGGGGTGAGTTTTCTTTAACGCCTCAACGCCACGGTGCCGCTAGTTATTCCGAGGCTTGGAATGCGACTTTAGGGCCAAATCGTGCGCCTTGACAGGGCGAAGTTCGCCCGGCTTCGAATCGGCGGGTGCGCCGTCAACGTCAGCAGCGAGCTCTACTGTTGTAACGTCGATAGCCGCTAGCAGAGATCGAAGCTTGGAGGCCTTGTTGCAAGGAAAGGCCGTAAGTCCGGGATCGCTTTTCGATCAGCCTCATAGCGTCAAGTTCGATGGCCGTTAGGTTGTTGAGCTCTTCTCTATACTCTTGCTCCCAGTTTGCCAAAGTGCCTCTATTCGTACCGATTTCGATTTCAATCGCTCTGAGCGACTTTCACTGGGCTCGTAGCTCGAGGAATTTCTGTTTTGCTTGTGCTCCTTTCATTGTTTTCTTCCCGTCGCGAGACGTGAGCTTCGCTTCGAGCGAAGCTCACGCGAAGTCAGACGCAGACAAACATCCAAAACTATATTCTAGTTACTTTGAATTGCGTATTACGATGCGTGGGGGCAGGCCGTTTTTGATTGCTCTCAAGTGCGCGGCCTGCTTTGACTTCTGAGTCTTAATCTCCCTTAGACCCCTATAGTAGATCAACGTTGGTTTTTTTTTGGCGCCCATCTAAAACGGCCCGGTATTTTCTGTCAGAGCGTTAATTGTCCTTCCAGCGATCTACTCACGCCGATTGCAGCGCCCCCACCTGCGTGTCGCTCTCTTTTCATCCACCGTTTTGTTCCACCTTAATCACCACAACTATCGCAGAGTTCATGGAAATCGGCGTAACGAACTGCAGACGCTCGCCTGCCGAGTTTGCTTTTTCATCTATTTATATTTTTTAAATTATAAAAAAGAATATAAGAAAAATTTTTTAGATTGCTGGGCCTTGCACACGCTGTCGGGCAACAGACGTGTCGATTCGGGAATAACGGTGTTTGTTTCCGCACGCAATTGTGGTACAATTTTGGCTTAGTTTTGGGTGGTCCGCTTGCTTGACATTGCTGATTTACAAAGCTTTACTTGACCCTCTGCAAGCTTATGACTTCACTGCGCCCGACAAACCGCTTCGGCGCGCTCAAATCCGGTAACGGCACAGATGCACATAGGTAAATAGTAATCAACGACCATACGTGTAAAACAATGACTGAGTTGGAGGAAGCTGTTTTCGATATCATCGCAGCCGAAATGAATAAGCTGACGGCCGACGAACTGATCGCTCAGCTGCAGCGCAATGCACTCGACGCTCCGAAAATGGGAGTGATGGTTCCAGGAAGCGGATGCAGGTTCTGCCTGCCGCAGTACGACGACCTGCGCGGCGAGACGAAGTCGGAGTTTGAGTGCGATCTCAAAATGTGTACGATTCATTCGCTCGTGTACCATACGCTCGGCATCCTACAAGACGCAGACCTGATGGTTAACATGACAAACCTCGCAACCGCTCGCAACAGGATTACCGGCGTGCTACAAACAATTTTCAGTGAACAAAAAAGCAAGGAAATAGCATCACGCTTGATGAAGGCTTTGGAAATAACGGATCACCCCTGTACCAATAATGGCTGGACAGATTAAATGCAGTTCGACGGGACGCGGGACGCGGCAGTTTATGGATGCTGAATAATAAGCCGTATACCGCCCTAATTTCGGGGAGCTAAAGCGCATGTCAATTCTAAAGCGTGCGCCGACCGCACTTGCAGGCTACTGACGAGCTCAGCGAGAGCACAGAGTACATATAACACGGCGCCAAGTCTGTTGTAACAGCCAAAGGAGGGTGAGCTCGTGCCTACGTGCAAAGAGTGTAAATTCTATAAGCCAGTCGACGACTCTATAAGCCAGTCGACGACAGCAAAGGCAGTTGCTTCGGCCACGAGGTGCCAGGCGACCGAGAGTCAAGTCAGTGTTCTACCCGCACGTTCATACCTAAATAGTGTCCACGTCGTTCCCGCGCCTTCTAAAGGTGTGAGAATCGTCCAAAGAGACGCGATGATATGCTTCGGAACAGGAGGAGGACACTCTACGTGAAGGTACGTAAAGAAGGCTGGAGTGAATACCCTACGTGAAGGTACGTAAAAAAGCTGACCACAATCATAGCGGTCGTCGCCCGTGCGCAGACGCGGCGAAACGCGGTTAATCTGCTGTTAGCTACTGGCGCAATTCCTTAGCAGTTGCGCGTTACGTACCCGCAAAATCTGATTCGCAGCGCCTTGCATGCTCGGCTAAGCTCAGCGGACTACAAAAATAAAAAAAGCGCTTGTTCCAGCGGCCAGAGTTTCGAGTCGTTCGTTGCTTTTGGAGAGACTTGCCTTGCAATACGTCCTAAGGCTTAAAGCGCCGAGGCGTGGGCATATGCAAGTGCATTCTTCCGTGCCTTCCCGTCTTTCCCGCGCGCATTTTTTTCTTTACGAAAAACAGCACAAACATAACGGCCGGCACGACGGTGAGCAGCACGAACGCGGCTGCAATGAACAGCATTACCATCAGCTGAGCGAGCAGCAGCATTACCGTCACGAAACGCAACGCCATCTTAAAAGGCATCATCATCCCGCGGACCGGCGCCGTCATGGGCCACGTCATCATTCGTATCATCAATTTAAAAAGACCCATTTTTTTGCCTCACTTTGATTCTCTTATAGTTCGACGCCCCAAACTCTCTGGTTCTGCACAGCAACCACCGACGAGCAAGCACTGAACCTCCGCGCCTAAAGACTACCATAGGCTCTACGGCGGACTTCGGCTCGTGAGAGCGTTTGATTTGCCAACTACTTTGATAGGCTTTCGCGTCTTTATAATCCTTTCCCTGTCTAACAAGGCACGTTGGATCGTGCGCTTCTTGTTGTAGCCAGCAGGATAACTATTAACAGGGAACAAAACTCGGCGCTTTCCCTCTATTTGCTTAGTAGCAGATATACTGCGACCACCAACAACGCTATGCCAAAAATCTTTTGCAAAACAATATTCGGAATACTTGTTGCGACTTTCGCCCCGAGAAAAGCTCCAAAGAAGAATCCAATGCCAAGAATCGCCGCAATCTTCAAGTCCGCGTACCCGCTTTGGTAGTACGTCAAAGCAGCTAGCAACCCGAACGGTGCGGTCAGCAAAACCAGCGTGGTGCCTTGCGCCTGTTGCTGCGTAAGCCCAACAAGCAGCACGAGCGCCGGAACCAAGATGATACCCCCACCAATTCCTAGCAAGCCACTTAAAACTCCGGCGGTCGCCCCAACGAGCACGTACAGAATTATGCTGTCCAAGCTATAGCCACCTCCTTCTGTGCCTCTTGATTTATCTCAGAGGGTTTTACTTTGTTAGCTCGAATGGGTGCCGCCAATCAGCAGTATCCAAAAAAGAGTGTTCGCGTGCGTTGCAATGCGCGTTAAGAATCGCGGTGGACATCGTGCGGATTTGCCGTCACTCTTTGCACTCTTAGGTCTGAATGCCGCTCGGCTATTTCTTCCTCCTTCTTTTCCAAAGCTGCGATCAGGCCGGCAATGACGCTGTCTAAGAATACCATCACATTGATCTCAAAGAGCGTTCCAAGAGGCGTGAGTGAGATTGATACGCCAGTGACTTGGCGCTCTAAGAAGCTCGTTTCGTCGGCTTCCGTTCGGCCGCGGATGGTTACCGTGTTGGTCGCAATCTTGCCCAGAGATGAATCGATATTCGAGGTGACAACAGCAATTCTTGCTCCGTGCTGCTTCGCGATCTTCGCTGTCTCGTTAACCGGACCTGTTTCGCCAGTCCCGGAAACGGCAATCACGAGATCGTTTGCTTTGACTGCGGGGGTGACGACCTCGCCAAAGACGTAAACGTCGAAACCGAGGTGCATTAGGCGCATAGCAAAGGAGCGGGCGACCAACCCCGACCGGCCCTCGCCAAGAAGGAATATGCGATGGCGAGCTTCGTGCGTCGCGATGATCTCAGCGACAAACCCGTTCACCTCTAAACGATCGAGCGAGCCTGCCTCTTGTCGTACCCGTCCGGAAATAGATTCCATTGTGCGCTTAATGCGCTTGTAGGGTTCACCAGTTACAGGCTCTGCCGTCACTTCCCCTCCGCTTTCGTGCTACTCCTTTCACCGCCCCCAACGCCAAGTATCTTTCGGTGCACCGGAGCTAAGGTTCTCACTTCGCAGCGAGTCGCGCTCGGCCGCGCCACCTCTTGCGAGGAGGAATACCCTTATGGCAAAAACCCGGTTGCGCAGTTAGCTTAAGGCAGACCCGACGACAAACTTACTACTCATAACCGATAGCGTATTATACACGAACACGAATCGAGGGTGCAGCAGTCTTAGTTTCTCCAATGAGGCGCTGGGCAGGACTCGACATGTCAAAAAAGAAAAAGCTCACATACACATCGCTTCTCGATAATAAAGATATTAACAGCGGATACGAACACGCGCTGGAAATGGTCCAAAGAGAGTTTGGGCAGCATCACCCCATATATATCGGCGGTCGGCGCGTCGCGGCTGTCGAGGAGTTTGAGACCCGCTCCCCTATCGATGCCGATCTCGTCATAGGCACGTTTCAAAAAGGCGGGGGGCACGAGACGCGCTCCGCGATCGACGAGGCGACAGAGTCATTTCCCGCTTGGAGCCAAACTGAGTGGGAAGAACGCGTCCGGATCGTTCGCGCCATCGCGGACGGCATCGAAAAGCAGAACTTCTCCCTTTCCGCTCTCATGACCTATGAGGCGGGAAAAAATAGATTTGAAGCCCTCGCTGAGGTGTGTGAGGCAGTCGAAATGGTGAGGTATAACTGTGCTATCTATGAGGAGCGAGAGGGCTTCACCCTTCCTATGTCCGAGGTCACCGGAGAGCGAAGCGTCAGCACCATGCGGCCGTATGGGGTGTGGGCGGTCATCTCTCCGTTCAACTTCCCGCTTGTGCTCGCTGCAGGCATGGTTTCGGCCGCGCTCCTCACCGCTAACACTGTTGTGTTCAAACCTACGAGTAAAGCGCCACTTACCGGCTTGAAACTGCACGCAGCGTGCATGCAAGCGGGGGTTCCTGGCGGCGTGCTGAACGTCATTACCGGTCCAGGAGCCCCATTTGGAGCGACCGTGGTGGCCCACCCCGATGTCGCTGGCATCGCTTTTACGGGGTCACGCGACGCGGGGATGTGGTTGCAGCGCAACTTCTCGATATGCCAGACCTATCATAAGCCGTTTGTCGCCGAAATGGGCAGTAAGAATCCTGCTATCGTCACCGCTTCTGCGGACCTCGACAAGGCGGTTGAAGGCGTCCTCAAAGGAGCCTTCGGCTACGGCGGGCAGAAGTGCAGCGCCACGTCGCGGGTGTACGTCGAGTCAGCTGTAGCGCCCGAGTTCATCGAAAGGCTACGAGCAGCGACCGAGAAGACCGTTGTGGGGGACCCGCGGAAGAGCGACGTTTTTGTTGGCCCTCTCATCGATCGCGCCGCGCTTGCGAAGTTCACCGACGCGGTCAAAGACGGTCTTCGAGGCGGAGGTGCTGTTGTATCAGGCGGGACTGTGCTCCGCGGCGGTGCGTGGAACAGCGGATGCTACGTGCGCCCCACCATTATGACGGGACTGCCGCGAGGACATCGCCTGTTCGAGCAGGAGCTCTTCGTGCCGTTTCTGCTCGTCGACACCATCACATCGCTTGAAGACGGCTTGCGGGAGGCAAACGCGACCGAATACGGTCTCACAGCGGGCATTTTTTCCGAGGATGATGATGAGGTCGAGCGCTTCTTCACTTCTGCGCAGTTTGGCGTATGCTATGCGAATCGGCGCGGCGGTGCAACGACGGGGGCGTGGCCCGGCGTCCAGCCGTTTGGCGGATGGAAGGCTAGCGGATTTACGGGAAAAGGAGTCGGCGGCCCGTACTATCTACTGTCTTATGTGCGTGAGCAGACGCGAACGAGGGCGTAAACGGCGCCCCTCGCAGGCCTATGTTGTCCTCAATGTGAGTCCCAAGTTTGCCGTTACGATCAAGAGGCCACGAAAACGACACCAGGCGGCCACCAGTTTACTACCGGTGCTTAGCGCCGGCGCGGTACCGTCGCGGACATCTGCACGCTCTTCAAACTTACAAAAACTGCCGAAAAAGCTATGTGAGATAGCACACTGCAGCGAGAAGAGCTCCGCGCTTCAGCACTTGGTGCGGAACGGCTTGACCTCGACCCAGAACGATCAGTTCGGACTCGGCAGTTAGATGTTCAACCAAGGCGAACGCTTTCAGGTCAAAAAAAAGCTGCGTCCATAATCATAGTGCCGTCCCGAACTCGGCGACTTGTCATTCTTCAAGCTCACGCCACGTCTGAGTCTGATCGATCTCTACAAATGATCATCCTGTATCCAACCCTCTTGGAGAATCTGCTCGCGATATGCTATCTGAGGGAACGGACTTTGCGGCACGCTCATATCTGATCGTTCGACTTCTTTTTGCGTGCGAAACACGTGTGTCAGGTCCTTCGATTCGATGATACCTCGATCGAAGTTGCTCACCTTCACAAACTCCCTTTCAAGAACCGTCTGAGGGTTGTACGGTTTATCTACTTCAGTTATCTCGCTGTAATGTTCCCAGAGACCAACGATGAGTGACGCAAGCCGCGCCTCTGGCTCGATAACGTTCAAGCCGAGGCTGTCCTTCGCCTCTTTTCTGCCAATGACATACTGGTGTGAGAATTGCTTGCTGGTCACAACGCGTACGACGCGTTCGACCAGCTCTTCATCGTCTATATGCTCATTGAGAAGGTGCGCCGCTAGAAACGCGATCTGTTCTCGAGACCTGTACATTGCGCCGAGGACGACCGGGTTGATGTTCGATGAAAGCGCGTCGAGGACTTTTTGCATCGACTCCTGCCCGCTAAGTCCAAGCTCGTTTTTCGCAAAGCTAAGAAAACCATCGACGTCCTCCACGTTGACGGGCACGTCTTGGACGAGTTGATTCGGGAGCGTTATCTTTGGGCTCAGGGGGTGCTGCACAGAAGGATCGATGGGGCTCAGTTGACCCATCTCGCTCATAATGAGTTCATCTGCTCCCAGTGCGATGAGCGTTGCCGTGCTGTGCGCTTTGAACGGTATGATCACGTTGAATCTACCGCAGAATTCCCGGAAGAGGTTGACGAGCGCATACCCGGCCATCGGTAGCCCACTCGTGCCGTACAGAAACAGGTCAATTTGGTTTTGGTACCCCGCCTTAACTAGATGGCTATGGAGTATGGGAAAGACATCTGTTGCGATGTTGATCTCAAGCCCCTGCCGGTCGGCGGCAATGTACGCGATGACTGTAGAGCCCCGCGCTGCTTCGATTGCGCTAATGAGTTTCACGCGTTCTTCTCTCGCCATGACATCACGGGACACAATAGAGCCAGGTGAGAAGCGGTTGTATATAAATGCCACCCTGCCTCTCAAGGTGCAAGTCAGGGGGATTCGTTACGCGGTTTGAACGGTTCTATTAGCTAACCGAGCTTACGCCAGCGACTTCAGCGGTACAAAAAAACGTGGCGGCCTCAACTTTAATACGATAGTCGCGAATGTGAGTATTGATCGTGATATACGCATTCGTACAGCACTGCTAAGCAGATTTACTGAATAATGACATGGTGAAGGGGACTATGAACCCAACCGGATACGTGGTCGAATGGACTTATCGCCCTAACAGCGGGTGCAGAGCTGACCGACTCGGGCCGTCGATGCTACAAGCGGAACTCGTGCGCTCGTATTTCGACTCTAGCGGTCAGCAACGAAAAGACCGAGTCCAGCTCGGCGTCGTCAGTCTCGAACGCATTACCGAAGTGGCGCACCGCCACGCGTTTTGGGTCATCACCGAAGCAGCACTCGAGTCACTTGAACTTGACATCCAAACACGCGAACGCATCAGCGCGGAGCTATCGAAGGTCGTGCCACTGCCGAGCGAAGGCGAAATTATTGATTACAAGAGTAGGCTTGATGCGCTCTCTCGGGCGTTACGAAAGCCGTAGCATACGCTGCGCCGTAATGGACAAAAAAGCGGCTGCGCGCTGGGACGGTATCTTCAGTGCAAGCGTCTATCAGGTTTTACGACTAGAGCCAACAAAAAAAGCGAAAGCACACTTCGCGCCCACCAGACGGCATAGAAACCTTTACGCGTTCTAAAGGCAATAGGTTCGGCCATGAGGAGGTACCAACGCCAATGGCACTAGAAAGAAAAATAACCTACTTCGACACTCCTGGAGAGGAAAACACTGCTGCCGTACTCAGCATCGCCAGAGAGCGCGCTAATGAACTAGGCATAAGCCAAATCTTGATCCCTTCGGTGCGGGGAGTCTCCGCGGAAAAAGCGCTCGACTTCTTCGCGACTGATAACCTCACGCTCTTTTTCGTCGGCACCGACCCCACGCGTTTTTCGCCCGAAACCAAAAAGCGCATTGAAGGTACGGGCTTCAAACTCGTGTTTTACAAAGACGTGGACTACCAGTACCCCGATGAGGTAAAGAACGCTTTTCGCAGGTTCGGGCAAGGCACCAAAGTCGCCGTAGAACTTACGCTGATCGCATCGCAGGTAGAGATCGTTGAATCAGGTGCCGAGGTCGTGGCGCTCGGTGGAAGTGCGAAAGGACTCGACACAGCTCTCGTAATCAAGGCGGTGACAAGCGACGAGTTCTATGAGCTTGAAATCTTCGAAATCCTCTGCAAGCCGCGCAAAACCAAAACCTAAGGTCAAGCGGTGACGATTGTGCACCATGCTAAACTGTGACACGAAAAAGGCGCAAATCTTATATGAGCCACGTCCAACGCGGTCGTGCGACCGATTACGCTGACCTACCAGGCAGTAAAACAAGCGCCTAGTTCTTTCTTTTAAGCCTACTAACCGCTTCGCTAGCCTGTTTGACGTCTGAAACAGACAGAAAAAAAACGCGGAGCAAAAAAAAGTTGCGGAGGGAGGCCCCCCCCCATTACATCGGCTCTTTGAGGAACTTCTCGAGGGCCTCCTTGTGTCCGTATTCCTGGCTTGTGATATCTTCGATTGATTTCTTTAGGTCTACATCGCCTAATTCGTCTGCCAATGCAATAATCGTTTTATAACGGTCGATAGCCGCGTTTTCAGCTGCGAGATCAGCCTCAAGCATAGCGCGCCACGTGGCAGGCGTGTTGATGGCAGCAGGCTGCGTCGCAGGCACCCCTCCAAGCGCAACGATCTTTTCGGAGACGTATTCCATGTGGCTCATCTCATCCTTTGCGAAGCTCTCAAGCTCTCCGGTGAGGGCACCGCGCCACGGTCCCATAATCGTGTACGAGTTGTGCGAGTATTGCACGATCGCGGCGATTTCCATGCTCAACGCTGCGTTAAGTTCGTTAATCACTTTCTTGTTGTCGACCATACTAGTCACCACACCGACTATGACGCCACTCTTTTAAACCTTTTTTGGGCGGAAAACGCGTCATAATTCGCTAGTTTAACGAGGTTTCGGTCATTCGCAGCTAGTTGATCCTGCGTGGGCGCGCCGTCACTATGTTAAGCATACCCTACTTGAGGTAGGTGTTTTTCGCTAGTCTTCGATCGTGATGCGAGTGCCTGCGTTATTAAAGAAGAACTGTTCTCCAAACGCTTCTGAGAGTTTCAAGGCAGCAGGCAAACCGGTACAGTGAGAGACGCCGATGCGCGCGACGTCGAGGGCTTTAAGTCCTTTGATCGTCGCGTTAAGCTGCGCTTCTGGCGCCTTCATCAAATGCGTACCGCCGACCACCATGTGAATCCGATCCTCGTTCGCCACGTTCTGAGCCTGAAGCAGCGTGTTGATGAGACCACGGTGTGCACAACCAACGACGACGACGAGACCGAGATTCGTCCTGATGATGAGGGCAAGGTCGTCTGCCATCGGATCAGGCCGCACGCCTTCTTCATCGCGGACGTACAGCTCTGGATCGACTCTCTCATACGCCGTGTCTAGTGGAATCTCGCCGGTTGTGACGATCCGATTGGTTATCCACGCCGGCTCACTCGTCATTACAAACGCAGCGCCGAGACCCTCTAACGCCTCCCGTACGTAGGGCATTCCGGCGTAGATGTTCTTGTGAACCGGTCCTGAGTACTTGGGTACCCAAAGGTCTGGATGCGCGACAACGGTAACCCTGCGCGTTTTTTCATAGAGGGTCGGATCCTTTTGAATGGCGCGCAGTATTGACCACAAGCCGCCGGTGTGATCCCGGTGTCCGTGGCTGAGCACGATGGTACGAAGCGCGGACAGGTCTACGTCCAAGGCCGCCGCGTTGAAGGTCGCCGCGGTGCTTTGGCCCGCGTCGAGCAATATACCAACTTCGTCAGTCTCGACAAGAATGCTTAAACCCCATTCGGCGCGCAGGTTAACACGCGCTGCGGTATTTTCACAGAGCGTCGTAAGAGTAACTTTCATGCATTCACTGCCGCGATCTTCTATTACTGTTAACGCCTTATATTGACGAGATTTGTATGCGCTCCACGGAAGGACAGCTGCAGATAAAAACTCTTCCCCGTCGTCTCAGGCAGCTCGTGGTTAGTGTCGCGACCAGCCTTCGCTGTTCTTCCATCCCCGAGCCCAACCTGACAGCGGTTACCTTCGAGGGACGGTTCCAAATTGATAACAACAATGGCTCCGTTAAACGCGCAAAAAAGACGAGGGGCAAGGATCGACTTCGAGAGAGTCGGACGGCCAATCGTGCAGCAGAATACCAACCCTATGTCCTATCCGCCACGGCAATTGTTGTCGTTGTCAGCGTCGCGCCTGCACGAACTATTGCGGCTGCAGAAGCCCGCTTCAATTTGAGGCAGCCCCGCGCAACCTCGCCGTAGGGGTCTAGAGAGTGCTTTGGTTGCGCAAAGAGGTCCAGAG
>Ga0187784_10000584_pt1 | contig 27103 bp, 25 predicted proteins | sample 1015_SJ02_MP15_2_FD_132964 | JGI IMG/M metagenome (GOLD analysis project Ga0187784, IMG submission 132964) | Tropical peat soil microbial communities from peatlands in Department of Meta, Colombia - 1015_SJ02_MP15_20_MG | ecosystem: Environmental > Terrestrial > Soil > Wetlands > Peat | place... | reverse complement strand
TCGACGCGATGCGCGCATGATAACGACTGGCAAGCGGGTTCCTGCGGGAACGGATGGAGGGATCACCGTTCCCGGAACGGCTGCGGGTCTCGCGGCCAGCGTGGCAGTTACGGCTGTCGCAGCAGCCACTGGAGTCATCGACCCCAGATGCATATGGATTCCGGTAGTGGCCGGATTTGCGGGGATGGTGCTGGACAGCATTTTGGGCGCGACGTTGCAACGGCGCGGATGGATCAGCAACGAAGGTGTGAACCTATGGTCGACCCTTGCGGCGGCCGTTGCGGCGTATGCCGTTCGCCCATGAAGGACCAGATTGGCGGGTCTGGAATTCCAGGAGCGGTTTTAAAGCGCGATTTTGGGCTTATGGCAGACAGGTCCGTCAGATTCGCTGCTTGACCCTATCAAGCAGGGCATAGACGAAAATTCCCAGAGCGGCGTTGGCTACGCCGGAGCCGATTTCGTGCGGCCAATTCCAGGCCATTCGCAGGCCCACCAGGCCGCGTGCGACGAGGAAGTAGACCACTTCGTGAATGACATAAAAGAGGATTGTGAGCAGAAACCGCGCACTGGCGTTTTCGACATCGATTTTGATGCCGAGCGAGGAAGCCAGAAATCCCACGACCGTCTTGGAAATTCCGTAGAGACCGATGGGTTGGTGGGTGAGCGCATCCTGAAAAATTCCGATCACGCCGCCGGTAAACAACCCGGCAAGCGGGCTGCGACGGGCGGTGGCGAATCCGATCGTGACAAGGAGCGGAAGGTCGAAAATCTTGAAGAAAGGCACTCGCAGCGGCAGCCAGGCCTGCAGGAAAATGGCGGCCAGCGGAATCAGGATCGTTGCCGGGAGGCTGAAGCGGTAGACTTCGATCTGCTCGCCCGAAGTGTAAATGGTAGCCACGCTATTGCGGAGGATCCTGCGCTGTGGGCTGAGGCTTGGCCGGAGGAAGCGCGTCCTGGGAACCGGCAGGTTTGGGCGAGGGAGTTCGGACTGCGGCGGGCGAAGTCGTAATCTCGTGGGAAGGTTTTTTCATGGTGGCCGCTGCGGAAGCGCCATTTTCGTGAGTTCCCCCTGATTGTGTCATGGCTGGCGATCGCACCGAAGGTCCTTCCCGTTCTACGCTGCTGCCTTGAGAGGCCGATGGCCCAGGCTTTCGGATCGGAGTATTCGGTGAACCTGCCGGGGAGAGATTGGGCTGGGATGAACCGCTTGTTTGCGGACCAGGTTGAACCGGAGCCGGGCCTTGATTCGAAGCAGTTTTTGGAATCGAAGCAGCATCGGGTTTGGGCGGGACCGTGGGCAATCGCTGCGCCAGTATGTCAACGGCGCGTATTGGCGCCGCCTCATCGGGTTGGGCCAGCTTTTCGTCAATTTTGGTTACGACCAGCACCTCTTCAAGACGGTTGAGGTCGGCGGCCGGGCGCACGCGGATCGTGAGAAAAAGATCGCTGCCCGGGGAAACCTTGATTACGGTACCGACGGGCAAGCCTTTCGGGAAAATACCGTCCCCGCCGCTGGTCAGCACCTGTTCTCCGATGGGGACGGTTTCGTCGCTCATGACCTTTTCGAGCACAACCGCGCCCGAGGGGGTTCCGCGCAGAATTCCCTGCAGGCGCGACTTCTCAAGAATGCAACCCACGCCGCTGCTCTGGTCGTCCACCAGCAGCACCAGCGCGGTAGAGTGGTAAACCCGCAAAACTTTTCCTACGATGCCATCCTTGGTCAGCACCGCCATATCGGGTTTTATGCCGTCGCGCGCGCCTTTGTCGATGTATACGGAGCGCGACTGTTCGCTGCCGCTCGATCCCACAACCTGCGCGGCGATAGTCTGGGAAATATATTGTTCCTTGAAGGCGAGAAGCGCCTGCAAGCGGTGGGCCTGATCGGCGTCCTGGCTGACGCGCGCTTCTTCGAGGCGCATGCGTTCGATCTCCGATTTGAGTTCCCGATTTTCTGCGCGAACACCCCGGAGATAAAGATAGTTGTGCCAGAGGCCACCGCAAGAGGTTTGAATCCAGGATAGAGTCTTTTCGAGCGGCGTCACGGTACCGACAGCCCAGATGCGAATCAGGCGCGTTGACTCGCCGTCACTGGTGCGTCGGACCTGGATCGCGAGTCCCAAGATCTGGGCGAAGAGCACGCCCGCCAACACGATCAGGTTGCGATAGCGTCCGAATGCGGATTCCATACATCAGTACCCAGTACCCAGTTGCCAGTACCCACTATTAATTGCACCCGGCTTGTTTCTGATCAATTGCCATATCCGATGGATTCATCGGCTCGCTCATCGGCTGGGTACTGGGTACCGAGTACTGGGTACTCGTTTCTACTCAACGGAAATCTTTCTCAGCAGCTTGAAGTCGCTGAGCATCTTGCCGGTACCCAGCACCACGCTGCAGAGCGGATCGTCGGCGATCGAAACCGGTAATCCGGTTTCTTCGCGGATGCGCTTATCGAGGTTCTTGAGCAGCGCACCTCCACCGGTCAATACGATCCCGCGATCGCTGATGTCAGCCGACAACTCGGGCGGCGTGCGTTCCAGCGCCACGCGAATGGCATTCATAATGGTTGCCACGCATTCACTGAGCGATTCGCGGATTTCACTGTCGTCGACGGTGATCGTCTTGGGCACGCCTTCAATCAGGTTGCGTCCCTTGATTTCCATCGTGAGCGGCTTATCGAGCGGGTAGGCAGAACCGATTTCCATCTTGATTTGCTCGGCGGTGCGCTCGCCAACCAGGAGGTTATATTTCCGCTTGAGATAATTCATGATGGCCTCATCCATCTGATTGCCAGCCATGCGCACGGAGCGTGAATAGACGATGCCACTCAGAGAAATCACTGCGATGTCAGTCGTGCCGCCTCCGATATCGACGACCATGTTTCCGCTTGGTTCCGTAATGGGCAATCCGGCGCCAATGGCCGCAACCATCGCCTGTTCAACCAGATGCACTTCGCTCGCTTTTGCACGGTAAGCCGAGTCCATGACGGCGCGCTTCTCAACCTGAGTGATCTCCGAGGGCACGCCGATGACGATGCGCGGATGGACCAGCATCTTGCGGTTGTGCGCCTTCTGAATAAAGTAATTCAGCATTTTCTCAGTGACCTTGAAGTCGGCGTTGACCCCATCCTTCATCGGCTTGATGGCCACGATGTTGCCGGGTGTGCGGCCGAGCATTTCCTTCGCTTCCTTGCCGACAGCCTCGACTTCATTGGTGTTCTTGTTTAAGGCAACAATGGAAGGCTCGTTGACGACAATGCCTTTGCCACGCGCATACACCAGCGTGTTGGCCGTCCCGAGATCGATCGCGAGATCGCTGGAGAACATGCTGAAAAGCGAGCGCAGGTTGTGATTGCGTGAGCTTCCATTGTGAAAACCGTTGCTTGACATGGCAGTACTTCTCTTTTCTGTTGAAAATCGTCTCTTCCCGGAACCCGGGCATCGCTCAGTTTCAGCGGAAGAATTTCTCGGTGTTTCTATTTTACTTGCTTGTGGTGTTGCGTGGGTTGCCATCTCGGCAACCATTCGTCCCCTGCATTTCTGCGGCGCTACCCTTGCCCTTCCGAGTACTTACTGAATCACCACCTTCGCTTGCCGGGTATTGACTCCGCCCTTGGAGTTCTGCGCGGTCACCGTGATCAAATTTTCGCCGGCCGGCAAGGGTGGGGTGAAATAGTGAAACTTGCCGTCGTCGCTGACCAGGGGCACTTCCATGCCGTTGACCATCACACGTGCCCCCGCTTCGGTCGTGCCCGTGACCTCGATGACGTGTCCGTGCTGCACAAAAGGATCGAGCTCCAGCGGCATGTCGATCCGCTCTCTCGTTTTGGCGATAATTGTAAAGCGATTCTTCTCGCTTTCTACTGATTCCTTGCCCGCAGAGTCGTAGGACTGGATCGACCAATAATAGGCGCCGAGCGGCAAGCCCGTCACGACCACGCTTGCCGTTTCGACCTTCCGGTCCAGAAGCAACGACGAAAAATAGGGATTGTGCGCGATCCGGAGCCGGTATCCAGCGGCATTCGGCATGGGCGTCCAGGTAAACTCGACTTCCTTCGATTTCTCGCCGGCATTGGCAAAGACGGGCATCATGTTCCCCGGGGAAATCGGGGTTGGAGGGCCGATCTCCGCGACGCGTTCCATGGTCTTCGAAGCGCTCTGGAAGCTGACCTTTTCCCAGCTCGCCAGTCGTACCACCTGGCCGTTGCGCTCAATGTCGCCACTGCCCTTTTTCACGAGAATCTCGTGCTCATCGGCCTTGGGGTTATTGCGCACCATGGCGGAGGACTCGGGAGCGAGCGAGGCCTTGGCGCCCGCCACAATCACCTGCGATTTCGACCCTTGAACATAGGTGGCCGTGCTGAGGTCGACGGTGCCCGTGGTCACGGCCACAGCAACATTGGTTTGCTGCTGATCGTTCGCCGAGTTCTCCTCGATGACGATGAGCGAGTCCTGCTTGACCATGTAATTGGTACCGTCGTTGAAAACGATCTTCGCCATCCCTTCGGCCGCAGTCTGGACCACATCGCCCTTTTCGAGAGGCACGTTGTAGTCGGCGTTGATCCAGGTAGTGCCATTGCCTTTGCGGACGCGAACCGTGCCATCGAGGGCGGTGAAATGAGCTTGCTGGGCCACCGACGGCGACTGCGTTTTCCGCGGAGGCGCGAGACCCGCGACTTTCTCGAGCAAGTCCGACGAAAGGCGACCGGCCGCCTTGACCGTGGAATCAGTGAATTGCGGGAAAATCACGTGCATGAGGAAAACGAAAAGCAGCAGGGCGCCAAACGCCATCATAAACACGCTGCGATAGGTCACGGTTTTCCACGCGACGTAGACACCCGGCTTGGGTCGATTGGGCACGAGCCCGCGCTAACCTCGATGACGAAATTCCGAGAATACGGAATATCCTCAGATTACGCTTATCATATCGCCGCCAGTGGACCGAAAAGACTGGGGTCATCCGGAAGTCAGGTTACGGAAGTTTCTTTGGGCGCAACCCACACTCTCATGCCGCCGATGCACTTTCCAACTTGAAGCATGGCATTTTCCCGTACTCGTGTCCTTGCCCTGCTCCAAGCGCGTTGCTAGCATGAATTTACGAGCAAGCAGCAGCTCTGGGAGGCGCTTTCATGGCAACCGATACCTTGACCAAGCCGGTGATTGACGGAAGTACGACGAAGACTCGTGTGTTCAAGAACTTTATTGATGGTGAGTGGGTCGATTCGCAAAGCGGGCGGACTTTTGAAGACCGTAATCCAGCGGATACCAGAGAAGTGGTCGCAATTTTCCAACGGTCGAACAAGGCTGATGTCAATGCCGCAGTGGATGCCGCCAGGCGCGCATACGCGAAATGGCGCCTCGTCCCTGCTCCCCGCCGCGCTGAAATTGTCTTCCGCGCCGCCGACATTCTGATCGAGCGCAAGGAAGAGTACGCGCGCGATATGACGCGCGAGATGGGCAAGGTGCTGAAGGAGACGCGAGGGGATGTGCAGGAGGCGATTGACGCTTCCTTCTACAATGCCGGCGAGGGGCGTCGTCTGTTTGGCCCGACCGTTCCTTCGGAGTTGCCGAACAAGTTCGCCATGGCCGTGCGCCAGCCCATCGGCGTCTGCGGCATGATTACGCCCTGGAATTTCCCGATGGCGATCTCTTCGTGGAAGTTGCTGCCCGCCGTGGTGTGCGGGAATGCTTGCGTGATCAAGCCGGCGCAGGACACTCCGCTTTCGACCTTTAATTTGGTGCAGGCGTTAACCGATGCCGGTGTGCCCAAGGGCGTGATCAACATCGTGACCGGTTTTGGGTCTGAGGTTGGCACGCCGCTGACCGAACATCCGACGGTGCGGGCGATTTCGCTGACCGGATCGTCGGCGGTGGGAAGGATTGTTGGCGCAACGGCGGCCAAGAGTTTCAAGCATTGCTCGCTGGAACTCGGCGGCAAAAATCCCATGATCGTTCTCGACGATGCCAACCTCGAACTCGCCATCGAAGGCGGCCTCTGGGGAGCCTTCGGCACCACCGGCCAGCGCTGCACCGCCACCAGCCGCATCATCGTGCAGAAAGGCGTCTACCACGAGTTCGTCGAGCACTTCGTCGCCCGCGCCAAGAAAATCAAAGTCGGCAACGGCCTCGACGAAACCGTCGAAATGGGCCCCGCGATCAATGAGAATCAGCTCAAGACCGACCTCGAATACATCGAGATTGGCAAAGATGAGGGCGCAAAGATGGTATGCGGCGGCAATCGGCTGGACAAGGGCGAGTACGCGCACGGATGGTTCCTCGAACCGACGGTCTTCGTCGACGTCGATCCCAAGATGCGCATCGCGCAGGAAGAAATCTTCGGCCCCGTCGTCTCCATCATCCCCTGCGACAACCTCGAAAGCGCCATCGAGATCGCCAACAACATCGAATATGGCCTTTCCTCCTCGCTCTATACGAAAGACGTGAACAAAGCCTTCGGCGCCATCCGCGACTTAGAAGCCGGCATCACCTACATCAACGCCCCCACCATCGGAGCCGAAGTCCATCTCCCCTTCGGAGGCACAAAGGCGACAGGCAACGGCCACCGCGAAGGCGGCATCGGCGCCATCGATTTCTACACCGAGTGGAAGTCCGTCTACGTCGACTACTCCGACAAACTGCAAAAAGCCCAAATTGACCGCGTAGATTAAGACAGCCGTCAGCTTTCAGCCATCAGCTGTCAGCTGTCAGTTATCAATTATCAAGTGCGGTGGAAGAACAACCCACCGCCGAGACGCCGAGTGCGCCGAGATTTCTGTTTTTGAACTTGTCATCCCGAGCCGTTCGTAGCCGAAGGCGAGAACGAGCGAGGGATCTGCTTTTCTCGTGGTGATGGAGGGGTTTTGCTCTGCGATCTCTGCGTTTAATTGTCTGTGCTCCTCCCCACTTCTGTCATCCTGAGCGAAGCGAGCGCTGCGCAAAGCGTAGCTCTCGCGCAGTCGAAGGACCCCGCGTCCACCACAAGCCCATCAAGGCATTCCCACAACGATTAAGCCGCCGTGGCAATAAAAATCGGCATATGACGGAATGCCCAAGCTAGTCCAACTGTTAGAGCAATTGCAGCGTTCAGTGTGTTTATGGCCAGTAATGCCCTGAACCGTACGCCAAGAGAGCCCTTCAACAGCATCCGAAAAAATATTGCATCGACAATAGCCGTTTCGACGCCCATTAGCAATGCAACCATCGGTACGGTAATCAGAGCGGAAGCGCTAGCAGCGTCCCCCGCGATGTTGATCAATACTGCACCACCAGCGATCGGGATGACCGGAAACCAAGTGCTGAGAAGTGAGGCCAAGGAGCTCGAAGCAACAGCGTAGAAACTCGCCTTGCCGAGCAAGACTTCCTTGACTCGCCACGCGAAAAAAAGCCTGATCGGGACGCCAACAACCACGTAAATCCAGCAGAATTGATAGTGGAAGAGTTTCCACATGACCGTCCAATCGATCTTTGACACGATGATCCCTTCTTCGCCAAAAGTGAGCTGCCTTCTCCACTATAGACACCGGCCAAGGCGTCGTCGGGTATACCACGCTCGACGTTGACGTAAAATCCCCGCTCGTTGACTTGCAGTACTAAGTATGACAAAGTAACAACGTGAGAGAAACCACCACCTTCACCATCTCATTGCCCCCTGCCATGGCCCAGCAAGTCAAGCGAGCCATGAAGGCGGAGCAACGCACGCGCTCGGAGCTGGTGCGGGAGGCCCTACGCGTTTACCTCTCCGCGCGCCTGATTCCCGTCGAATCACCCACTGCCTCCGAGTCGCGCGCCTACCGCCGAGGCATGGCCGCCTACAAGCGCGGTGACTATGTGACTCTCAATGACTACCTCGATGGAATGGACCGTCGTCCTCGCCGATCCAGCCCAAAAAAGACCCGCAAGAAACGCTCTTAAGCGCGTCCCGACTGCCGACAAGACACGAATCCTCGCCGCCCTCGCTGAAATGCAGGAAGACCCATTTCAAGGCAACATCCGCAAACTGCAAGGCCTGCCCGGCTTCCGTCGCCGCGTAGGTAATTGGCGCATCTTCTTCGAGGTAATCCCCGAGCAAAGACACGTAGTGATCGCCGCCATCGAGCGCCGCACATCCACGACCTACTAAACCATCCGATTCGCCAGAGCGAATCCCAGATTTCTCTGCGTCCTCCGCGCCCTCTGCGGTTAGAATTCCTGCATGCCGCTCACCCAGCTCCGCGAAATCTCGCCCGCCGCCCGCCTCGAGCACGTCCGCTATGCCATCCGCGATCTGGCCTGCATTGCCGACGAGGTCGCCAAGCAAGGCCACAAGATTCTGCCGCTGAACATTGGAGATCCCAACGTCTTCGACTTCCAGACGCCTCCGCACATGATCGAAGCCGTCTATAAGGCTATGCGCGACGGCAAGAACGGATACTCGCCTTCTTCTGGTATCAAGCCCGCTCTCGACGCCATCCGACGCGAGGCTGCTCGCAAGGGCATTACCACGATTCAGGATGTGTTTGTCACCTCGGGCGTGAGCGAGACGGTCGATATTTGCCTGGCTGCGCTGCTCAATCCCGGCGATAACCTGCTTACGCCATGTCCTGACTATCCGCTCTACTCGGCCGTTCTGGCCAAGCTCGACATCGCTCTCAATACCTATTATCTGAATGAGGAAGATGGCTGGCAGCCCGATCTCGACGACATCCACAAGAAAATTACGCCGCGGACACGGGGTGTCGTGCTCATCAACCCGAACAATCCCACGGGATCAGTCTGCACACGCGCGATGCTCGAAGAGATTGCTGAATTGGCCCGCCAGCACAACCTGATCCTCTTCGCCGATGAAATCTACGACAAACTGATTCTCGATAGCGATTTTCAAGGGAAGGACCCGCACGTTGCCATGGCTGCGGTTGCGCCGGATGTTCCGGTCATCACCTTCGGTGGTTTGTCGAAAAATTATCTGGCGCCCGGATGGCGCATCGGCTGGGGGATTGCGAGCGGCGACGCCTCGGTGATCAAACCGTACCTTGAGGGAATCAACAAACTTTTGCGCGCTCGACTGTGTGCAAATCACCCCGAGCAATACGCGATTCCGGCAGCGCTGGATGGACCGCAAGATCATCTTCCGGAAGTGAAGCGCAAGCTCCGCAGCCGCCGCGATTTCACCGTGAAGTGGTGCTCGGAAACTCCCCGCGTGAGTTGCGTCTCGCCCCGAGGCGCGTTCTATGCCTATCCGAGAATCGACATTCCGGAGGACGATGACGTGTTTGTGGCCGAATTGATCCGGCAGAAGCACGTCATGGTAGTGCATGGGTCGGGTTTTGGACAGCGCCCAGGCACGAAGCATTTCCGCATTGTTTTTTTGCCGGACGAGAAGATCCTGAGCGCCGCGTACTCGGCGATCAGCGACTTTCTGCGCGAGCGCTATCGCTAGGCGCGCCGGGCTGAATCCGGATTTTCAAAAGTGAAGAGACTGCGCAGAACCTGGTGACGATCGCTCTTTGTCACGTGATCTCGCCCTCATCTTCGGGCTCCGGTGTCCGGGTCTCAATAACTTTCGTAACTCTACACTGTCTCGGGCGTTTCCTATACTGGACAGACAGAAACCCGTCATGCGTCCGAGGATTCTTATCGCTACTTTCCTGCTGTCAGGGGCGTTCGCCCTGGGGCAGAGCATGTCTCCCGATGCGCTCTATGAGCGCGGGATGGAAGCCATTACCGGCGTTGGCTCATCGCGCAACGATCAGTTGGGCATGGATTATTTCCGCCGCTCCGCTGAACTTGGTTATGGACCAGCCCAGATCGCCCTTGGCTACTACTATGAAATGGGCACGGTAATTCAGGGATACCAGGGACAACCATCTCTGGATCTGTATAAGAAGGCCGCGCAGACAGGGGACCCTCTGGCGGCGTGGCTGGCGGGCCGGCGCTATTTTCTCGGCAATCATGTACCCCGCGATCTCGATGCCGCCAAGAAATGGCTCAAGATTGCTGCCGACCAGAACAACGCCTACGGAGCCTACTACCTGGGCCGACTGATGGCAGACCGCGACCCTTCCAGGGCTGTTGCTCTTTACAAAATTGCTGCTGATCAGGGACTGCCTCAGGCGCAGTATTTCTATGGAAAGGCACTGAAGGAAGGGCGCGGCATCGCCCAGGATCGTTTCAATGCCTATGTCTGGTTAATCATTGCCGTAGACGGAGGATATTCGGCGGCCAATCCAGACATGAACGAACTGCACAGCGGCGGCTATTTGACGCTGGATGAGATCAACCAGGCACGGGCAAAAGTCCGTGATCTGGAGCAGGTCGTGATTCGCGCCGTCACGGCCCGTGGATGTTCGGGGTGGGAGGGCGAGTTTGACGAATTTCCTATGCCTCCGCCTCCCAGCCTGCAGCGCTTTTGCCACTAAGACCTAGCGCGCCAACAGCTCACAGCTTATCGACGGTGAGCGCCCTCCTCACTGGTTCTTCCGCACACCTGCTTGTGCCCGTTGTCACTGACCACGAATAGCGTGGAGAGTAATAGGTGATGAAGAAGAGAATATCTTTTGCCCGGAGGATCCATGGCAATTCTTACCGATGAGAAGCAAATCCGTGACCAGCAGGCCCATGACAAGCAGGCTGATCTGGCCGGCCCAGGAATCGGCAACTACGAGGACTTGGAACGCCTGCTTCCCAACGATTACCGTTCTCTGCTCGACAGGCGCGACACGCAAAAAGCGATTTTTCAAGTCAAGCGTTACATCGCAGACAATTTATGCAAGGCGCTCAATCTGATGATGGTTGAGGTGCCCCTCATTGTCGATGTCGAGAGCGGCGTCAACGACATGCTCGATCGTGACGGCTCGCGCACGCCGGTTTCCTTTCACATCTCGAACGACCGAGGGCAGCATCCCATTGACGCTCAGGTTGTGCAGGCGGCCACCAAGTGGAAACGGGTTGCGCTCAAGCAATTCGACTGCCGGCCCGGCGAGGGCATTTGCACAGATATGCGCGCCGTGCGCAAGGACTACTTCCTGGACCATGATCACTCGGCTTACGTGGATCAGTGGGATTGGGAACGGGTCATTCACCCCAGCGATCGCAGTCTCGCATTCCTGAAAGACGTCGTCCGCAAGATCTGGGGAGTTTTGGTGGGCGCGGAGAAATTTGTGCAGGATCTTTTTCCCGTACTACGCGATCCGCGTTTTCCCAATCTGCCCGAGGAGCTTACTTTTCTCCATGCCGAAGAGATTCTCGACCTGTATCCAAATCTCCCGCGCAAGAAGCGCGAAACCCAGATTCTCCAGAAGTATCCGGCCATCTTCATCATCGGGATTGGCTGGCCACTGAAGGACGGCTATCCGCACGAGAACCGGGCTGCCGACTACGACGACTGGATCACAGATACGAAGAAGGAGACTCACAAAGACACCCATGGTCTGAATGGCGACATTCTGGTTTGGAATCCGGTGACCAAGCGTCGTCATGAACTCACTTCGATGGGTATCAGGGTCGATGCTGATGCATTGCGGCGCCAACTGGAAATGTCGAATCTGCTCGGCAATCTGCAATTCCCCTATCACCAAGCCATCGTCAACAACCAACTCCCGCTTTCAATCGGAGGGGGAATCGGGCAATCCCGCACACTGATGCTGCTTCTGCGCAAGGCGCATTTGGGGGAAGTCAGTGTCACGGTGTGGCCGAAGATTCTGAAGGAGATTGGCGCGAAGAAGAACATTTTTGTGCTGGAGTAGGGAAAAGGCGTATGTCCTCAGCCCGCGTGTTGGCGGGCTGTTTTTTGGCGACTTTTTGTCGAATCTCTTCTTCGGCGATTCATGTGAGGAAGGCAAGCCAGGATCAATTGCCCTACAATCAATACATGTATCACTACAACCCCGCGACAGCTTTGGAAGAACTGACCGAAGAGGCGGCCCTGCCGAATCCGGTCCATGTGCGAGATATGCTGTTGCGGCACAAACTCACAGCCGATGAAGCGCTCGAGCTGAACCGGATCTTTCTGGAATACCAGAAGTTTTTTGGAGAAGCGGAGAAGCTGGCGAGAGAAATTCTAGAACGTTTGGCGGCGTAAACGAGTTCTATTTCGCGCTGGTGTCGAGCCGGGCGAGGTCGTTCTTGGCCAAGGCCACGTCTTCGGGGTCCTTGGCGAATTTAAGAAATTCGCGCAATTGCACCGCTTCGTTGGAATAATCCCTTTGTGCGGCGTAAATCTGAGCGAGCAAAAAGTGCAATCGCGGCTCGCTATGATTGCTGTCGATCTGTAAAGCTTTCAAGGCACTCTTTTCGGCTTCTGGCAGGTGACGCAAATGCAGATTCGCCGTGGCATTGTAAACGTAGCCCGCCGCGCTCGTGATGGGATCGAATTCAATCGCCTGAGCGCTAAATTTCAAAACATCGTTCCACTTTTGCTGGTTGGCGGAGACAGCGGTGAGACAAAGAAGGCCGGGAAGATATTTGCTGTCTACCGTCAGGGATCTGGAGCAGGCATCCCTGGCTTCCTCCCGTTTCTGCTGTGCTTCCTGTACCTGGCCGAGCAGAACCCATGCGGCAGCGTACTTGTCGTACTGTGCCAGCGCTTTGCGCAGATGTTTCTCGGCCTCGGCGAATTTCTTCTTGCGTAACGCCGAGCAACCGTTGTCATACTCTCCGCGCGCGTTTGCCGGGACCTTCAGGTCGGCAATCCCGACCGTCGCCGCCTTCAGTGAATTCAAGGGCGGCAGGAAGCAGGTATATTCCGTAGTCGCGATCGGTTTGCCTTCAGCGTTCACAACGACAGGGACCTGGTCCAGATCGAAGGCAGACTGGCCAAGATCCTGCTGCGGCAAGCTAAGAGCCGGCGGAGAGTTCGTAACCGGCGGATTGCCTTTGCGTTGCCCATAAGCAACGCCACCCATCAAGGTCACCGCGCAAAGCAAGCCCAAGGAAGAGATGGGCAGCCTGGGAAGGACAACAGCGGTTTTCGCTGGCATACAGCACCCGCACAATCCGAGTCAATTGTAACAGCCTAGCCCCTGCGCCCCGGTTGCCACTGCAGATCTAATCTTCGAAGCTCTGCGCGCCGCCCTTCATGCGATTTGTCACGAGGTTGGTCCAGACAAACTTGATCACACGCGCGTCGTTATAGCAATAGGCAAGATTGTGGTTGAGCGTGGAAAAACAGTGTTTCTGGCACGTCTTTTTCATAGAGGCCAACTGGCCGCCCTCAAACTTGTGCGCGTCAACGTTTCCCCAGTCGTAGGTCGAGGCATACATCGGAAAACAGGGCGCAACCGTTCCATCCGTCCGAATGATGACGTTATTCTGGCCCGCGTGGCAATTCCACTCCGCGAAATGCAGCTCCCCGCTCGCATCCTGAACGATGCCGGGAGTGCCCGCGAGCCGTTTCGTGATGTCGCCATTTGCGCCGGAGCCATCGCCGTTCCAGCCTAATTTCTTCAAGTCCGCCCCGCGCGACATGCGGATAAAGGCCTGGATTTCCTGCAGACGCTGGACGGAATTGACCATCTGATACCCGGCCTTGTTTTTATCGATCAGCCAATCGACCAGGGAGTCGATCATCGGCCAGTCTTCCGGACGGATATATGTTGGATTGTCGTGGAGATGCTTGAAGTGTTCGTCCTGCTCAATCATGGGCGTTTCATTGATGTGATAGTCGGTCGCGATCTTGCAGTCATGCGCATATTCGGTCAGTCGGCGGATGTCGTCCGTGTTATTCCGGCAGATGTTCATATTGAAGAACACCATATAGCCGTAGACATACTGTTTTCGCAGCAGATGCTCGAGGTATTTCTGCACCGGCACGACGGCTTTGGGCAGGCTGGGCTTTTCTTCCCAGGCATCGACAGCGAAGTTGAAAACTGCGGTGCCTGCATCTCCCAGGCGGTCGGCGACGTCGGGCCGCAGCAGGCGGGCGTTGGTTCCGATGTAGATCCAGAATCCCTTCTTCGCAGCGTAATAGACAACCTTGTGGGCGAACTGCGGACGCAACAGAGGTTCGCCGCCCATCAGGGCGAGCACGCGGCAACCATGGTCGTAAAGCCAGTCGATCGAGCGGCGGGCAACATCCTCGGTCATGCCTTTGACCTGATTGTTGAAGGCCCAGCAGTACCAGCAGTCCAGATTGCACTTGTACTCGACAAACAGGTACGCGGTGATGGGATGGAAATCACCGGGCAATACGCGCGAACGCACATAGGGGAACAGCCAGCCACGCATCGCGCGATAGGTCAGCGGCCAGGTCCAATTCCGTTTGGCCAGAGGTGTCGCCGGACCGGGGTCGGACAGTTTTTCCGGATACTGGGGAAAGACCGGCTCAGGCAATGTCAGTCCTTTTGGTGGAGGAACCGCGACCGGACCGGGCGCGGAATTCATCAGCAGATTGTGGATATCGACGTCAATGCGAAACTTGGGGGCCGCTGCCATAGTAAGGACCTCCGGAAGATAAAAAGGTTGTCCTCAAAAACAGAGCTCGCCTCTAAACAAGATAATTTAGATGATCGGATTTTGAGGTTCGGTTGCGGGAATTTTGTTGCTCGCCGATTGCAACTTGCGACGAGTCCCCTTGACGTGGACAAATGCGCGGCGAGGGCGCAGCCAAGGTTTCTAGATTCTCTTAAACGCTCGCTGAATCTCGGTCATCGTGTATCGCAGCACGACCGGCCTGCCGTGTGGGCATGACATTGGGTGCTCGGTTTCCGCCAATTCCTTCAGCAGCCACTCCATTTTCGGCTGGTCGAGCGGCATGTTGACTTTAATGGCAGCATGGCATGCGATTGAAGCGGCAATCCGTGTTCTTACGGTTTCCAGATTCATCGCCTGCTCTTCGCGTGTGAATTGCTCCAAAATCTCGTGAAGCATGTGTTCGATCCGGGCTGCATCCACGCCCGAGGGCGCGACCTTGACGATAATGCTTCTGGATCCCAGTAGTTCGGCTTCAAATCCATTGTGCTCCAGTTCGGCGGCGATTTCGCTGAAGACTGCCAGCTGCGCGGGCGTCAATTCGATTGCTAGCGGCATCAGCAGGCGCTGACACTCTGCCTTTTGCGCTGCACGCTGGCGCAACACCCGCTCAAATAGTATTCGCTCATGCGCCACGTGCTGATCGATGATCCACAGGCCATCCTCGTTGACAGCCAGAATGAATGAATTTCTAATCTGCCCTAGCGGCCTGAGTGTACGCAACGCTTCGAGCGTAGGCGGGGTTTGCAGGGCTTCCTCAATCGGCGGAGCACATGCCGTGGCGAGAGCAGACGCTTCCGGCGCACGCGCCAGGGAAACGGCGGCATTTCCTTCCACCGGGCTGCCGCCCTCGAATGGAAGATGCCCCGTAATTTGGGGAAGCGCTGGTGGTTGCAGCGCGAAGTCTTGAGCCGCTGATACCTCGTATGAGCTTTGTGCGCGGGCGTGTTCTCGCGCTTCAATCCACGAAACGCGCGGAGTCAGCCCTTCAGCGGCCAGGGGTTTGGCATTGATCTCAGACAAGAACGGGGGCACAGGCCGCGCCTTCATCAGCACTTCTCGCACGGTGTCGCGCACAAAGTCGTGCATTAAGGTCTGTTGCCGAAAACGCACTTCGGTTTTCGACGGATGAACATTTACATCCACTTCGGTTGCGGGAATTTCGATGAAAAGCAAGGCCACGGGGAAAACGGTCGGCGGAAGGATGTTTCTGTAGGCTTCCCCCAGCGCATGCTGAACAAGCCGGTCCCGAATCAGCCTGCCGTTGACAAAAATGAATATGGAATTGCGGTTCAGCTTTTGGAATTCCGGCTTTGAGACAAAACCGTGCAGCCGAATCTCACCAGGGTCGAAGTTTTCGAGTTCCTGGCCGCCATCGCGTCGCCATGGAGGCTGGGGTAACCCCGCATGCTCCAACGGTTGCACGGCTGCGAAGGGGATGAGCTGGTCCAGTGTTTCTTTCCCCAGGATCTGATAGACGCGCTCGCGGTGGCCGGCAACGGGCGGAGCCACGAGCAACGCGTTGGTAGCCGAGTGCAGCTCGAAATGCTTGTCGGGATGCGCCAGGGCGTAATGTGTCACCAGGGAGGCGATGTGCGAGAGTTCCGTCGATTCCGACCGCAGGAATTTTTTCCGAGCCGGCGTGTTGAAAAAAAGATCACGAATTGTAAGTGATGTTCCCAAGGGGAGTCCGGCGTCGTCGACCCGCACCATTTTCCCGCCATGGATTTCGATGATTGTTCCGGCTTCTTCTCCCTCGGCGCGCGTTTCCAGATGCAGCCGGGCCACCGAGGCGATCGACGGAAGAGCCTCCCCGCGAAATCCGAGGGTCGCGATCTTCAGCAGATCTTGGGTGTCCTTGATTTTCGAAGTCGCGTGCCTCTCGAATGCCAGCATGGCGTCATCACGCACCATGCCGCAGCCGTTATCTGTAATTTGAATCAACTTTCTTCCGCCTGCCTCGACATGGATGCGAACTCGCGTAGCACCAGCATCAAGAGAATTTTCCAGCAGTTCTTTCACTACCGAAGCCGGACGTTCCACCACCTCGCCGGCTGCAATCTGATTGGCGACGCGCTCTGGAAGAACGTGAATTTTTCCCATGAGATGGATCGAGGATCCGACGCCAGTGTGACAGATGAAAGGCACGCGGGTAAACAGCTGCACAGTTGCGGGCGCGTAGACGGCGCGCCCCTGGCGTATTTGCGTTACTTAAGGCACTCTGGGGCCCAGAATTGAGGATGGTACAATTGCAAGAACCCGCCTAAGCGGCTGTTCGGAGGTTGCTGAATAGAATCGACTTGACGGCGAGGCGTGGCAGCGCCAACCAGTACGGAATCTCGATTCATAAGTTATTCTGGCCCAAGGACTTCGATCCCGGCGGCGACAGCCTATGAACAAGAGAATAGTCATCATCGGTGGGGGGCCGACCGGACTGGGCGCCGCTTATAGGTTGCACGAACTCGGCTACGAAAATTGGGTGTTGTACGAAAAATTCGACGACGTAGGCGGCCACGCTACCTCGCATGTCGATCAACATGGGTTTGTGTGGGACGAAGGCGGGCACGTTATCTTCTCTCATTACAAGTACTTCGATGACCTGATCGACCTGGTTTTGGGGAAAGAGGTTCACGAGCGTATCCGGGAAAGCTGGATTGTGAACGGAGATTTGTGGGTACCGTATCCTTTCCAGAGCAACCTGCGATATCTCCCAAAGGATGTTCAGATTAAGTGTCTGGTGGGAGCTGCCAAGGCTGCCGCAAATGGCGGTGGACGGGAGGCGCCAAACTTCCGCGAGTGGATCTTGGCCACGTTCGGCGAGGGCATCGCCGACGCCTTTATGTTCCCCTACAACTCCAAGGTTTGGACCACACCCCTCGAAAAGATGTCCAAAGGGTGGATTGCAGACCGGGTCGCGGTCGTCGATTTCAAGAGGCTGCTTGAAAACGTGGTTTATGAGCGCGATGATGTTGCTTGGGGCCCAAACAGCAAGTTTCGTTTTCCTTTGCATGGTGGTACTGGCGAAATCTACCGCCGTATTGCGAAACATTTCCCCTCGAAAGTGAAGACCGGCAAGAAGCTAGTGGAGCTAGACTCCGCGCGGCGGCGTGTGTCTTTCGCCGATGGTACGGGGGACGTCTACGACGTTCTGATTTCAACCGCTCCGCTTGACCTTGTGGTGCAAATGACGAAGTCGGCAGACAGCAAACTATTGGATGCCGCCTCGCATCTCGAGCACAACAATCTGTTGGTGGTTGGTGTGGGCCTGAAGAAGAAAATTGAGACCGGACGATGCTGGATCTACTTTACTGATTCTGACATGCCTTGCTATCGGGCAACCTATTTTTCCCATTATTCGCCCAATAATGTTCCCAATGGCGACACCGAACAGTACAGCTCCCTGATGTGTGAAATCTCCTTTCGCGTGGGCGAAGCGCCCGATCCGGAAAAAGTTCTGGACCAAGTCATAACGGGACTGATCAGGGCGAAAATCCTGGAAGAGCCAGACCGGACGCGCATTGTATCGCGTTATCATCGGATTGTCGGGTATTCCTACCCCATTCCTACGCTTGGCCGCGACCAGGCGCTCGACGTGCTACAACCGGCTCTGCTTGCGCAGGACATTTACTCCCGCGGCCGCTTTGGAGCCTGGCGATACGAAGTGGGGAATATGGATCACTCCGTCATGATGGGAGTGGAAGCGGTTAACAACATTCTGGCTGGCGAAAAAGAACAAGTGTTTCATAGCAGTTAGACGATTACGAGCATGCATGCAGCGGAATCTGTTCGGGCACCCAGGGTCGGCAGTGAGTTGCCGGCGGCAAGCGGCAAGAGTCCCAAGGTCAGCGTCATCATCCCGAGTTATAAGACCGCAAGCTTCATTTCCGCATGCCTGGAGTCGGTATTCGCGCAGACTTTTCAGAGTCTCGAGGCGATTGTCGTAAACGATGGATCGCCCGACACGGCGGAACTTGAGACAGCTCTCGCCCCCTACATGGACCGGATTGTCTATCTCAAACAGGAGAATAAGCGCGCTGCCGGTGCCAGGAACAATGGCATCCGCCATGCCCGCGGCGAGTTCGTTGCCTTCCTGGACAGCGATGACACCTGGATGCCGGATCATCTGGCTGCGCAAATGAAACTGTTCGCCGATGACCCGTCGCTCGGCCTGACCTATGCCAACGGTTTAGTCGGCTTGCCCGGCCAGGAGCGAGAATTCATGGAGCGCTGTCCCTCATCAGGCGAGGCGACCTTCTCATCTTTGTTGGTCGAGCGCTGTCAAATTCCAATTTCTACCGTGGTTGCCAGGCGCGACGCGATTGTGAAAGCAGGAATGTTTGATGAGACGCTTCTGCGCTGTGACGACTATGACATGTGGGCGCGTACCGCATTTCACGGCGCCAAAATCGCCTATACACGCAAGATCCAGGCGTGCATGCCGGTCGGCCGACCCGGTTCGCTCAGCCAATCCCGGGCTAGAATGGCGGAAGGCTACTGGATCATTCTCGACAAGTACCAGAAGACGCTGCCCCTGAGCAAAGCCGATCGAGAGATTGTGGAACAGCGGGGCGCTCAAATCCGAGCGCGCTACCTGTTAGAGGAAGGGAAAAGCAAAATTGGTCAAGGCGAATTCGATCAGGCGCGGAAGCTGCTCTCCGAGGCGAATGCCTACCGGCACAGGTTCAGTGTAAGCCTGGCACTTGCCGGGTTGAGGCTTGCACCTGGCGTTACCGCAGGGTTGATCGCGTGGTGGAACCGCATGCGATATGGAGCCGCGTCATGAAGGATTTCTTCGCGGTTCGGGATTTATTTTCGCGCTTTCCATTTTTAAGTTGCTCCTTTGAGACGGCTTGTTTCGTCAAGACTTGGACTTCCGAATGATCAGGCGTTTAATCGCGGGCGGGAAACAATTCCTCGGCTTGCATTATCCGGGGCGCAGTCTCAAGGTTTTTTCCGACGACATCTTCCTGGTTTCCTATCCGAAATCGGGGAACACATGGACCCGATTTCTCATCGCGAACCTCGTTTATCCTGAAAAACACCCCGACTTCACCAACATTAACGAATTGATTCCTGATCCGGAAGGCATTACCAAGCGCCGTCTCGAGCGGTTGCCCCGGCCCCGCTATATCAAGAGCCATCAGTATTTCGACCCGCGCTACCCGAAGGTGATTCACGTTGTCCGCGATCCGCGAGACGTGGTGCTCTCGGAATACTACTTTGATATCAAGCGGCGCGCGATCCCCGATGATTTTCCGCTGGAGAAATTCGCCTCGCGCTTTGTGCGCGGAGAACTGAATCATCCCTACGGAACCTGGGGAGAAAATACGGCGACGTGGTTCTACACACGGGGAAATAGCCAGCGCCTGCTGCTTGTGACCTATGAGGCGCTGCAGTCCGAAGGCGCCTCTCAGGTGGCCAGGATCGCCGAATTTATTGGCGTTCCCACAAGTTCCGAGCGGATTGCCTTCGCCATCGAGCAGAGCTCGGCTGACCGTATGCGCGAACTGGAAAAAAAACAGGGCCACTTGTGGTCTTCGACAAGGCAGACTCGCCAAGATAAGCCCTTTGTGCGTTCCGCAAAAGCCGGTGGCTGGAAAACAGAACTCCCGGAAGCCAGCATCGCGGAAATCGAGAGCGAGTGGGGTGGGTTAATGCGAGAACTGGGATACGAACTCGCGGTCGCCAACATGGTTCATGCCGGCTCGCACCGCGGTTGAGTGGCGGGTGTTCCGGCGAGAAAAAGGATTATGGGATCGAAAGCAAAAGCCGGGATCGTGAAGCATCTGGTTGCCGGGTTGAAACGCGGTCTTGGCCTGCACACTCCCGGCAAGAGCCTGGTCATCCTGCCCGACGACATCTTTCTGGTCTCTTTTCCGAAATCCGGCAACACCTGGACCCGTTTTCTCCTCGCCAATCTCAGATTTCCCGATAAGCCCGCCACCTGGGCCACGATCGATTGGATGATTCCCGATCCGACAGGCACCACCAAGCGTGATTTCGACCGCATGCCGCGGCCGCGCATCATCAAAAGCCATGAATGTTTTGATCCGCGCTATCCGCGCGTCATCTACATCGTGCGCGATCCGCGCGATGTCGTGGTTTCGCAGTATCACTATCACCGCAAGATCCGCAAGATTGAGGACGACTCGCCGCTGGAGAAGTTTGTCACCCGCTTCCTGCTGGGGGATACGTGCCCCCACGGTTCGTGGGGTCAAAATGTAGCCACGTGGCTCTATACGTGCGAAGGGAGTTCGCGTTTTCTCCGGTTGCGCTATGAAGATCTGATTGCCGACACGCCGCGAGAACTGGCGAAAGTCGTTAGTTTCCTGCAACTGCCAGCTAAACCTGAGCAAATCGTGCAAGCCGTCGAACGAAGTTCGGCGGATCGCATGCGCAAACTGGAAAAAGAGCAACAGCACGGACTTTACAAGGGCTCGCGCGCGGACATGTCGTTTGTTCGCGCCGCCGGCTCCGGGGGGTGGCGAAAAGATTTGCCCACAGACCAGGTCGCCAGGCTTGAAGCTGCCTGGGGACCGCTGATGCATCATCTGGGATATGAACTGGCGACGCTACCGCCTTCGGAGATTGGAGAGTATGCGCCACTTGGAACTGCGATCACCGCTCCGCGTTGATAGCGCCTGCGGCGAGGTCAACCGCTAATTTATGATCAGACAGATCCAATATGCAGTGAAGCGCGCGTTCGGCCTGGATCTCGCCGGCAGGCACTACACCGTCTATCCCGACGACACGTTTCTGGTCTCCTATCCGAAATCCGGCAACACCTGGGTACGGTTCCTCCTCGCCAACCTGATTTATCCGAACCAAACGGTTGGATTTTCGAACATCAACCGTCTGCTTCCCGCGCCGGGAGTCCTTTCCAAACGCTTCCTCAAGAAGCTCCCGCGGCCTCGCATCCTGAAGAGCCATGAGCCGTTCGACGTGCGCTTTCGCCGGGTCATTTACCTCGTCCGCGACCCGCGAGACATCGCCGTCTCCGAATACCACTTCGATCTCAAGAAGCGCTACATCTCCCCGAGCATGACCCAGGAGCAATTCATCAAGCCGTTTCTGGCAGGCGAGACCTCGTCCTACGGTTCCTGGTGGGAACACGTTGCAAGTTGGGTCGGTCCGTGCTATAGCCAACCTCGATTTCTGCTTGTCCGCTATGAAGATCTGCTTAGCGATCCGGTGGGAGAGACGGCCAAGATTGCGGAGTTTCTCTCGATCAAGGCGGACGAGGAGCGCTTGAAGTCTGCCGTGGCTCGCAGTTCTGCCGATCGCATGCGCAAACTTGAACAACAACAATCCAAGCAGTGGACAGGTACGAAAAACACCCGCCAGGAAATCCCTTTTGTGCGTGAGGCCAAAGCCGGCGGCTGGAAGGAAAGTCTGCCTCGCCATTGCGTCGAGGAGATCGAGGTCGCATGGTTCCCGCTCATGAATTTCCTTGGCTATGAGTTGCAGAACGCGGAACTCGACAACAAAGCCATGCCCGTGTGGGTGAGGGCGGGTCAGTCTCGATAACTATTCCAGCGGCTGAGCCGGAATCAGACAGAGCAGCGTATCCGGCCTGGAAACGCAGTGCACGATAAGCGCGGGGCAGCGAGAGCGAATCCCGCGGTTGAATGTTCGTCCATGACTAGAATCAACAAGCGGCAGATCGTCAAGAACGTAGGATCGACCTGGTTCTCGCTGGGTTTTGACGTTCTTGTAGGGCTTTTCTTGTCTCCATTCCTCATACATTGGTTGGGGGATACCGCATTCGGCATCTGGGTTCTCATCTTCTCCATCACCGGTTACTACGGCCTCTTCGACCTCGGAATCCGCTCCTCGGTCGTGCGCTACGTTTCGAAGTTCACAGCCACCGACGATACCACTGAGCTCGCCAAGCTGGTGAACACGGCGCTTTTCACTTATACCTGTATCGGCGTTCTCGCCCTCGCGGTCACCGGGGTCCTCTCGCTTTATGTGGACCATATTTTCAAAATTCCGCCTGAACTTCACTCGACCGCACGCTGGTTGCTGCTCATAGTCGGTTCTTCGGTAGCGGTGGGTTTTCCCATGGGGGTCGTGGGCGGCTACCTGGATGGTCTGCAGCGCTTTTACGTCAATAATTGGGCCAACATCGCCGGGGACTTGGCGCGTCTGTGTCTCATCGTTTTTGCCGTGCACCATGGGCGCGGACTGCTCACCATTGCCGCCATCACGGTGGGTGCCCCGCTATTCTTTTCCCTGATGCGTGGATTTGTCGCCTATCGCATTCATCCCGTTCGTTTTGGCCTGAAGTACATAAACCGGTCCACCTTCCGCACCATCGCGAATTACAGTGGCGTCACGCTGATTATCATGGTTGCGACGCAGTTGAAATTCAAAACCGACAACATCGTGATCGGTACGATGATTTCGGCTGCCGCAGTTACCTATTTCAGCATTGGAGCGCGAATTGTCAGCTATGCACAACAAGTAGTCATGGCGCTGGCCCAGAACTTCCTGCCCATGGCTAGCCAATCGGAGGCGACCGGGAACATCGACCGGCTCCGCAAGGTGTTCGTCGCGGGCAATCGCTTTTGTGCTCTCACCTGTTTTCCAGTCACTGCGGTTCTGCTCGCCCTGGGCCAGTCCGTGATCGAAGTCTGGGTGGGCAGAAAATATGTCCAAACCAGCTATTCCGTGCTCGTCATACTTATCATTCCCGCCACTTTGATGTGGGCGCAAGCGGCTTCCGGGCGGGTACTGTTCGGAATCAGCAAACATCGTACCTGGGCGTTCGTTACGCTCACCGAAGGCATCTGCAACCTGATCCTGAGCATTCTGCTGGTGCGGCCCCTCGGCATTCAGGGAGATGCGCTGGGAACCGCGATCCCGCTGGCCTGCAGCATGACGTTGTTTATGCCTTGGCACCTGTGCCGCCAGCTGGGCATCCGCATGCGGACTTATTTGCGCGAGGCCTATGTCCTGCCGTTGCTGGTCACAGCGCCGCTCGTTGCTACCCTGCTTTTGCTGCGGCGCTGGTTTCACCCGCATAATTACCGTCAACTCGGCCTTCAGTTGTTGATCGCAGCTGCGGTCTATGGACTTGGTGTGCTCTGGTTGCTGGCAACGAAGCGCGCCTTCCAGGTTGGAGAACTTGTTCCAAAAGAAGAGTCAGTACCGGTTGCGAACGGCATGGGTGCTCCTGTAGAGGCTTATCAGGAAGAATCATAAAGGCTCGGGCCGGCGCCCCCCGGTTTCGCAAGGCTTGAACTTACTTTTGTAATTTTGCCGAAACGTGGCAGGGGAGAAAGCCGTTTTCAAATGCCATGTACTGGGCGATACTAAACGAGGGTCGTTCGCGTCGATTGAAACTGAAAAAATGCGGGAAAAACTGCCCAAGAATGTCGTGTCGATAGACGTGGAGGACTATTTCCACGCTGAGACCTTTTCGTCTGTTGTCGACCGCACCCAGTGGGACAGCTATACCAGCCGCGTCGAGGGAAACACCCGCTGTCTCCTGGAATTGCTGGGTAATTTGAATGTCCAGGCGACATTTTTCGTTCTGGGTTGGGTCGCCGAGCGCTTTCCCGGGCTGGTGCGCGAAATTGCCGCTGGCGGCCATGAATTAGCTTGTCACTCTTATTGGCATCGTCTGATCTACAAACTCGATCCTGCCGAGTTCCGAGAAGACACACGCCGCGCTAAGGACGTCATCGAGCAAATCGCGGGCCAGCCCCTCACCGGGTATCGGGCGCCGACCTACTCGGTCACGGATCGCTCGGTCTGGGCGCTGGATATCCTGACTGAACTCGGATTTACTTACGACTCCAGCATTTTCCCCATTCGCCACGACCGCTACGGTATTCCCGGAGCGCCGCGCGCGCCCTTCCGTTTCCAGACACCCTCGGGTCCCATGACGGAGTTTCCTATTACCACCTTCCGCTTCGGCGGCCAAAATATGCCGGTTGGTGGAGGTGGTTACCTGCGGCTGCTGCCGCAGTTGTACACACGTCTCGGCTTGAAGAGCGTCGAAAAGGAAGGGCTCCCGATCGTCATCTACATTCATCCCTGGGAAGTCGATCCCGATCAACCGCACCTGCCGGTTGGTCTCAAGTCTCGTCTGCGCCATTACACCAATCTGTCTCGTACCTATGATCGCTTCCGCAGCGTTCTCCAGCAGGGGAACTACACCAGTTTCCGCGAAAGCGGACTCGACGAGTCGGCCAAGGATTTTGACTTCTATGCCTGGAATCAGCACAACAACAACTGACGAATCGCAACAGATCGCGCAGTACTGGAACGATATCGCGCACGATTTCGACGCCATCTATACCGGCAAAAAGAGCCCAATCTCGCGCGCTCTGGATCGCTGGCTGCGCCGCGACATATATCAGCGCTTCGAGTGGGTGATGAAGGAGGCTGGCGACGCGCGTGCAGCGAGAATCTGCGACGTCGGCTGCGGTTCGGGCCGCTTTGTCGCGAGCCTCGCCAAACGCGGCGCCCAGGTGACGGGCATCGACTTCGCTCCCGAAATGTTGAAACTGGCCGCGCAGCTATGCGAGAAGGAAGGTGTTGCCGATCGCACCGAGTTCGTGCTGACCGATGTGCTGGATTGGAAAACCGACAAGATGTTCGACCTGGTCATTGCCATCGGTTTCTGGGATTACGTCGCCGACCCGCTGCCGCGATTGCAAGTGATTCGCAAGCTCACGAAAAGGACATTTTTGTCGGCATGGCCACGCGCGGGAACCATGCGCGCTGCCATCAGAAAGGTGCGATTGAAAGCGGAAGGTTGTCCAGTGTATTTCTTCACCCTGCCGCAGGTTGAAGCATATTTGCAGAAAGCCGGGTTCCGGGTCGAGTCGCGCGAGGTGCTGGGTCAATTGCACTGCGTCCGCTCGACCGCAATCTAAAAGAATGGCCAAGCTTCTGTTCTGGATATCGGCCGGATTTACGCTCTACGTCTACGTCGGTTATCCGATCCTGTTGTGGGTGCTGCAAGCGATTTTTCGCGCTGCGCCGCGCAAGCAACCCCTGGAGCCTTCGGTCTCACTCCTGATCGCCGCCCATAACGAGGCGGCAGTGATAGGCGCCAAGATCCGCAACAGCCTGGCGCTCGACTACCCGCCAGATAAACTCGAAATCGTCGTCGCCTCCGACGGATCAAAGGACGCAACCGCAGAGATCGTTCGGACTTTCTGCGAGCGCGCGGATACCGGAAGCCAATGCGGCGCTCCGACGAGAACTGTCGCGCGCGTCCGGCTTTTGAACTATGAGAAGAATCGTGGCAAAACGGTCGTCCTCAACGACGCGGTGCCGGAATTGCTGGGTGAGATCGTGGCTTTCTCCGATGCGTCCAGCATGCTGGCGCGGGATTCAATCCGCAAGCTGATTCAAAGTTTTGGCGATCCACGCGTGGGAGCCGCAAGCGGCGTCTACCGCCTGCTCAAGAAAGATCATGCCCAACTTGGATCGCAAGAGGACCTTTACTGGAAGTATGAAACTTTCCTCAAGGTACAGGAAGCCAAGCTCGGGGCCTTCACCGGCGCTCATGGCTCGCTCTATGCTATTCGACGCGCTCTCTATCCGTTCCCCGACGCCGATACGATCAATGACGATTTCACCATTCCCATGCGCATCCTTGCGCGGGGTTATCGCGTTGCCTACGAACCTGGCGCCGTCGCCTTCGAGGAAGCGCACGAAATGGAAGGCTTCTCCCGCCGCGTGCGCATCACGGCGGGAAATATTGAGCAGCTACGCGAAATCAAGGGCTTGCTCTGGCCGCCTCGACTTTTCGTCCTGTTTTGCCTGCTGTCCCACAAAACAGGCCGGCTGTTAGTGCCAATTTGCATGATCACCGCCCTCGCCGCAAATATCGCACTGCGTGAACAGTTCCCCTATCAGTGGTTGCTTCTCGCACAGACGGTTTTTTACGGTCTGGCATTGCTCGGGGCGAAGATCAAACTCAAGCCGAAAATTCTCCGCCTTCCATATTATTTCTGCATGATCAACTCCGCGCTTTTCGCATGGATTTATCACGCGGTGCGTCACGGGCGTGCCATTCCATCCCGCATAGAACTTGACCAACTGGGGTAATCGTACGCCCCTTCGTTAGTCATGGTCCGAAATCCCACAAAGCGGAATCCTGCTACTTTTATGGTTCAATTTCTCGAGTTCCCCATTGGATGATCTTCAGATCAACCACAAAGATACTGTAGAGGACCGGCACTAGGAGGAGTGTGATAAACGTTGCAACCGCGAGCCCTCCGATCTGAGCGAAGCACAGAGGCCGCCACAGCGGACCTCCGTGACTGGCCAGCGGGAACAGAGCCAGAATGGTCGCGCCAACCGTGATTAACACGGGCCGGAGTCGCACAATGCCGGCATCCCTCAAAGCTTGCTCCAGCGGTTCACCCTTCTCGTGCATCTCTTCAATGAAATCAAACAAGACGATGACGTGGCTTACAATCACTCCGATCAGGCTCACGATGCCCAGAAAAGACATGAAGCCAAAGGGCGTTCTAGTCAATGCTAGGAGCATGAGAGCACCCACAACTCCGTAGGGTGTTGCTGCGAAGACGAGCAACGGCTTGAATGCATCGCCGAATTGCAAGAGCAGGGCAAAGTAAATGCCGACGATTGGGATCAGCAAAACGACGACGAGATTGGTGAAACCATCCTTCTGC
>Ga0187784_10000583_pt1 | contig 27118 bp, 20 predicted proteins | sample 1015_SJ02_MP15_2_FD_132964 | JGI IMG/M metagenome (GOLD analysis project Ga0187784, IMG submission 132964) | Tropical peat soil microbial communities from peatlands in Department of Meta, Colombia - 1015_SJ02_MP15_20_MG | ecosystem: Environmental > Terrestrial > Soil > Wetlands > Peat | place... | reverse complement strand
CTTTCCCACAGCCGCGGCGACAGCGGTCCATCCTTATCCGGGGAGATTCTTAAGCAGGAAAAGCGGCTCGGAAGCGAGCGGAACGTCGTATGATCCCGTGCGCAAAGTTTGGGGGCAGATCAGTCCGAGGCAGCTCCCGACGGATCACGATTATGCGGTTCCGACCCGCGAATATCAGAGTGATCAACCGTCGCTACCGCTCCCTCGACCGCGACTTTTGCCGCTTCCCCTGCTCTGGAGACAGAAAAAATGCGCGCTTCTAGTTGAATGGTCGTTCCATATCAGGGACAGGATTTACTGGCGAAAAATTACGCCTAACGGGATGAGGAGAAATGCCCTGCGGGGACCGGACCGCTCCGAGCGAATTTAAGTGTCAGGCAACTAGAAACAGCATAGCTGAGCGATATCACGAAAGGCACGGTATACATTAGTTCATACACGCACTCGGTTTCGCCGCACTTATTTGTGAAGAAATTGTCGAGCAGCCACTGACCAGAACGATTCCAGCCGGATAAGGCCAGTAATAGCCAAAGCAGCGACGGAACCCATGCCCAGACGGCCCTTCTGTCGTGAAAGAATCTCGCCACTACGATACCCGAGGCAATAGCGACGCCAATCGTGAAGGGAGGGAAGGGTCCGAGCGCCGAGGCTCCACCGTACACATTTGGAACGAGGGCGTCCGGTAAGAGTCCCAGCAGCATTGAAACTAACACGACGTAAACGCAATGCAACACCACACCAATCAAGAACAGAGCGCATCGTTTTGCCCGTTCCCGAAACTTCGGATCTATGATCCTGGTTAGTGACATCAATGCGATTTTCGTTTGAAATTTTTTCAGGGCCGACCGGCCTTGTCACTCATACTGACAACTCGGTGTCCCTCCATTCATACTAACACAAACCTGTGTGATAGGGGGGGTCGCGCTCGCCAAGGCTTCAGCGGCATCCCACATGGATTGAAGGACGCCGGAAGCCTCTTCCAATATCTCGGTGTACATTTGCTGGTAGGCTGCAAGATAGGGCACTCCGTTAAGATCCTGCCGGTCAAATATCTCAGGGTTGGGACATGGAGTTCCTTTGTATTGGCCGAGGTTGTTCGCCGGGTTGAAGGCGCATTGGGCACTGTGTCCTTGGCAACTTGTATCCGGGTACGACTTCACCGGGATACCCTGCGTCTTGGCCTGCATCTCAGCCGAACTGGTGAGTACCGCCTCGCTTCCGGCTGGATCATTTGAATTGAAGTATGCGACGGTCTGGCCACTTCCCTTCGGGAGTGTGGAGGTACCATTGTACGTGCCCGTGCTGGACAAGCCCGGCGATAGATATACGACGTTGTTTATGTTGCTTTGTATGTTTGTGGGAAGCGAGGAGTAAATATTAGCAAAAGTTTGAGCCGATCCGCTAAACAGGAAGAGGTTGCAGGGTCCGCCTGTGCAAGCCGAAGTAATCGCGTTATTAAGGACTGTGTTCGAAGTACCCGCAAACGAGGAAAGAAAGCTCTGCCCGGCATTTTCCCCGGAGTATGGAAAGGCCATATCAGCCTGGTCGCTGCTGGCAAAATTTGTGATGTTCGGTCCTATATTTTTATTAGGGTCAGTGAAGCCGCCAGCGACCACATCGCACAGACCAGTGGGGTCCACCAAGTTGCAAGGATCATTCAGGACATACGAATAGCGGTTTAGGGACTGCGGCTTCGCGGTGGTCCCTTTTATGTGGTCGGGCGAAGTGAAACGCCCTATTCGATTGTCAAAATACCGGAAGTTCGCATAATCGAGTCCAGACTCGGAGTCTCGTTCATAGTCGGTAAACTTATAATTCTGCGGACAGGTATTTACGTATGCAATTTCCCCGCCAAAAGGCGTGAAATCGGCGCTGTAGCAGACATTCCCGCTGCTATTGGCTATGGCGCGCACACTATTGAGCTTGTCCTGGAAATAGTAGTAGACGTTCCCGCTGGAATCGATTCTCGCCGTGCGCTGGCCATCGAAGAAAACGTAGTCGCTGGTTACGCTACCCGATAGATTACTCTCAGTGTATGTATCACCGCTGAAGCCGCGCCAGTAGATCGTGCCGCTGGATTTTTCGACGCGCTGGTCGTGGCCGTCGTATGTATAGTTGACACCGCCCGCGGACGAAAGGCGACCCGCACCATCGTACGTGTAGCTGTACGCCGAGTCGCTCGTCATGTCTCCTGCGGCGTCATACAGAAATCCGGAATTCGTGATTTGATTGTTTGTGACACCAACGCTCAAGCCGGAACCTGTGCACTGGGTCACTGTCACCGAGAGAAGGTTTGCCCATCGATCATACCCGTAACTCTGCCCCCAGCAATCAGGTCCCGAGGTCGCCTGGCTCTGTGCTGTCTGGAGACGATTCAGCGAATCGTATGTAACACTCATTGTGCGTCCGTTATCGACGTTGTTAACCATCGACTGGATCAAGTTGTTGTTGTTAGGGGACGCAGGCATTCCGTACTGGAGATTTAGAGCCGTTCCGTTGGAGGAAGAGGCCGAAACACCGGTCAATTGAAGGCGATTATTAAAGGAATATCCTTCAGAGATTCCAGCGAAATTCGAGGTGAACCCTAGGTTTACGAATGATAAGAAGCCTTGCGGTGCATAATGAGCCGAACTCGCATACGACACCCCGGTGCTGGCATCTATGGCCGAGATGGGCCTTTGCGCGTTGCTATACTCATAAACGACTGTTCGGCCGCTAGGATACGTGATGTACTCAGGCGAGCCATCGAGGTTGTAGTAATACGACATGCTCTTCGTATTGCCATTGATTGTGTGATTTTCGGCCACGATTTGACCCAGAATATCGTAGCTAAACGCGGAAGTTCCCGAGCCGTCACTCATGCCCGTCGCATGCCCCTTGCCATTTGTAATACTTAAGCCGTTGTACGACGTCTGATCGTAAAAATATTGCATTGTTGCCGTCTGCCCATCCGAAAAGGAGGTGGACGTTAGTCGGTTCAAGCCGTCGTACGTGTTGGTCTGGGTGATACCCCGGGCATCAGTCCGGCGACAAAGCGTGACCGGATTTCCGCTGCAGAGTCCACCCGAAGAATTTGTATAGGATACGGAAACGGTACCTGCTTCGGGGGTAGTTTCGGATGCCACGCGGCCCAGTCCGTCGTAGGTGTACGATCTTGTTTGGCTTCCTTGAACTACCTGGGTGAGGTCGCCGAGGGGGTCGTACAGGTAACAGGTCGCAACATTAAGATTGCCACTGGAATTAGGCTCGTCCTGCTCGATCAGACGGTTAAGGGCGTCTGACCACGATTGCTGTTTATTGCCGCTTGAATCTGCGAACAGTATCGGATAGCCGACACCGTAAGTAGTACTCGAACACAATTGACTCGGTGCTCCTCCGGCGGCGCCGACGGCAGCGAGTCCGTAATAGCTATTGAGCTGGCTGAAATCCGGATGCTCCGTGAGAACGTTCCGATTCAACACATCATACCCATAGGTTTCGATACCATATGTGGGATCCGACGTACTGCGATACGGGTTGGTCACGGTCTCCACTCGACCGAGCGAGTCATACGTCGTTCCGATGGTTGTAGCTCCGTCAGGGTCACTGGCTAGAACGGTCGAGGAAACGCGGCCCAGGGAGTCAAGAAATACTTGAGTATGACGGCAACTCGTACACGATGTGGAAGCAGTGGGCGTCGTAATACCCGTGTAATAGTCTTGCTCGCTACCACTCGGATAAGTAACAAGCGTCCAGCCTGGGTAGCCCGTGGAAGAGGCTGGTAGATACACGCCCGTGAGTCGGCCAAAGCCATCGTAGTGCTTGTAGGTTGTCGCTCCGTTTTGATCGCTTGCTAGCGCCTCGTTACCAGTATTGAAGTAGTAGCCGTGCGTTTCAGACTGGCCGATGAGCGGACTGTTCACTGACGTCACGAATGCATTTGTTGGCTGAGTCGGCGAGTACGTTTGTGGAGGATTCTGACCATTATCGGTGAAGTAATTATCAGAAAATCTGTAGCTGGTTACGTTTCCGTTCGAATCGGTATCAGAGACATGTTGTCCAGTAATGTCGTATGCGGCCGAACTGGACACGAAAGTGCTCCCTGCTACGAGGTTTTGAATTAGTGTAGCGTTCCCCCGAACCGTTTTGCTCGTCCCGTACGTGGTGTCGTGCTGGGCGATGGAACCTGCGACGTTGTTCAGGGCATTCGAATCATACGTAATGTTCGTCTGCGCCACTGTTGTTCCCGTGCCGTTTGCTATGGTGACGCTAGTAGGCCGATTCAGTGTGCCGTAGGAGAAGGTCGTCTTGCGTTGGAGCGGACCTACCGAGCCTGAACCGTAGCCGTACTCGTCTGTCTCGGTCGGCTGTCCATATCCGTTGTAATTCGTATTTGTCTCCGATTCTAAGACAGTGGTGCCAGGCCACTGCACGTAGCTCGTTCTACTGGTTATTGGTAGAGTGATCGCCGATGAGTTGCACGTTGCTGGGTTACCGCTTGGTGCGGTGCCGTTGTAGCAGGTGAGCAACGTTTGCATCAAAGTCGAGGCTCCCTGATAGATCTGTGTTTCGGTAGGGTATATTCCTTGGAAGTTGACGACCGTCAGGTCGTTTTGCGGATCGGAAATGGTCGTCGTGCTGGCAGCCCCGGATCCGAACGAGCGCGTGTATGTCCAAGTGCCATCCGGTCCAGTGCGGGTAAGTCCTGCCGCGCTGCCGTCGCCGCAATGGATACCGTTGTTTCCACCGGTGTAGGTGTAATTGATGTCCCCGCCTGTTGGCAGTGCGATTTCCGCGATTCGGCCCGTGTAATAGCCCGTATGCCCGGGCGTATTTTCGTACAGGAATACGTACGCGGTGCCGTCAGGTAGAATGATGTCGTATGGCAAGTTTTGATTCGTCGGACCATACTCGGCAACGCCGCTGCAGCCAAAGTTGGTCATTATCGGGTAGGAGTAGTACGTGATCCCCACTGTGCCTGTCGGAACGGTATAAATCGGTGTGCATGGAGCAGTGCAAGATGATGGCGGAATCGTGACGATGTTTGAACCCAGGGTGTCGGTAACAATTATGTTGCTTCCCGATGTGTTTGCGCTGATGTAGTTCCCGTTCGTATCCTCAATACTGCCGGCAGTGCCTTGGCCCCCCGCCGCTGTGAAAATCAAGTTGCCCACGAGATCAGAAACCGAAGTTGCGCTGATCGAGACCGTGTATCCCGAATCGTCCTCGGCGGTCAGGCTGCCACTTGAGTTGTAGCTGCATGATGGTGTACAAGCCCAAGAATAGACAAAGGTGGTGGGATGAACAGTCGCGTTGGCGTCCTTGTACGCGTAGCCGTCATCGGTGCCATAGCAGATGTAAAAGCCACCATACGGAGGTGGAATGTACACGCAGTTTTCGCTTGAGCTGGCCGACACTAGACCGTTCCACGCCTGGAGACCAGTAGTGAACCCAAATCCCGCAGCAGGTGTCCAGACGCTTTGCCCACTACTGTTCACGGGTGACCAGACTGAGCTGTCGTAGCTAAAGGAATAGGTGAAAGGAAGCTTTCGTCCCGGCTTCGCCTCGATCGGCATTGCAAAATGCACATTGAGATTCGCAAGATTGATCGTGTCCGGTCCGCCCTGCATCGCGGCGAACTGCGGCAAACCAGTTTGAACTTGTGCCGCAGTGAGTTTAGCGAATGTGAGGAGCAGGGTCAGGCAGAGCGATATCCATTTGAGCTTCATATGTCCTCTCCGTTCTCAGAGTGAGAATGCTGAGGCGGTCAATCCAGAATTAAGGATCGCATTGGTAAACTGGAAGTCGAGAACGAGGTTGTTGTTGAGGTATTTTTGGATGTGATACGGCATTTGCACTCCGTCGGCGAGCTGAAAGCCCGAGAACTGAATTCGCACCGGAATATCGACAAGCGCATTCGAATCCGGGTGAATGTTGAACGTGAAAGCAACTGGGAAAAGTGTGGTCGGATCAAGATAAAAGTCCATCTGAGTCAGGTGGCGCATGAGCGATGCAATTTCGGGCGGTCCCCCGGGAATCGGGGGAAATTGCTGTACCCCCGTGACATGCAGGACCGCTTGCCCATTTATCGAGTCCTGGCCCGCATACGAAAGCACAAAGGTCGACTGCTGAAGGACGTTTGCAAACGTCATTGCGGGGAAAAACCAATCGGCATCTGTGAGCAGATTGTGACCGACGATAGGTTGAAGATTGCCATCGGGACCGGACCATGCTCCGGCAGGTTGGGGCAACTGGGAGACATTCGGTGAAATAGCGGAGGGTACGGCACCTGGCAATGGGACGGCTGACGGATTGCGAACCTCCAGACGTGGACCGGAGGGTAAAGTTAGGCTGATCTTGCTATAGCCGCCCAGGATGGCCGTCACAACAGCGGTTCCTGTCTCATCATCCGACCCTGCGATACGATGGGCCATGCCCGTAAGCGTAACATCACCGATCGCGATACCTCCGCTAAGCGCTGAGAGCGACTTTTGGATTAGCCCGACAGCTTGCGGATCGCTCATAGGCGCTGGCTCAGACGTCGAATTCGTTTGCTGCGCCACAACTTGTAAGGCTGCAAAACAGAAAATCGATACAAGTCCTAACAACCGAGAGTTTCGCATCGATTCCTCCACGGCACGTTTTGGCTCGAATGCTAAGCAAGTCACCAATCTATTGTCAAATAAAGACACTGTCATACGAGCTACGTAATGTGGAAAAACTGTGTACTTCTCGGGTTACTAAGCACAATTAGCGAGGCACGAGTGATGTCAGTCGCTAGAGGAGACGCGCCCTTGATTCTGGTTGCGCGGTTAACGAAGCGTCCCGCGAATACTGCGTGCGTGGTAAAACGCGGTTCGCTTTCGGCGTGCCGCGGGGCTCAATCATCTGGTTTGAAATCAGGTGCGCGTTCATGCCTGCATGCTGTCGATGCTCGGGATACCTTCCCCGTCGCAAACCGCTGTAGTCAAATCTGTTGGTGTCAAACCTTCACGCTTCAACGCATGGTCAAGCCCTCTTTTGGACGCCGTTCTAGGATAACGTCAGTCGTCGAGGTCCCTGGAAGTTTGGATCGATGTGCGAATGGATTCGACCGTGGATATTGACATAGGGACAACTTCCACCGGGCGAAGCGCCAAGTTCTTCTTATTCTATAAAGCGGTACTTGCAAGTTAGGGAACTTAGCGCTAGCATCTTGGCACTTTTTCGATAGACCCTTCTGAGGTCCGCAAGAACTGCGAGGTGCCTATGGTTCTGAATGTCCCCCGGAATCCATGCATCCTTCTCTACCTCACCATCGCGCTGCTTTCAGGCTGCGGTCACCACCAGGACGTTGCGGTGACCACGTACCATTACGACAACCTGCGCACGGGCTGGAACGCCTACGAGGATCGCCTCACTCCGGAAACGGTGTCCAGTTCCCGATTCGCTGTGCTCTATACGCCCACTACGCTGGATGATCAGGTGGACGCCCAACCGCTTGTCGTGCCGGACGAAAACATCACCGGGGGCACCAGCCCGGGAAAACATGACGTAGTCTACGTCGCTACGGAAAGCAACTCCGTCTTCGGCATCGATGCTTCCAGTGGGAAAGTTCTGGTAAGTCGCCAAATCAATACGCCTGTTCCGATCAACCAGTGGCCGCCGCCGTTTCCCATTCCACCTGCTTACAGTTGTGGAAACAACGGCCCGAATGTCGGCATCAATAGTACTCCGGTGATTGACCGCGCCACGAACACCATGTACGTAGTCGCTTATTCGTGGGAAAGCGCCACGCCGGTTTTCCGCGTACATGCTCTGAACCTGAGCGATTTGAGCGACCGAATCCCCCCCGTGGCGGTTGGCGCTTCCCACACTCTCACCGACGGCTCGACCTTCTCATTCAACGCCGGATGGCAGCGGCAGCGGCCGGGCTTGCTGCTCAGCAACGGTAATCTCTACGTCGCGTTTGGCAGCTTCTGCGATTGGGGCGGCAGCCAGTCGCGCGGATGGGTGCTTGGCTGGCAAACCCCGTCCTTGACGCCACTGCCCTCTGATCAGCTGAACGATCAATTGGCCAATTCCACGCCGCCTACAGGAATGTTCCTTTCTTCCGTCTGGATGTCAGGATACGGTCTGGCTGCCGATAGTCACGGCGAATTATTTTTTGTTACTGGAAACTCGGATTCTAACTTCAGCGCAGGTAGCCCCACGCCCTGCAACAACACCAATGTTACTGGAGGACTCTACACGACCTACAGTGGCGCGCCAGCCTACACCAATATTCAGAACAGTGTGGTTCACCTAAAAGGCGACCTGACGGGCGTTCTTGACATTTTCACGCCCTGGGTGCAAGCGTTCTGGGACGAATGCGACGCCGATTATGGCTCCGGCGGAGCCATGCTTCTCCCGGATCAGAAAGGCTCGATTCCTCATCTCGTTGCTGCCGCGGGAAAAGACGGAAAAATGTTCCTGCAGAACCGCGACAGTTTGGGCGGCTACAATTCGCCCGGCTACGGGGGTGGTGCCACCGACAACGCCTTAGCCATCGCCAACGTCGGCGCATGTTGGTGCGGTCCCTCGTACTTTGAGGATGACGACGGGCACTACATTGTCAGCAGCGGGGGCGCGAGCGTAAATGTGTGGAGAGTGCGCACGGATCCATTGGTTTCGCTGATCCATGAAGGCACTTCGGCGCCGCTGATTGGAGGAGGTGGAGGCGGACAGGATCCTGGGTTCTTTACCTTTGTGTCTTCGCATTATCACAAAGACGCCATCGTCTGGGCTATCTCCCGGCCGGATGCCAGCAATCAGCTATGGCTTTATGCCTTGCGGGCTTTGCCACACAAAGGTAGCGATGCTTTGCCGCAATTGTTCGCGCAATCGGTAGGCACTTGGCAGGGCGGCAATGCCAATGTGGTACCGGTGGTGGCGAACGGAAAGGTCTTTGTGGCCACCTACCAGCGATTTACGATTTTCGGTCTGAAATAGGCAGGAGGACCGCATGCAAAGATCCACAAGAAAGCGTGCACCGCTAGTCGTCGTGTTTGGCCTAGCAAGCGTGAGTCTAGTTGCTTTCGCTCAACAGAAGCAGGCAGGGGTACCTCCACCGGGCAAAGAGGCCAGTGCGTGGGAGCATCGCGTGACTGGTAAGGTCCTCAGCGCCAAAGACGTACGGCTTCAAGTCGAGATTCGCGAAAACCACAGCGTGCAGATAGACGCCACTGAAGCCATTAAGAACCATCGCGCCCATTCTTACGCGCCCGGAACAATGATCACGGTTTACGGAGCATACGACGTTAAAGGGGTGTTCCACGCACAAAGTATCCAGCGCGCCAAGACGCTTTCCAGCGCCTGGCCCGAAGATCGCTGAGACTTTGCTTGCTCCAAGGGAAGACCACTTCTCGCACGCGACATCGCGGAGTAATCTGTGTCGGCAACGCTGCGATGCTCTGTGTTGAGGGCATGTATGGAGCGCAGCATGGTCATCGCCGACACATAATGCCGCTTCGACGAACGACGTTACTTGCAAATGCAAGCCTTCTTATCACCGCTTTGGAACTCCAACCGGCCGCATCTCTTTGTTGCTCAGTCTCCGTATCAAGAGCACAACCCGTGGGGGGGCGTTTCGAGTTCCTCCGGCCGGCCTTGGCAATCGCAGAAGCGTTGTGCCAGTAAGTAGATTTGCTCTCCCTGCCTAAGTCTTCTCCTCGATGTGGTTGGAATCTTTGCGGGAGCCACAGTGTGAACATTGCTCACAGACGCGCTGGGCGTTCTCGGAATCGAACTGGGGACATTTGTCCCTAGGACCGTAAGGACATTTGTCCGCTAGCGTCAAATCCGTTTCGCAGGTATTACGGATTCGCCGCCATGACAGCGCGTAACTCAGCAACGCATTCCGGCTCCCAGTTCAATGAACTTTTGGTCAAACGTTATGAGCAATGGATGGTCATTCAGCAATACAGCGTCGGAACGAAATATGTTTATCGGCAGACGCTGCGCCTCTTCGTAGACTTTCTCGGTGAAAAAAGAGTCATAGATGTAGGCCAGACCGAGATTCGCAGGTTTCTTCTGTACTTGGCAGAGAACGGAACATCCCTCATCACTGCCCGCCGCCATCTACTCGCACTCCGGCGCTTTTACGACTTCTTGAATCTCGGAGGATTAGTCAACTACGTCGCGCCACGCTTCCTGGTGGTCCGGCAAAAGCCGGTGAAGACGCAGCCACATTTGAGCGAGGAAGAAGTCGAAAAGCTTATGGCGGCCGCCGAATCACTTCGCGAAAAGGCCGTTCTCGAGTTTCTGTACGGGAGCGGTTGTCGCCTTGGTGAAGCGCTTACTTTGAGGATCGGCGATCTAGATCTTAAAGGCCGAACAGCGCGCGTGACGGGCAAATTCGGTAAGGCACGAATAGTTCTCCTGACGCAGCGCGCCACCGTTGCGCTCAAGAATTACATTGCCGATCGGAAGGTCGGCTACGTCTTCAAACAAGAGTATCCCCCGCGTAGGGGATACTTCTACCGCAATCGGACCGCGTGGGAAGGGCGTTGGTACACGAGGGAAGGTCAAAAAACGGTATACATCGGCAGCGTTTACAGGGTGTCTCGTGAGGCGGCGCGTCAAGCGTTCGATAAGATACTGAAGAAAATTCCACCAGGTCGGTTGCCAAGAGAACGACCCTTGACGCCCGCGACGTTCGGGAAAATAGTTCGACGCGCTGGCTACAAAGCCGGTCTGCCCCGTGCCCATGCCCACATGCTTCGCCGAAGCTTTGCGACTCATTTGCACGAAAACGGAGCAGAGCTGATGGCCATTCAGAAACTGATGGGCCACGTCAATATCGAAACAACAGCGAGGTATGCGAATCTCAGCGCCTTCCGTCTCGTGGACGTATTCGAGCGATGTCACCCGTTTGGAAAATTCCATGTTAGGGGAAGACCGAGCACTGCGGAGACGATTCATGAACAAGCGGCACCCCAAAAGGCGAAGACGCGAAATCGGAATTGAAGACTTATTGTTGCAGCCCTGGTTCTTGTCCAGAGATACCGCTCGAAAAATGCGCAGCCTTCTTCCTTTTCATTTCCGCGAGCGACTTCGGGATATGTTCGAAGAGTATGGTTGTCTGCGCTGCGATCGAAAGAACCGCCCTTACAGATCGAATGGGATGTGCGGCAAATGCATGATGACTGTTTTTCATCGACTGAGGACCGCGGCGAATCACCGCTCGAAACAGAGGCAGGCGGAGCGCTTCGGAAAGGACTTTGTCCTCAAAGAACAGGCCGCGCAAAGGTTGCTGCGCGAGTTTTCTGGGCTTGGCATCAAGAGACGACTGAAATTCAAAAAGCTTATCGATCTAGGAAGTCCTGTGGCCGCTGCCTTTGAAACCTTTGGTTAAAGTGATTCTCAATGGGTCAGAGAAAAAATAAGAATAAAAGCATCACTCTTCTCGTTCACGGGGAGGAGCGAGATCGTAGGCAAGGAATTCGACACCCATTTCGTAAGCTTTGTGGTCGAGCGTTCGCAGGTAAACGACCTTTCCGATCCATTCCCATTCAGGCGACGGAGAACCCATCACATCTTTCGGCAGCTTCAGAAAGACTTTCAGGCGCGTGCCGCGCGACGCTGGCGTATGGGTCGAAAAACAAACGCCCGTAGCGGAGATGTTGAGTATTTCACCGCAACATCTAGAAGTGTTGGGAAGGTCTGGAAGCCGAAAAGCCAGTGGGACCTGCATCATATAGCGCCGAGCGCGGCGGCGTTCACATTCTTGCATGGGTGCCTCACGGATTGCGGTTGCTGGTGATCCTAAATCTTTGTCCTGGAACCCATCGTCTTGCCTGCTTTGAGAGTGCGAGAACGTCTTAATTGCTCAAGCGGCCTCCATCAGAACTTCCCGTTTTGTGCATCGAAGCAATGGCTAGGAGCGCCGAATAGCTAAGCCAAATCGCTCTACAGCCTTCCTTGTCGCATTCAAGAAGTCGGGACATGGTTGCCTTTTACCGTGCATACATCAGCCGGTCAATTCGCATTAACAACAGACGTAAAGGTCCGCGTACTGGGGCTCATAGCATTAGAAGTTGTTGATATTTAAGTTCGCGGGTACTACGCATGCTATCTGCGGCGCTCGCTAAGGCGTGACGAGGCTCGGGAGGGACGGCCAAAGAAACGCGACAAGTTTGATGAAACTTCTCGTTGCGGTTGAATCGGGGCCGCCTCGATTGGGACAGCCCCGATTCTGGCGACTGGCTCGCTGGACGGTGCGTCCGGGCGTCCCGTCCATGGGATCAGGTGCGAGCCATTCGGAAGAGATCACGGCTTGTAGAACTTTTCGTGGGATTCGTCAATTCGTGAAACTACCGCAGAAGTTTTTGCACCATGATTCGGTTCAATCGTAGTGTCCTTGATGCTGATCGAAACCGTGTGCGTGTAAAACTACGCACCTACACCCCCCGCGAACTACGCACAAGTACATAGGACCGAGTTGTTCGAGACGTAATTCATCACAGACTTACGCGAGATCGAACTGATCGGAATGCGGCGTCCTTTGCGGGCGCCTCCGACGAGATAGAATTCGACTTCTTGCACATTCTTTGTTGAACGTCGCATTCCTGATTTGGAAAGACCGCCTCGCAACTGTATCGATCTGAATCTTTCAAACGAGCACACCATTCCGGAATTGTCCGCCGCATTGAAATTACTGACGATCCCGCGATTTGAAGTTGGTGCTTCGCGTGCACTGTAGCGAATGAAGGTCGGCCCACCAACGTCTCGGTCGTTCTCACGGGGATTCCGCCACGTCACTGACGACGGCTTACCAGACGCTACAGGTGTGTCGAGAGGCGAAGGATGCGCACGCTCGTCTGTGGTTTCTTGATCTTTTTGGTCAGTGGCCCATTCCATCGGTCATGGGCTCAGTCTGCGCCAAGTCCGGCAACACCAGGACTCGAGAAAACATATCCCCCGAGTCCGGCGGTCTTGGATGAAATCATCGACAAGATTATCGCGCGTGAGCACTATGAGTATTCAATCTTGACGTACTTCCATCCGACCGTCGAAACACACATTCAAGACTTGAGGATTCACAACCAGGAAACTGTGCCGTGGCGTCAGTGGGATCTGCGCGGTCGAGCCGACATCGGGGCTGACCTCACCGTTCACACTTCGTGGAATAGAGACAACGACAAAACTGACTATAAGCCGGTCGGTTTTCTTCAGATGGCCTTCATCGACAGAGAAAACTTCGACCGAAACCACTACTCCTTTCGATACGAGGGGCAACAGGACCTAGAAGGCGTGGATTGCTTTGTTTTCGATGTTGAACCCCTTCCCACGTCAATGGCAGGGCGATTTCGAGGGCGTATTTGGGCGAACACAGAGGATTACACAATCGTTCGTTTTTCCGGCACCTACCTACCCCTCATCCATTGGGAACTTGTCCCTACACCGACAAGGGAAAATAGAGTCTTCGCGAGGTTCGACAGCTGGAGGACGAACGCTCAGCCCGGAATCTGGTTTCCATCAACAATCACGAGCGAAAGGGAAAAACCGCTGCGGGAAGGCTCTAAGCAGTGGGTGTTCAACGCGGAGACGCGATTCTCCGGTTTCGACGTTTCCGCCTTTCAGAATCCGAAATTCCCGCAGTACAACCAGCACGAATATCAGAAGCCTGTGCTCGCTCGCCCCACACTCGGCAAGGGTTTTTGGGTTCCATGGGCTGTCAATTTTGGTCTGTTGATGACGGCGAACGCCTTGACGACTCATTGCCTGGCGGCGCACGAGTGCATCGAGGCAGACCCGATTTTCGGGCACCATCCATCTAGCGCCGAGGTATATGGCGTGAGGCTTGCCGCCTTCACAGTGATCTTCCACATAGCAAGGAAAGCCAAACTCAGGCGGGACGATACGATTTGGCATTATTCGACCTACATGCCGATGATGCTGTGGGGTTGGGATGCCTTGAATGACCTTACAGGAACGCTCGCGCACTAGGGACTCCGAGCACACGTGTAAGCTGGAGCGTGGCGAAAACAACTTGGCCTTCTGCGGACCATGGAGTTGTGCGGTTTGCCACTAGTAATGCAGGGCGGAGCGAGATTTCGTTGGTTCCCGCGAACGCAGCATCACCGAGTTCTCTGGATTTCTTGCGCGCATCACGATCGAAAGTCGGTCCCCGACCAGTCCGCAACTTTGCCCCCTGACTCTCGACGAGATTGCCGAGAGAGAGCGAAACGAAATCTGAACGATTAGGATGTCACTCTCCGCCCGGCCTGTACGCAGACGCGGTCGTTAGTAGGGACAGGTTGCCGACCTTTCGGAACTATAGGTAGCCCATTCCGTGCCCGCCATCGTTTTGACCTCAACCCTCGGAAAGCATCTATTCTGCGCCCGCGCGCATAGGGATGGGGTTTTTGGTAGGGACAGCTGTCCCTTCCGAAAAGTGTGGTGATGTCGCGGTTTGCCGGGACGTCCCGAAAATCGGGATTCGCTGCTCTCTCCCAATTGGAAACTGCGAGCGTTTCAGACTGGAAAACTCAGATTCATTCGCCGCAAAGCCTATTTGGTCAGTCAATGGGGCGCACGAAGCTTCATCCTGCCTACTGCTTCAAGCAAACCACTTGAAGCCTGCAACTTAGTTGGAAGATCAGCTCGTTTCGGTTTTTTGAAAACGTCGATCCGCTAGTCGGTTTCCTCGACGCCTCCACTCTGGCACAGGCCTTGCTCTCGCGCATTGGCGCACGAGAAGTGATACCAGCCACGAGTAGGGGGAGGAGGCGCGTGATGCTCCTACGGCGAATCATGCCAGCGGTGCTGCTGACGCTGGTGGTGTCGATGTCCGCGCGCGCGGGACCGCGTTCGTTCGTCCGGCGGCACCGGGCTTGGACGGCACTGGCGGCGCTCTCGCTGGCATCAGCGACGACGGACATCGCGGTGACCGCGCACCAGAAGGCGGAATGGGGTGGGTACGAGACGGATCCGCTGGCGCGGCCGATGGTCGACCTGCCGAACCCGGCGTTCGTGACCTTGGGGGTGGCGCTGACGGGCGCGTTCGATCTCGCGTGCCTGAAGGTGAGCACGTCCCGGCACGCGTGGTTGCGGCACGTGTGGTGGATGCCGCTGGCCGCACAGATCGAGGAAAACGCGCGGGGCGCCGCATGGACGGCGACCCACTGAGTCGGAACGGTTATGGGATACCCAAAGAAAGCAGAGAATCCCGGCGCGAAGAGACGTGCGCGAAAATGCTTCGGAGTTGCGGTCTGTTTGGCGTTTCTCACCGCACCAGAGACGAGGGCGCAGAAGATCAGCAACGTGATGGCAGTTAGAATGGAGGACGATCCCGATCATAAGATGGTCGGTGTACCTTGCCGGATCAACGCTGGTCGGCGACGGTACGTATGTGTAATCGACAGCGGCGCTACTAACACAATCATCTCAGACCGGGTGCTGAAGGCCGAGGGCCCCTTGGTCGAGATGACCACCGGGAACGGCGTCGTGCACGTCCACCAGCGAGAAGTGTCGTTGACGATTGCCGACGGGCTGAACCTGAAATCAAAGGCCTTCGTGCAGTCGATGATGCTGCGAGGTGTCGATATTCTCGTCGGTCAAGACGTTCTGCGACAGTTCCGTTCCGTGATCTTCAATTACGAGACTCGACAAGTGGAATTTCAGAGGTAGCAGGCGATCGAACTAGGGCCGCCAATTCTTACTAACGGCAGCCCCGGAATGATCTCCTGGTTCATTCAGATCGACCAGGCTTGGTCCATGCAAACCCCTAACGGAGAGCAAACAGGTCCTCTAATGAGCCTCGTATTATTGCTCCTCAGTTGCTTAGTGGGATGTGGCGGTGCAGGCGCTCCGAACATTCGGCCCCAAGAACCGAACGTCGTTTCGCTTGATCCGCAAAACTGGTACATCTACTACAGCGCCCGAATGCCTCCCCATCCGTCTGCTGACGATGATGGCGCGTGGTCGTTCCAGTTTCCCAGTTCGGAAACGGGAGGGCACGTAAACTATGTGCAGACACCTTTCGACGCGACCAAGACACCGCAGAGTGTAACGATCACCTTTCGAGTAGAAAGCGACGAACCGCAGTACGCAGTAGTGGATCTCGACGACAACCTGCCCGCGACCGTCCGTCTGTTTTTCGAGCAGCAGAATGACGACTTGAGCGATCCGAACGGGCGCTGGTGGGCATATGCGAGTGTCTACGACCTCGGCTCACAGGACGGACAAACGCTGACGTTTACCGTGCCGTTCACATCGGACCAGTGGAGCAACGTAGACGGTCAGTTCAATGCGGAAGCGTTTTCTGCCGCACTTCAAAACATCGGATGGGTCGGAATGACGTTTGGTGGCCAAAAATTTGCAGGACACGGCGTCGCCATCAGCAGCGGCAGTGCGAAATACGTGCTCATCGCTTACGGCGTTAACTGATCAAGCTCTTTCTTCAAGGAACCGACGAAGCGCAATTCACCTCCGATCACCTCATGCTACCTAGATCGGTGAACCGCCTCGGCTTTGCTTACTATTGCAAGATTTGCAATATTTTCCACAGTGATAAGTCTAAGTAATAGTTTATCGACTTGACACTAAGAGATGAAATATGTAGCTTGCGCAGGTGAGACGCTCCTGGCCGTACTCGCAAGCACACTGCAAGGCTAGGATCCTGTCCGTTTAATTATCACTAGAAACGGTGTCAGCATCCTTTATCGCTTATCGCTAGCACCTGCGTTCATTGAAGGTCGCCTAGGTTTTATCAACTATCTGCGTTTAGGTTTCGAGACTCTGCTCAGTTGTTCCTGAGTTTTGAGATCGCCGATCGAAATGCTCGGAGGGTCGCCTGCGAGAGCGGAGGGTGGCTCTTCAACTGAAGGGTCTGCGAGTTACTTCCACCAAGTTTGAAGGCGATGGAGAACGCACTAGCTCACGCGAGCGGCTAAAGCACTGTACGGGCCCACAGCCTGGACATTGGGCGACGTGCCACCGATGGGAGAACGAAGGTGACAATTTCAAAATGTACTCTGACCGCTTTAGCGCTGAGTGCTGTACCGATGTTGACTGGGTGCGCCGCAAGGCTCAACCAGTTCAACACCTTTGCGCAAGCGGGCATCACGTATGTGACCGCAAGTCAAAGCGTCATCCAAGCTGCCGGCACCGCCAGCGTCAATACCGATTCAGCTCTTCTGATCAAATATAGGCCAGAGCTTTCCGAGGCCCAACGCCGGGAACGAGTTACTCAGTCGGACACATTGCTAAAACAGCGCCTGAACGTTTTGCAGTTGATCAGCGCACATGGCAGGTTGCTGCAAGCTTACTTCCAAGTCCTAGCGTCACTTTCGGATCCCAAGGCGCCAGATTCAGTCGGCACGGCGGCGCAGGGAGTGTACAACTCGTTGGCAAAACTGAGTCCAAGTCTGAAGAACGTTACCATCGGTGGCACGACTGTTTCTAGCTTCATACCGACCGTTACAGCGCCCATTGTGGCCGTATTCAAGGCTCACGCATTAAATGAGGAACTCAAAGCACGATCTGGAGCGATTGCCAACGAGATAGCTTTGCAAGAGGGAGCTTTCAACGCCATAGAGGCTGAGCTTAAGACGGACGCCCAGGAGCAGCAGAATTTGAGCGAGACAGACAGCATCGCCCAGTTCGCATCGACAAATCCATTGCCCGCGGAATGGGCGAGTCAAAGGTTAACCCTTCTTACGACGTCGCCTTCTGTTGGTGCTGCCGATGCTGCGTCGAAAGCCGCCGCACACCTGAGGAGCACCTTTACCGCAATCGTCGAGAACCGTCTCGATAGTGCCGATTTTGCGAGCCTGATGAGCGATATCTCAAACATGTTGACCCTAACGCAAAGCATCGAGGGTGCTCTGAAGTGAAGTAAGGAGGATATCCGTGGACGCCGCCAGCATCTACTCACAAACTCTTACTCAACTTGATGCAACAGAACTTGCCATGACATCGCCTCCAGGTGATGCGCTGATACAAGCTGCGTCGCCGGCAGACCATCAAAAGGCAGTTCAGTTGCTGCTCGATGTTCACGAGGCTCGACTTGCTCTTGGTAATTCTACGTTACAGTCGATAGCCGACAAACTCAAGGCGAACGAGCAGGCCATCTCAACGGGAACAGCGGCCGTGCGGGCCGCATTGAATTCGCTTAACAATCTTTCGCAGATTCTCAACACAGTCGGCAGCCTCGTCCAGATCATTGGCCAAATCGTTCCGCTGATCTAAATTGACCTTCACATCAATTGAAGGAGGTTCACTATCGATATGAGGGAGGAAGAGTTGGGGGAAATCCAAGGGAAGAACGTGGACCCGATGCGGACGAGAGGAAACATCAAAATTCATCTCGTCGTCTTTTCTTGGATCCTGGCGCTGACTCCGACCGTGACTCAAGCTGAGATAAGTGTTCTCGGCTCGCCTGAGGTCCACACAGACAAATCCACCGGTGTGGGAACGACGATCCTCTATGTCCGGAATGACTCCAAGAAGCAAGTAGCCATCACGCTCTCATCTAGCCCGGCGACAATCGGCGGTACCCCCGAAACCTCAGACACCCAAGTCCTTTTTGGGACTCCAAACGATGCCGGACCCGGCGAGTTTGAATACCGCCTCGTTTTGGACGCCACCAGTACGACGAAGATCAAAGCATTTGTCACGATGGCATGGGGTGCTGAGGAGCAGCAAGTCGAACTCTTGAACGGAGATTCACGCATCGGGGCGATGACCATTGTTCCTTCTGGCATCAACATCATCTTAGCGGACCCTACTCCGGAGAAGCCAGAACTACAACTCACAGATAGTGTCCCCGCACGGATCGCGCTTAAGAACGTCGATCCGGTTTCGTATGATCTGACATACCGCCTGATTGTGGAGGACGAGCAACTCGCAGGTGGCGACTTTGAGATCGATCCCTCGGGAATCTCAGTTCTTGAATTTACGCCACGCATGAATATCAAGTGGACGAACATCTCGTCATATGTTCCTACGGCCCTTGCGCGTCTACAGGAGATTTTCAAGCCGGAAATTAGCAAAGGGAGCGTTCTCTACATTTATCAGGTAGGTGCGTCGCTCCACTACTCCAACCCGGCGAAAATAATAAGCTTGGACACGGCTTTCAATTACTTTTCCGATGGATGGCGTCAGTTCTTAAACTATTTCTTCATAATAGGAATCCTGATCCTTGGCGGTTTGACATCGCTCACGGTAGGGCATGCTCTACCGAACCTGTTGACGCGCCTAGACATCACCGAACAACTGAACGGTCTGGCACGCCAGATTAGCGGCCTGACCTCGAACGTCGGTTCGCGCTTGGCCGTACTGATCAGGCTTGAGAGGAGCCGCTTGCAAGATGTGGTGAGGTCGCGCACCACTCTTAGCCCCGACTTTGATACGGCCGTCTCGCAGTGCAAGGCCTCCATTTTGATACTTAAATCGCGGGTTGCTTTGCTCCAGCGGCTCGATTTGGTCACGGGAAGATTGTACGAATCGGCTCGTGGAGGGACGCCGCCGACTCAGATCGAAAACGTCAAACTGGCTCTCGACAAAGTGCGAGGAACGCTTGAACAGACTGAATCATCGGACAAAGACCTTCAGGACGCCGAAAACACCATCGCGGCAGCGATAGTGAGTCTGGATTCTGTCAATCGCGAGGATGCGGAATTTGGCAAAAGCCTTTCGCAACGCGTCCAAGATACGCAGACAAACATCATCGCACCAATCGTGACTAAGCCCACGTTCGCAAGAGTTCTGGCGGCTGTGCCTAGACCGTTCGAGATAATCCAAGGCATTGCCAAGGGCACCACAGAGGTGATCGCATCTCAATACACATCAGTAGACACAGCCCTCTGGAAGATTCAAATGATTCGTGAGTATGTGGACTTAGCGGAGGGTACACCGAATGGTGACGTAAAGGAACGGTTGCAACAACATGAAGACGGACTGCTGTCGCTGTTGTATGTAGATTCGTGGGACTCTCTCCAAAAAGCCAAAGTGTTGCTTGATGAGATGAAAGAGGACTTATACCCCGACCGCCTTCACGAAGCACTAACGAGCAATCCAATCGGGGCATCCATAAAGATGGAGCCTGCGTTCGCCTATGAAGAAGAGCCACTCGATTTCGAGATTTGCTTCTCGAACAGTGCAATCAATACAGCGGTGGCGCGTCAGGAATGGACCTGTACGTGGATCTTCGGGGATGGATTGACAAATCAGGGCTGGTTAGTTTCGCATTACTTTCTTCTGCCGCGGTCGGGATTGTTTCGGCGACGTCGAATGAAGAGCTTTTCGGTTACCGCAACATTTCAAGACGCTGCTGGAAAACCTGTGACCGACCCGATTACAAGAATGCCCGTAAGTGTTAAGACTCAAGTTCCAGTGCATCCGAGCCGTCTGCGAAAACTGGTTGGGGAAAGGACAATTACTGAGCTTGCGCGTCTCGGCATCGCGCTGCTAATTGCTGTGTTCGGCCTCGTCGCAGGTGTGAAGGACCAACTCGCCAAACTGGACGTACTTCCCGGTCTGGCGGCAGTTTTTGCGGCCGGATATGGTATTGACGTCGTGAAGAATCTCATTAGCCCTACCAAGAGCTCCTAAATTCGCTGTGCGAAGAGTTTGCTAGGCATGGACTTTTGCGAGCGGCATTTGGACTGTACCCTGCGAGGGATCGGGCGGGACTGAGTCGCGGTCCATGAGAGGTCGTGACGTGAAATTTGACATTGCGCGTAAAGCGCGTCTCACGCAACCATTACCGTTCATCGTGCTTGTCATCCATTTTCTTTTGATCAGCGCTTCAACATCGCCTGAGGCATTGCCCGACAGCGCTCCAATTGCGGAATCCAATCATTCGAAGTCGGGTCCCAGCGAGATCTACCCGGATTCCTCGCGAACTCCCGGCGCCCCCGACAAGAACGTTACGCAAGCGAACATTCGTGACAATATCTGTAACACGAATTGGTCGACGAGGTCTGTACGGCCGGCGTCAAGCGTCACAAGTCGGATCAAGACCCGGACCATGAAGGAGTACGGATTCACGGGTGCTGAGGAACACTACGAGCTAGATCACCTAATCTCTCTACAGGCAGGAGGATGCCCTGATTGCCTAGACAACCTCTGGCCTGAGGCTTACGGAGATACGAAGCACGAGATGACTCAGAATCAGAGGGCGGCTTGGAATAGAAATCATCCGGGGTCGATGAGCATTCTTCCGGGAGCACTTGAGAAGGACATGGTCGAGAGCCATATCCACGACGAAATCTGTATTAATATTCCCGATGCAAAGTTGAGCTCGCTTCGAAAACGGTTTCCACCGACGGTATCCATTGCGCTCGCACGCGGACAGCAGATATTAGCAACCGATTGGTACGCCTGCTACTTGAACATGATCAACGGGAACGAGCCGTGCAAATGACGCGCGGCGGTCGGTGAAGGGTATCGATTTCAGATCTCGACTAACAGTCCCGCAGAATTCCCGTGCCGCAAAGCGCCAGTGATAATTCCTAGTTGTCGTGATCCAGACCTGAGTTCGACTCAGATCCCCGCTGACCTCAGCTAAAGACCCGGCGTACGAAATCGATGACAGCCCTTGGAACAAAAATTCCAAGCCATCCCTCAGGTCCTGATAGCGTGTGAACAACATATGCGGTGACTGCAAGGAGGAGTGGAATCGAAATCGTCGCGCTCTTCACAACTGACAATACGAACGCCGCAGGGCTTTCTTCCCACATTAGGCGCGCGCGCGTCGTCGAAAGTCGATCAAGCAATTCGGGCGACGTATGATGCCTCGATGAAAATGCCGCGAGCGCCCGAAATCCAGATTCAGTCTTGCGGGCTGCGTTTTGATAACCGACGGCGACCATCGTAATACAAATGAGCAACGTCGGACCTAAAAGCAGCCATAGTGCAACTTTGCCATACTCGACCGCCGCTGTTGTGACAGTCTCCTTGCTTGTGGTGAGTTGCTCATATAATAAAGCGAGAGAAACCGCCAACAGAACTGGAAAATACCGCTCGGCCAGTTCTTTAAGGCCAATTACGTAATCTTGAAAAGCAACGTGTAGTCTCTCGAAGGCACCAGCCGCCTCAGAAGGAGTTTCACGGTACGCGAGCACAGGGCTGAGGCATGCATCGAGCGCGGCGCGTCTTACCGTCCATTGTTTCCAGTCTTCATGGATTCTTCGCACGAGGACCAAAAAGACAGGTGTGACTACTCCCATCCAAAGGCCTGTCGCATAGAGCATGTATGGAATATATGGCTTCAAGATTTGACCGAAGTCATCCGCCGCTACTTTGTTTGTGATGTTCGCGCAATACCTATTGGTCGGATTCAGTTTAATGTTGAAAGCTGCCCGCGCGGGCAAATCGTTCCTAAAACTGGATGGGAGAAGGTACAAATGGAAAAATAGAAGAAGGCCTATGAATACGACAAATGTCACCAGCTCGTACCTATAAGGATGCTGGAATAGGAAATGTTCTCGCCGGTCTTTCCGAATCGCGGCAGGGGTGTCCATGTTCCACAGCATGAACACCGACAGAATCGCTGCTACTAGGAGCCTGGCAGCGTCTCGTTCCCACGCGTGTGGACCTGAAGCTGCCCAGCATCGCCATGCGTCGGACGAGAGACTGTCTTTTTCATAGGCTAGAAACGTACCGCTGGAACCAACCATCAGAACCGCTATGTACCACGCCAAAATAAGCAGCCACAGGCGACGCGTCGAAGATTCGGGCACGGCACTCTCCCTTCTGAAGCGTTAAACCCGTTTGGCAAGCGCGCCATATTAACTCATGGTAGTAGGTATTTCATAGCTACGCCCTCCACGGGCAGTTCTGCCGGTTTGCTCCCGTGACTGACAAACGCGATTCGCTGTTTTGGTCTATATGTTACGAACGGTTGTAAAAACCAAGGAGTCATGCTCCTTGATTTGGAACGCAGACGATTCGCTCGACACCGATATCGATAGCTATCGATAATCAGCAGTTATCCGTACCATACCCAAGCACAGGGAGAAATTACTTCCCGTTTCCCCGTCATCCGCCCCTGATCCTGGGCCGTGGCTTTCCCGAAGAAGACTTCTGGCCCGTATAAGCACTAAATCTGAGTTTCCGTTACTCACTCGCCAAGGTTGAACACTGTTCGACCGCTGGTGAATATCCGGGAAGGAACGCCCCGGCGCCCAACTCGTTTTGTGATCTCGACAGGTTTGTCGCTTCGAGTGATATGATCTTGCACCATGAACGCTGTCGGCCGACCGCCACGGATTGTCGTTTAGCCCGTGCACGACCTGGCACTGGATGAAGCAGGATGGCTTATGGACGGATAGGCGAAGGCGCCGTCCATTGCCGACCGAGCGCTACGGCAAGATTTCAAGGACTAACTATCAAATGTCAGATTTTAAGCTCCCACTCTCGGCAAAAAAGGATTTCCTTGGTCTACGATTGTCGTAACGTTGCAATTTTCTGAAATAAAGAGACACCTTCTCGCCTGACCAATCATCATTACGCCCCAATGGACCATGAAACTCAACCCGGCAGGCACTGGTCGAAGGATTTCGTTGAACACCTACGCTCTATTCATTTCAGCTTGCTTCTCGTTTCAGTCGGTGTCGTGATACTGGCGTTAGTTCGAACGCAATCGGAGATAAATCGGGCTCACGACCAGATCAAGCAGATTCTCGATTTCTCGAAAACCTGGGATCCCAATTTCCTTCAGCACAGTGCGCCCGAGAGTTCTTTACCCAGTCCCTCATCGGCGAACAATGCAAAGTTCAACATCAAGGTCCCCTATGGCGTGCTCGCTCCGATGAGCTTGCCTAGCAGATTTATTGAATTGACCACTGACAAGACTAAACAGACGGATGTTTTTTTGCCAAGTTCGCTGGACAAAAAGTTACCGTCCTTACAGTCATTCCAAGAAATGTGGGATGCCCTGCATTTGGGAGCGGACGTAGTAGATGTCACTACCGTTCCTTCTAGATGCATATTAATTCCTTACTATGCCGACGGGAACGGCATAAAGGTTAGGATAAGCAAAGCGTATCCAGCCCCGTGCAAAATTGCTGAAAGCAAGGGCGCGGAAAAAACCTATTCTGTTTCTGCTGACACCTCGCAAATCAGCGTCCGAGATGAAAAGACATTCGTTGATCTGGGAATCGCCGACTTCCGGTATGCTTATGGGTATAGTATTGTGTCGGTTAACTATACAGCCTACCGATTGCTCCTTCCAATTGATTCTGGAATGATCCGGACCCATTTTGATCCCCAAATTTCATTGATCCGCATGGTACCCGGTGAATGGAAATGGCATAGCGGGGCTTACAAAGATTCCTTTCGTGAGCTGGCTGGTATTTCAGAAGAGTATGCGTCAATCGATCTCAGTACGGCGGAGAGGATCGTTGCAGCAGAGGAGAAACGCTCTGCAGAATCCTTGGAAGCATTCGGAATGAAATTCCCGGCTGAAACCGCTATCCGGTGCGGGGTCGGAGCCGCCTTGATTTTGATTGTCCAGTTATATCTCTGGATACACCTTTTCGAGTTCCGAAAAAGACTCGCTGCAGGAGATGAGGGATGGAACGTAGCGTGGTTGGGTGTGTACGAGACCCTTCCTGCCCGGATCGCGCTATATGGTTCGTTGCTAATTCTCCCAATGGCTGGGGTGCTAGCTGTAGGAATTCGCGGACTGGTTATAAGCAATTTCGGGTGGTATTCGTGGCTCGTTTTGACTGGGACATCCCTTGCGTCCACTTTCTTGTCAGTTCTCATTTGCGCGACTCTTCCCAAGAGGCCAGAACCAATTGCGGAAGACCGCAAGTAGCCAAGTGACAATCGGCAAAAGGGCGATTTAATCTCCTTAGTTCGGTTCAGATGGTTAACAGTGTCCAGGTCTTCCGCATACGGCTTCGGCAAGTTGGCGGCGAAGACTACGCCTTCTTCTGTAGCCAAGCCGCCCTCAGTTTCTTTACCGCAAGGCTGTCCTTTGCGTCGCGTGCGCCCGTGGTAATGCCCTTAATCAGCGCGGCCTGATTCGGCACGTGAATTGAAGCAATCCGAAGCAGAGTCTCATAAACGGGGTTCTAGGAAGTTGGGGGAGGATCGTCGGCAACTCGGAAGCTACATGAATCCATTACGCTGCTAGACAGGTTTTCGTAACGAACAACCATTCGAATGGCGCCAGCTTCGGTAGCTTCATAACGCTTAGTTATCGATGCTTGTCTCGCTAGCTCGATTCCTTTGAATTGTCAGGTTTCTTCCCACAAAAAGCAGGACACCAACCAGTAAAGCCGCAGAGGTAACGCACAGCTCTCTCGGCGTGAAGAGGTGCCCTTTCAAAGTCACGGCAAGGATGGCCGCAAAAGGGAATTCTGCACAAAAGAACGTTACGCCGAGCCCGGCGCCGCCCAGTGGAATCTCAAACCATGGCGAAGCTCCTTGCTGTCTTCTCAGACGGAACAATGCGAGGAACTCCAATATCAAAGCTCCACCATAGAGGACCATCTCCATAACGACGAGCTTGTCGAAAGAGAAGACGACCAAGGCACAGGCAGCGGCGGAGACGACGATCAGGCCGAAAGTGGGCGCCTTACGTCGATTTCTTTTGGCAAGCAGACGCGGGAAATAGCCGTCACGTGCCATGACCGAAGGGAATCTTGAACAGTAGAGTAGTTGATCGAAGAAAAGCGCCATATAGGAGAAAGACGCTCCCAATTCCATTAACGAGAACAGAAGCTTACCGCCCACTTTCGATGCGATGACGGGCCATCCGGCCGAGCTACTCCAGAATTCCAGTTTAGGTGCCACGGCGATGCCGGCTAATAAAGGCAATACGTATAGGGTAGTGACAATGGGGATACTCATAAGCAACGCTGAAGGATACGTGCGCTCGGGCGTCTCGACCTCGTCGGCAAAGGCACCGACATTATCCCATCCTGAGTAACTCCACATCGCAATACTCAGTCCTACCGCCAGCGCTTGATACCCGATGCGCCAGTCGAATGGAGCGAATACGGCTCTAGCATTCGACAGCGTCAAAGACCGGTGAACAACTGCGAGCACGATGAGTACTGCGAATGGCGCACTTCCCAGCACAAACGTTACAATTGATCCGAAACCCACCTTGGTTATGCCTACGTAGTTGAGAATCGTCCCTACGAGAATTACGGCGATGCAGAGTAGCCAGTGAAGCTGTGCGAATTTGCTTTCTCTTAAATGGCTGGGAAGCAACAGCATGGCACAGTCGGCGAAGAGCACGGGATACAAGGCCAAGTCTAGACACGTATAGCAAAGGGTCCACCAACCTTCTTGAACACTCCAGAATTCGCCCAATGTCGATTTTACCCAGGCGTAAGATCCTCCATACGAAGGCATTCGACTCGTCAGTTCTCCAGCCATGAGAGTTACAGGAAATGCCCACATGGCTGGCAGAAGAATCATGCAAATCAGCGCGATCGCCGGTTTCAACGAGTGGACCATTTCCTCTAAGCCATAACAACCACCGGACACTGTGAAAAAGATGATCGCGACGAGCTGACGCTGTGAAAGTCGTTTCGGAGGAGTCTTGTTGGAAGTCTCGATAGCTTTTACGGTCAATTTCCTGCTCCGCTGTCCGAATAACGCGCATGGCGATGCTCGGCTAGAACTAATGCCGGTAGCTGAGAACCAAAGCTATCAAAACGAGAGCGAATGCGGCTAGCTTCTCCCATGTCAGGGCTTCTCGGAAGGTAATCGTAGCGATGATCAATCCAGCAACGACCGTCGCAGCTTCCCAAATGAGAAAGAGCTGCCCAAATCCTGTGATGCGAAACGCAAGAGCGACCGGAAAGGCAACTAAACCGTATAAGGCAATTCCCACGAGCAGGAAACTAGCATTGTGAGCTGCGCTCTTTTTCAAGAAAAAGTCGGCGAGCACCGTCAGGGAAACACCACCGAATACGAGTATGCACAACAGTAGCGGTTTCATGCCTTGTTGAGGGTGTATTTTGAGGGAGTTACCAGCGGATAAATTTGACAATTGTAGTATAATCCCGCCGTTCCGGAACTCCAAATAACCGCTAATTATCACCAATAGTGGACGCCTCATTTTTCATCTCCGTCCCAAAAGCACTCAGTTTCCTTTATCGCGAAGGAAAGCCTGGACACTGGATAGACATACGAACCAGCTCCGAAG